>Ga0315900_10001120_pt1 | contig 43128 bp, 67 predicted proteins | sample LakEriMetagenome_FD_203521 | JGI IMG/M metagenome (GOLD analysis project Ga0315900, IMG submission 203521) | Freshwater fungal communities from buoy surface, Lake Erie, Ohio, United States - Buoy 12 MA114 | ecosystem: Environmental > Aquatic > Freshwater > Lake > Lake biofilm | place: USA: Lake... | reverse complement strand
TGCTGGTCGGCAGAGTTGACCGCGAGAACGTAGGCCCGCGCGTCGGCGTCGGTCGGCAGCACCAAGCCGGAAGCCCTGGGGCGAAGCAACCTTGGCGACATCGGCATGGCGGAATGACTCTACAGTAGGGATGTATGGCCGTCAGTTCGTGCCGCTGGTAGCGGGGGCACCGACTCGGGCTTCTCTTGGTTGTAGGGCATAGAGCAAGCGGGTCTGCTCTTCGACGCTCTTGGCAATCTCGCGCTGCGTCTCGCTCACGGTGCGAATCAAAGCCCGGTGTTCCTCGGTCAGAGGAATGAGCACGTCGTTTCGCAGCATCCAGCCGGCCGCCAGGGCCACCAGCACAGGGAAGCCCCACCGCTCAAGGATGGTCGAGACAGTCACGCCGATCTCTTCCTTCGTCATCGCGTCAACTCATGTTGCCAGACCGTGAGCAGTGCCCGGTTCGCCCGCCGGTCGAGCCACCACTTCACCAGCCACTCTATCGCCGCCACCGCCACCGCTTGCAGCAGGAAAACCCAGATGAAACCGTACTCGTTGGCGTCCTTGCCGCTCACTACTTGGTGTGCCCGCTTCACCTGCCCGAGCAGGGCGTGCACGTAGACGCCTCGCTGTGCGTTGTCTTGGCAGGCTGTGAGGTATTCGCCGGCCCAGTTCTCCACGGCAGCCTGCACTAGATCATCGACGGTCTGCCGGCCCACAAGCCGCTTGCGGATCGGGGGCAGTGCGGCCCAGCATTCGGCCTGGAGGTCGGCGAAGGTCATGGCTTGCACTTCCCGTCTGGGCACGGCTGCCCCGCCTTCGGCTTCTTGCATGGACAGGTCGGCGGGCATGGGCACGGCGTGCGATGGCCGTCGCCATGCGTGATGAATCCCGTGCCTTTGCATGCGTTGCAGCACTCGTCTGGCTTCGGCTCCGGGGCGGGCGGCAACTGCCGCAACCGCAACACCTCCCGTGCCGCCTCGCAGGCTAGATCGGCCGTCAACGAATCGTCGGCGGGCAGCGACGCCACGCAGCCCGCGAACACAACGCCGAACACAATGAGCCAGCGATTCACAGGATGCCCCCCGTCCAATCAGGCAGTTGCTTGGCAGGCCAGCCGGCCACGCCAGAGAAGGCGATTGCGTAGCGGTTCTTGCAATCGGACCACTTCGACCAGAACGCCCCATGCGGAATCTCAAGCTGCGTGCCGAGCACCGACCGGCCGCCCGAGTTCCATCGGTTCCAACTATTTTGGACCATGACCAGCGGCTCGCCGTAGGCCCGCTTCGTCTCTTCCCGGTCATCGACTCCCAAGTAGGCGAGGGCATGAGCCCACCCGCCTGGAGTGCGGCGGCTCACGCCGTTGGAGTCACGCACCTCTGACCACGACTCGCCACCACATGACGAAATGCAGTATCCGTTGGCGAGTAGGTCGCGGACTTCCTCGAACGTGCGGGCGCGGGTCGCAGTGCGAACAAGATGCTCAGACCCGATCTTCCGCACCTCGGCCCCCGGCCTGCTCGATCCCCACTTGCCAGCGAGCTTGCCGTCGTAGCGTGTCAGGTCGATGCCGAGCGATTCGTACCGCTTGCGGAGCCACAGGCCAGACTCCTTCAGCACCACCTCGGCAGCATGGTCACAGCTCCACCCGTCGCCGCCGTGACCGCGAAACCAGTAGATCGCCTCGGTGGATAGCACGCCGTCCTTGCGGGCTTCGTCGCTGATCTCTGGGGCACCCTCACGCAGGCCCGTCACCTCGTCGGGCTGGCCTGCTGCAATCTCGCAGGCGAGCGTGCCCAGGCAGGCATTGCGGGTCGAGTGCGAAACACAGTCGCCCCGAGTCTGGGCAGAAGCCGGCAGCGAGCCGGGGAACACCTGCTCAATCACGGCCCACGGTGCCGAGAGCTTGCCAGCCCCGGAGCCGACCAGCCCGTACCGCCGGCATGTCGTGCCGCCGTCCGGGGCTTGTCCCTGGAGCAAGAGGTATTGCGTGAGCCGCTCCGACGCCGCCGGATCGGCGTACACGCCGGTAAGGCCACGCAGGTACTCCTCTTGCGGATTCCACGGCATCGCATCACCCCTTCGGCGGTAGTGATGCCCATGCCAGGGCACGGCAGAGTTCGGCGAACTGCTTCCGCAGTTCCGGCGTCACCGGCACAACGTCCTTGCCGATCACGTTGGAGAAGGCCAGTTCGGTCGCCTCCCGCAGCCCGGAATACTTGCCGGCTTGGTTGCCGCCGATCCGACGCCAGCCGATGTCGAGAGCCAGCACGACGAACGCTCGCAGGCTCCTCGTGTCCGTGAACACCACCTCGGTCATCACGGCATCACCTGCCACCACGACAGCGGCCTTGTTCCACAACTGTGCCCACAGCATCCGGTCGGACATTGGGGCAGAGCGGAACGCATCCGCCACGGGCAGCACGTTCGTCTTCATGGTGTCGCTCGGGGAATCAACGGACGAAGGCAGCACGACCTGCGGCAGGCGAACCTTCGGCACGCCGCCGCTTGCCACGGCAATCAGCACCGCCGCCAGACCGAGCCGCACGTAGGCGTTCATCGCTTTGCCTTCGGGCTATTGCCGAGCATCACGTCGAGAAGCTGCTGACAGAGCGACACGCCTTCGGTCAGGCCAGCCGCCTTGAGCCGCGACGCCAGATCGAGCACAAGGTGCAGGTCGGAAGTCTTCACGCCTTCGGTGGCGACCTCTTGTACCCCGGCTTCCAAGTGACTTTTGGCCCAGGCGAACGCCTTGACTGCGAAGGGAGCAGCGACAAGAGCAACCGCAGCAATCGCGGCACAGATGCGAATTGCAACATCAAGGCTCACCGCGCGGCCTCCACTTGGAGCAGGCACCACCGCAACAGTGCCTCGCCTTCCTTGGTCTTGAGGATGTCCGCAATCATCCGAACCAACTGATCGTCGGCCTGGGCGTTCGTCTGGGACGCCAGCCATTCGGCAGCGTCGGCAACGACAAGCGACTGCTTGTACGGGTCGGCCGTACCCACGAACTCGCGAGCGTAGTTGATGAGCGGCGACCACTTCTGGAGCAGCCGCAGCGACTCCCAGATTGAGAGGCTCGCACCGTATTCGTTCAGTTCTTCTGGCGTCGCGCCGTAGCTGCCCATAGCGTCAGTCCTCCTCCCCCGAGTCTGCCTCGTCATCCCCGGTGTCTGGCAGAGGGAAAACGACAGTGTCGTTCACCCAATCCCAGAGGTAATCCCAGGTCGCTTTCGCGTCCTCGAAAGCCTCGGTGCGGGTCAGCGTGTAGGGCTGTTTCCACTGCTCTTCAGCCTCACCGACGATCTTGCCGTCTTCCGTCTCCATCCGGGCGTAGACGTACCGGCGGCCGAACTCGACCACGATCCGCCGCTCGATGTAGTCGCGTTCGGCTGGCATCAGTCATCCCACGACTCCATCTCGTCGCGGGCCTCGTCGGTGAGTTCGATCTTGGTGAGCGAGAACATAATCGGCTTCGTCACTTGCCGGTCGTGCCGCATCGCCTCGCTCCACGATATTTGCACGCACGTCACTCTTGCAGCGATCATCGGCGCGAGACGCAGGCTCGACTCGCTCGCCGCGATCTCGTCTGGCGTGGGCGGCGGCAGTCGCTCGGGCTTCTTTCGCAGCTTGCGGTCGTGCCTCTTCGGCAGTTCCCAGAAGTCACGCAGCCTCACGACTTGATCGCGGCTGACACTGTGCCGGTCGCACAGGTCACGCATGGTGATGTGTGCGTGCCAATCGGCACGAAACGCCGTGATGCAGATCGTGGCCGTGTTACCGCGTGGCATCGCCCATCCACCGCATGAAGGTTCGCATGGAAGGGCAGACGTAGAGATACCCTTCGCCTGCCTCTCGGATGCTGGCGTGGTAGCTGACGTGCTCGCAGTCCGTGGTGCCGTCGTATCGCCCGATGAGATACGGGTGAGTGCGGTAGATCGCCATGCCGCCGAAGGCACTCGCCACAATCGCAGGCTGCGAGCCGACCGGCGGCAGCCAGCCGTGTTTCCACCCGCCCTCGCCCCGCGTGTAGTCGCACCACGTCACCTCGGGCTGGCCCAGGCCACGCATCGCCCATGCGTCATAGTGTGCCCATCGCTGCTCAACCTTCGGCTCGCCGGAATCGTGCGTCAGCATCGGTGTCTCTAAGAGCGACACGCTCGCCATGCCGTACGCACCTTGCCGGTCAACCAGCGACCCGAACCCGGCAAGCACCCCGTCATGCCACCACCCGCCCCACGCATCCCAATCCACGACCACCACGTAGTCGGCGTCGGCTGCGTTCTCCTTCACCCACCGCTGGCAGTCGGTGCGGTACTCGGCCAAGGCAATCGTGCGGCGACCGCCGAACTCTGCGGAGTAGCTCTCTCGCCCCAGGCGGCGGCTGGCAAACGTCGCTTGCCGATGCGTAGCCGCGAAGTCCGTGAGTACCTGCACCGTGTCATCGTCGGAGTCGTTCTCTTCGACGTGCAGGCACCACTCGCGGCAGCAGGCGGCGAGCTTTTCAAGCCGCACAAGGTTGCCGAACAAAGCCGCCGCACAACTGCGAGCCAGCCCGACGAACGCGACCTTGGAGTGCCGCAGGCGGTTACCCCCTAGCTGCACCATCGCGGCGTAGTCGGCGGCGAACTCTGGCGGCGGCAGCACCAGCCGCTCAGGAGCGGGCGGCGCGGGCGGCAAGATCGCGGATCGTGCCAAGTCGGTCGGCATATTGCGTCACATGCACAAAGTTCGGGGCGTTCGTTTTGTTTCGGTCTGCCGGATGGTGGTTCCATTCCGGCCCGAGAAACGTGGTCCGCTCATAAAGCGTGGTAGGTGTGTCAAGCCGGCCGCGTGGCCCGTCATCCACCGCGTAGCCCATCAGTCGCATGATCGCCGCCTGCTCCCACCACGGGTGATGCAGGTAGTCGGTGCCTTCGCCCCACGCTAATGAAAGCTCGTATCGCATCTCCTTCGTCACCACCCACACGCCGCAGTTCGGGACGTGCCCGCACTCGGTGCGATGTTCCACCACGGCCTGCCACGAATCCGGCTCCATCGCGGCGACGATGTCCTGCCACGGCGACACGATCACAACGTCGATGTCGATCCACACGACGCGGTCGTACTCGCACAACGCATCGACCAGGGCTGGCAGCTTCATCCACGACGGCGGTCGCTCGCCTGCCAGCCTCATCACGCGGAAGCCATGCCCGTGCCGCTCGGCGTACGCCTGCATGAGCGGCATCGTGTACGACGCCATGCGTGCGTACTCGTCGCCGTCGAAGCCGGTGAGAACGAGCGTCTTCACTTCATCCCCACGAACATCTGCCGGCCACGCGAATCACGGTGCGACTCGATCACGACCTTGAACCGCGACCGCACAGCGATCTGCGACGATTCCGAGAGCTGCTCCCAATCGTGGATCGCCAGCACATCGCACATGCCGGCCGCCGTCAGGTACTCAGGCAGCACGGCATCTCCGTGGGCCGCGTCATGGAAGATGAAATCCCACGGCTCCAGCCCCAACTGACACTGCCGCAGGAACCGGCCCGCGTCATCCTCGACCGGCTGAATGTTGTCGATGCCAAGCAGCGACCAGTACGCGACGCGATCCGCCTCGCAGATCGTGTCGCACAGATCGACGCTCACGACCGTTGACTCAGGAGCGGCAATCGCCAGGGCCGCAGTCGAGAGGCCAGCGTGGCTTCCTAGCTCAAGCAGTCGGGCATCCTCCCTGCCAGCGACGATCTCGCACAGCAGTGCGATGTGATCTCGCGACGTGGTCATCTGGTGCGAATCGTCAACGCTGGCAAGGTATTCTTGGTATGTCATGAAATCCGCACGGTAGTCCGTGCCTCCGTGCCGTAGCTCTTTTCCACGATCACCTTTCCTACCTGGGTGTCATCCACCCAGGCCACGCCGTTCAAGGCATCCTCGATTCCCTTGAGGCAGTTCGAGCAGTCGGCACGCGGGAGCCTCGGGGCATCCTCGCGTAGCCCGCTCTTGCGGTAGTGCGACTTCGGCCGCGTCCAGACGAGATCGACAATCAGCGTGATCGGTGCCGTGTCGGTTGGCACCGCGCCGGCTTCTCTCGCAGCCTCCGCAATCGCCGCCCGGTACGCATGGATCGGGTGATCGCTCGGCGTGTAGGCGTGACCGTGCCGGCCTCGCGTTGTGATCCGTGGCCTGGGCTGCGGCACGGGGTCGCCCGACACCTCGAATGAAATCGCTTTCATGGCTGGCATGGTGGCTAGCGTGTCAAACGCGGGGCGGTGGAGCGCACCACCGCCCCGCGCGACACCCACACTCACTCGTAGCGAATCACGGCGAACCAGCCACGGCGAATCGGCGACCACACGACAGCCGACTCGGCGATCCGATAGCGGCCAAAGAAACAACAGGACTTCAGCGCGGCGCTTGGGCTAGCCGTGCTGAACCCGATTCCCTCCCTGCGTCCACCGGAACGGCCACAGTGCTTGAGCACGCCGGTCCTCGCCATCAGTTCGGCATCCGCCTGGGCCGAAGTGTTCACCACCACACGGCGTGCGTACACGTTCGTGTCGGCAGCAGCCACAGAAGCAGTCAGGAACGCCAGAAGCAGCAAAGCAAAACGCATAGCTCTCGTCTCCTTGAGGAAGTCACCCGTCCGTGGGTGTCGATGCGATCCTGCCAGCCTCGTCAAATCCGCGAGCAGTGATGCCGGAACATCCGCACCTGGGCAATCTCGTACTCGGCCTTCTGCTCTGCCAGCACCTTCGCCTCGCGGAGTTCCGCGATGCGGGATTCCACCCACGGCGACAACGCCAGCGACGCGGCCGAGTGCCGTTCCTCGTCTTCACTCGGGGCATCACTGAACCGCGTCGGTCGTGGCCGATTCGGAATCCCAAACTTCAAGCGAATCGCATCAAGCTGGCCGGCTGTGATGTCGAACCGCTCGCACAGGTCAGAGACAAAATCGCCGCCCTTGTAGCCAGCTTCCAGTTCGTCAACGTCAACGTGATACCAGCGTCGTGCCATGTTCCTTGTGTCCTTCCGTGGGTGTGTGAAAAGAACCGCCGCGCCGACCCTGTGCCGGCGCGGCGGAATCAGCCTCAGTCGTGGGCCAGCGGCATGATGACGCTGCGGTACTCGTCATCCTCGCCGTAGGTGAAGATCACGGCATCGCCCTTGCCGGCGACCGAAACCCGCACATGCGGCTCGCCTTCCAGCGTGAGCAACGCCTTGCACATCTGATCTACGAACCACGGGTCGAGCTTGACCACGCAAGGCGAACCAGACTCAGCCACCTCGCAGACAACCGTGCTCTCGCCGCTCTCCGCAGACCGACCCGACAGCGTCAGGCCCGACTCAGTGAAGGCGTAGTCAACGCCCTTCGACTGCTCAGTCGTGACAATCGCCGCTGCCCTGGTCGCGTGCCAGAGTGCGTCGATGGCAATCGTGTGCACCTGGGCATCCGGCCGCTCAGGGAACACGTCGCGCCACCTGGGGAACCGACCGTCAAGCAGCCGAGCCGTGACGGTCGTGCCGCCGATGGTGGCAACGCACTCATTCCGCGTCGCCTCCAACTGCACCGCACTCTCGGCATTGCCCTTCTCGCCAGCGAAGCGGCCGATGTAGGCAGCCGCCCGAGCCGGCAGCAGCACGTCGATGTCATCAACCGCCTGATCGTGCTCGATGGTGGCACACGCCAGCCGCCGGCCGTCCGTAGCTACCACGCTGCACACGCTGCCACGCACCTCGATCAGCACCGCCCCGAGGGCATAGCGGCTGCTCTCGTCATCGTGGGCATAGACCACGCTGCGAATCGCCCGAGCGAACTGGTCGCAGGGGATGCGACAGACCGGCTTCAAGTCCGCAGGCTCCCACGTCGGGAACTCGGCAGCATCCTCCACCGGCAGACGCCACTCGCCACGCCCGACCTTCACCGTACATGCGGCCCCGTCCACTGACAGCGTCACTTCGTCGCCGGCTGACTCCTTGAGGATCGACCGCAGCCGAGCGTAGGGCAGCACGACCGGATCGTCGGTCCACTCGCACTCGGTCTGCACTTGGATTTCGAGGTCACTTCCGCAGATCATCCCGTCCTTGAGCAAAACGCTCGACAGGATCGGCTTTGGTGATCGTGCCGGAACGGCCGCACCGACCGCCTCCAGTGCACTGAACAGGGTTGCCCGGTCCAGCGTGATGCCACTTGCCTTGCGCCGCCTCGTAGCTGTTGCCGTCGTCATTGTGAGATTCCTTTCTCTTCGACAGGGAAACACCGACACAAATCCCGAGGGCGAACGTCGCCGCCAGGAGAAGTTCACCGATTGCGATCAGCACGAAGTCACTGAGCGTCATGCCGCACCGCCTTTCTGGCTGCCGTAGCACACCCGGCGAAGTAGGTCGCGCTCCGCTTCCGCCACCTCGGCAACGCTCGCCATGTGCACGGAACGGTCGGCAAGCCGGTCGATCACCTTCGCCGCCAGCAAAAGCACGATGGCCGTCATGTTCACCGTGTGCTCGTCACGGGCAGCCGTGCGGCACTGCTCCGCGATGTCGCGGACGCTCAAGGGTTCCAGCACGCTCATGCACCACCTCCGATCAGTTCCATGCCGGCAGGCGTCAGTCGCAGCGTGCGGCTCGCCCGCTCCGTGTAGGTGACGAGCCCGCGCCGCTTGAGTTGCGTCATGTAAATCTGGGCCGCGTTCGGCGAGGCGAACTCAAAACCACGGCAGATGTCGCGGCGAGTCGGCGGGAAGCCCTTGTCGGAGATGAAGCCGGCGACCCACCGGAGGATTTCCAGTTGGCGGGCAGTCGGAGGTGGGGATTCGGTTTCGGTCGCGGTCATTGAAATGCCCTCCTTGGCACATTCGCTTCTAGGGGTCTGGCTTCGTCCGTAACGGTCGATCACGCAATCGAGCATCCGAGAGTGGTCAAGCATCTGCCTTTGCCTCCTGCGGCTCAGTAGGTGCCTCAGCAGTGGCGAGTCCGTGTTCCCACCGCTTACGGCGACGCCGGGCCGGTCCCACACCGGCCCCGGCGTCAGCCGTACTGTTTCTTTCACTGGTACTGACTGAAGAACCACTGAAAGAAACTGAAATGTGGTCACCGCCTGTGTGCGCGCCGGTCACGAGTGGTGACCCCTGCGCACACGAGTGGTGTGCGCTCTGTACACGAGCCGTGACCGGGGCGGTCACGAGTGGTGTGCGCTGGGGGTCACGAGTGGTGACCGGGGTGGTCACGAGTGGTGACCCCCCCAGCACTCGGTAGGCCAGCCTTCCCGACTCGCCCTGCTTGCCCAGGCACTCGATCACCTTGGCTTCGACAAGCTGCTGAATCCCACGCCGAACTGTATTTGGGTACACACGCATGAACCTCGCCGCCCGTCGCAGCGGGATGCGGAGTTGGCAGGTTTCCCAGTTGGCAACTAGAAAGACGTACATGGCGACTAGCCGCCCCTCGCTCCGAAGCTGGGCTATCGACCCGTCCTCGAAAAGAGCCCGCCAGCGGCCACGCAGTTCGGCCTTCCGGTGCTGCCTTTTGTCCTTGTCGTTCATTGGTCAGACCGTTCCCCAACTAGGCGTGCTGAACTCAGCGAACTCGGGCACCTCGGAGGCGTCCTCGAACTCCTGGTACTTGCCGAAAAACCAGAGTTGCACGTCCGACATTTCGCCCTGCCGGATTTTCTTCGCCTTCAACTGAATCTTGATTTCACCATCCGGGCCAACCTCGCCGGCCCGGTGGCCGAAGAGCAGGTTGTCCACGTCGAAGTCGATCTGATTCGACCCCTTGCCGATGTTGCCGATCTCGGTGTTCTCGTCGCAGCCTTTGGCAATGTTCGTGACGAGCAGCGTGGCAATATTCCGGGTTGTCGTGAGTTCACGGAGCTTCAGCAGGCACTCGTTGATCTCGCCCGTTTTGTCCTGAAAATGCCGCGTGGAACGCACCAACTGGAGGTAGTCGATCACGACGAGCGTCGGCTTGTCCTTCACGACAGCCATCTCGATCTTGTCGATCACAAGCGGCGTCTCGACCAGCTTGAGCCGTGACCCGACAGCGTTCGCCAGCTTCACAGCGATCTCGCGTGCGGGCGGTCGCTTGTGCACCACGTCCTGAAGCGTCAGCCCGTACTCTCGCCCGCCGAAGTGCGTGATCGCTCTGGCCGCGAGCGCGGCTCTTGTCATTTCGCCCAGGCACCAGATCGCAACCGTGTCCGGGTTGTTCTCCAGGCACTGAAGAGCAAGTTGCAGAGCGAGGGCCGACTTTCCCACGCCCGGCGCTGCCGCCAGTGCCGTCATCTGGCCGAGCGGAAGGCCGCCGTCGAACAGCTTGTCGAGAGCCGGAATTCCCGTTTTGATCGCTGGCGTCTCTTCCTGCCGCACCCAGGCGTCGATAGCATCCACCAGCGTCGGCGTCGGAGTCTCGTCAGCAGCATCCACGACAGGCACGGCCTCGTCGGCCGAGCAGATGACCGGCAGCCGCGTCCGCTTCCAGGCGTTCGCGATCTGGCGAGGGCAATCGTCAAGGTCATCCTGCCGCAAGCCGACCCGCCGCATTCGCTCCATGATCGAGGATGTCGCTTCGGCAACGCCCCACCCGCGAGCCGCCATGTCGCAGGCCACCGTGAACATTGTCTGCCGGCGACCAGCCGCGAGCGTGAACCCCTCCTCAAGGAATCGCCGCGTCAGGTCGCTCATGCTCTTCGTCTTGACCACGACTGTCTGCGTCGCCTGCTTGGCAAACCGCGATAGCGGGTAGACCCGCGTGCCGTCGCAGTCCTTGAGCACGGCGAGCGGGCGTTGCTCATGCTTCCAGTTGACGAACCCAGGCAGCCGCATGATCCGAGGCCAATCGCAGATCGACTGATCGGAGCCGAGGGCAGACGAGATCGCCTTCATCCGGTCGTGCCATGCGTCGGCGTCGGTCATCGGCTCAGCCAGCCGCCACCACGCATGCACGCCGCCACCGCTTTCAAGGATCGCAGTAGGCATGGGCAGGCCAGCCGCCTTGATGCGCTCGTACGCTTCCTCCAGGATCACGCCGCCGTCGAAGTCAGCGAACACGCACCGGGCCAGGGCCACACCTTCAGCCTGACTCTGCCCTTTCGCCTTCCTCGGGTTTGCACCGAAGTAGGCGTGCACGCGGTGCTGCTCGGTGTTCAGCCCTTGCAGCCAATCAACGATGTCGGGAAGCTCCGCGAGCGGTGCCCACTTGCGGCCGGCGTTCGGCGGCAGCGGGCGGAACTCGATGATGTCTTCCGGCTCGAAGATCGCGCCGAGGAAATCAATGCACTGCGATAGGGAGTCCATGCTAGTTGTTCCTTCCAGCCCATAAGGCTCAAGACATTTGCGACGCAAAGTTGTCGTGCGTTGTCAGGTTGCTTTTCATGTAGTCCTCAATGGACATTTCTCGCCGCTGGTTGTTATGGGCTCGGCACTCAATCTGTCCGTTTTCGACAGTCAGTGGCCCGCCTTTGCATCGCTGCACAACGTGCCCGGCCTCTACTTCATCACAGCATGGGCCTTTGCCTCGCCCCTTGAAGTAGCACTCAGTTCCGTGGGCTAGGGCGATGTCCACCTTGATCTTGGCGTCGCTGCTCTTTCGCAACGCAATGCTCCACCGCTCGATGTCGTCGATGGTGAACGGAAAAAGCGAGTCACCGGTCAGCGTCAGCCACTCAGCCATCACGGACAGCGCCGCGCGTCGCCTCTGGTCGGACGTTGGCCTGTCGCCGCCTCCGAGGTCGGCAAGGCGAATCGCGCAGCACAGATGCAGTTCGTTTTCTGTCATGTTCCCCTCAGTCGCATTTCAGCCATGCCAGCAAATTTCTCGCTCTTCTCAATGCCGACGTACTTCCTTCCGTTTCGGACGGAAGCGACTCCGGTCGTGCCGCTGCCGTTGAACGGGTCAACAACCAGATCGCCAGGCATCGACGAGCACAGGACGATTGGCTCAACCAACGCCAGCGGAAGTTGCGTCGGGAAGTCAGGAATCCGCTCGGCGCACGTGCCTGTCAGTCGCGGAATCTGCCAAACGTCATCCCAGAGTTTTCCACCGGCAGACGCGCGGCTGTCGCCGTACTTCGTCTGCCGGTCGCTGGGCCTCGTCACCGGCTCAGGATTGAATACGAACGACTTCTCATTCTTGACCGCATAGAAGATGTGGCGGCTGGTGCGATTGAACTTGTTCGAGCAGTTCACCCCGAAGGTCTCGTACCACTTGACCCAAGAGCGGATCGTGAACCCGGTGGCCTTGAGTTCAGTGCAGTATTCTGCCGCGTACTCGTCTCCGATCATCACCCAGAGCGAGCCATCGTCTGTCAGGCAGTCCCAGCAGAGAGCGAGCCAATTCCGCACCCACTTCATATACGCCTGCGGCGAGAGCAGATCGGCCTCTTCGCCGTCACCGTAGTCGATGCCAATGTTGTAGGGCGGGTCTGTGAAGATCAGCCGGGCCGGGCCGTGCTCGTCGCGGATGGTCTCCAGGCCGTCGATCACGTCTTTGTTCAGGATCACCGGCTCCGGCCTGTCGGCTTCGTGCTGGCACGCAGCCAGTTCGGCCGCCTCCGCCAACTGCTTGCGGCGTTTCTCTGAGCGAATTTCGCGGAGAGCCTCGGCTGGCTTCATCTCGCCAGCCACGACCTTCTGTTCGAGGTCCGGCCGCTTGGCGATCTGGTCGGCTCGGGCCATCGTGGAAGGCGAAACCTTCGCCTCAGCGGCGCGGTATTCGCGGGCAACGGCACGCCCGCCAGACTTTCGATGTTGCTGGTCATCGTGATCAGCGACATCTGGCTTCCTTTTTCCGCCTTTCTCGGCGCGAGGAAGCCCTGACATCGCCTCTGACTTCTTGCGGTTCCCATCCTCCGCAATCTTCGCCAGCCTCTTCGCCCACTTCGCAGATCCGTCCTCGCACCTCTTGAAGATCAACGCGCGAACCGTCGCCTCCAAGTCGCGCCGCGCACCGTTCAGAGACCACGCAAACGCCCACGGGTCGCCATCGTACTGCCGCGTCACCGGATCGACGCCCAGCTCGACGCATACGCGGTAGCGGTTGCGACCATCAAGGATCATGCCGTCGCATAGCGTGATCGGCTCGCGTTGCCCGTTGGCTTGGATATCGGCAAGCAGTTCTCTGAACCGCTCGTCATCCATCATCGGCCACGCATCGGCGGCCGGGTGGGACTTCAAAAGGCTAGCAGTCGCAGTCACGGACGATCTCCTCTTCGGTGAACACGGACACGCACTCATCCCACCGATCAACAAGCACGTCGATTAGCACATATGCCTTCCACAGGCTTTCGCTCTGCGTGTTCGTATGTAGGGCTTCGCCAATGTGATGCAGAGCGCTGAGCATGTAATCCTTTGAAAGCCCGCACTGCGCGCCGTCGTTCGCAAGAAACTCATACGCCGTCTCGTACCGACGACGCATGTCTTCGTCAGAAAACAGTTGTTCGTTATCAGTAGTCGCCATCGCTGTTTCTCCTGAGCTTGTCTTCCACCACCCTCCACACCGGCTGCCGTCGTGCATGACTCCGTGGATCACGCGACTTCCCAACTCGCCCCGTGTCCTCGATCACGCCCGCCCGAACGAGTGCCGCAGTCAGTCCGCCCCATGCGTTGCAGTGGTGCGGGCGAATGCCGTTCGCTTCGCACAGCACGCGGAACTTCTCTGCCAGAACTTCCTGCCCCGCGAGCCGCTCGCGGATCAGTCTCATGGCGTCGTGCCGCCACGACTCGCCAGCGTTGCCGAGCACCTGGACCATGCCCGCGTCACGGGCACGGCGGCCTTCGGCTTGAGCAAAGAGGGGATATTCCCCCACGCTGTCGGCTATGGGTGCAGTTGTCCTAGTCATCCGTGACTCTCCTTCGTGTCAGACAAGCGGCGGCGTCTTCGGCGTCTTCGTTCTTAGCTGCGAAAAATCTGCGTAGGCAGACTCGAACAAAGCAGGCGACCGATGCCCAAGGTGAAGACGGCCGGCTCCGGGCTGGGCCATCTCGCAGTGAGTCGCTCCGCTGCGCCTCAGCCACTTGCTAGAGCCGCCCAGACCTTGCGAGTCGAGGAGCTTCCGCATGAGTCGCATGGCTTCGCGTTTGCCGCATGCCCATCCGACGATGGTCGTGTCGGGCGACCGCTTGAGCATGGCGTCACAGGCGTCAAGGCAGGCCGGCGTGAGCGACCGCACCATCGGGTCGCCGGTTTTGCTCTGCGTCCACGAAATCGTGTCGCCGTCCAGGTGCTCGGCCCGGAACGCCATCACGTCGCCGAACCTCGCGCCGGTTTCGTAGGCGAGCAAGACCCACGCCCGAAGGAACTGGCCCAAGTCAGCCTGCGACCGCATCCACTTGCCGTCGTACTGGCGCGTAGCCTTGACCAGTGCCTGTAGCTGCGGGATCGTCCATGCCTTCGTAGGCCGCTTCCTCGCCTTCATCTTGAGCACGCCACGCGGGGCGATGTCGAGCAACCCACGGTCATAGGCCCACCGCCACATGCACAGAGCAATCGTCCGCTCTGACCGGGCAGTGATGCCGCTCACCTGCTCGGCTCGCTGCATGATGTACTTGTTCAGCCGCTCCACCGACACGGTGCCGATCTTGCCGGCGACTCGCTTGACGTTCGCGGCGTAGACGGCAGACACCACTCGCTCGGCGAGGTAGTGCGGGGCAATGTCGGCGAAGGTTTTTGCTTTGGTCATCTCTTCACGTCCTTGTGTTTCGGCCGCGTAACGTGCGGCACCCGGTCGAGTCACCAGCCAGGGAGGTATGAACCGGCCTCGACTGCACAGGACTTTCAAGGCTCTCTGTGCTCACCTGCGGATGCGGCCCGATGCAGCCGCTGCGACAACCGCGTGCCGGTCTGTCTCCTAGTCGCCGGTTCGGCACATCCCTGACGGGTAGTTGCCGAGAGCCTGCTTTGGCCCCCACACCTCAAACAGCAAGTAGCCAGCCGCTTCGGCATCTGCCGCCGAACGCCGCTTCGCAGCGGCATCCAGCATGAGCCGCTCACGAACCCGCTTCGCCGTGTCCCTGTCGGGTGCATTGCGAATAGCGTTCAGGTCGGCTTCAAGGCGAGCCTGCTCTAGGAGTGGGATCGCCAGTTTCAGCAGGTGCCGGCAGCACATCCGCTCGCTCTCGGGCGTGTGCTCGTCTTGAGCAACAGCCTTCGTGGCGACGCGGATGATCGAGTCGAGTTCAGTGGGGATCATGCTGCACCTCAGAACGGGATGTGATCAGGATCGAGATCAGCCGTGACCTTCGCCGCCTGGGTGCGAGGGGCAGCCGCCTTCGGCTTGCTCGCCGCTGACGGCTTCGCCGGCAGGTACTTCTTCACGACGGCCCGCACCTTGCCGCTCGTCTTCGCCGTGTAGTGGCTGATCTCCACCTCGATCACGCGGCCGACGAGGTCATCCGGGTTCAGGCTGACCACGCCGCCAGCGACGCCACCACCACACGCCTCGGCGAGTTGGCGAGCACGCCAGCCGAGGTGCTGCGGAAGATCGTCAAACACGAATTGGTGATTGCCGCCGACAGTTGAGAGCCGCAGCTTGAGCACGGCACCGTTCGGGTTCTCGTCGCACACCTTCCACTCGGATACGCCCTCTTCGGCTGCCTTGATCTCCATCTGGTGAACACCCACCGGCACGATGTCGCGCTCGGCAGTGGTCGTGGTCATGGGGTCTTCTTGGGGGATCGTGAAATCCATCTCTGTCTGTCCTTTCTCTTGGGTTAGGCCGTGAAGGCCGGGGTCTTTTCCATCTCAATCGCAATCGTCGTTCGTCGCTCTGATGCCAGCCGGCTAAGCCGCTCGGCTGTGGCCTGCGTGATACGCCCACCGGCAAGCCGCTCGGCGAGCGTGGCGGTGATCGTGTCCAGGCGGTCGAGGCTGGTCGCCGTACTGATGGCGGCGGTTGCCTTCTCCACCACCTCCGGGTCATCGCTGGGCTGCGGTGCCTCCACCGCGTGACCGCCGGCAAGCCACTCGGCAATCCGCTTGCCTGTCTCGGGCGTGATGGGCTTGGGATCGCCAGAGAACAAGCCCGTGCGATCCTTCGACACGGTGGCGTAGTGCCCGTTGTGGATCAGGTCGAGGCAGACGGTGAACTCGTACTCCAGGCCGTCGCGGGCTTCGAGCTTCATGCCGAGTTTCTCGACACGCTTCTTCCCGTTCGGGCCTTCCGACTGCGTCGTTTCGGTCTTCGACCGGCCCGTGCAGATCATGTGCATGGGCGAGTGAATGATCCGATCCACGAACCGCCGCCAGCGTGGCGTGATGACGCTCCAGGCACTCCAGGTGTTGCCGCGAAACTGTGCCTTCGCGATGTCCTCCAAGAGGTCGAGGCACCCGCCCGGCCCGCTCCAGCAATGCGTAGCCGAGTCGATGATGATCACGTCGTAGCCAGCCTTCTCGGCAGCGTCGATGGCTTCGATGTACGCCTCGGGCGTGAACGGCTGCCGCACGTCGATCACATCGAAGTCGTGCAGGTGGTCGTAGAGGTCGCTGCTGCCTTCCTCCGTGTCGATGACCACGCACCGACCGCCCAGCCCGCGAGCGATCTGGATCGCCCCCCACGTCTTGCCTGAGCCGCTCGGGCCGCTCACGAGCAGCCTGAGTTTGGTCGCCGACCGGCGAGCCTTGCGAATCTGAACCATTGTCGATTTCCTTTCGTTTCTTCGTTTTCGTTCGTGAAAAGTGGCCCGTTTCGCGTCGTGCTGGCGGGCTTGTCGTTCGCTTCCGTGCGTTGCCGGTTCCACCGGCATCCTTTCGCTAGCTGGCGTCCTGCCTGCCGGCGGTCCTTTCGTTCGTTCAGTGCGTGATGTCGCGGGCATCCACTGTGAGCCACGCCATGTGGGCCTCAACGTCGATGCGGTTGCCGCAGATGGCGACGATCCGGCCGCTCCATGCCTTGCCGCCACTGGTTCCGTTGACCCAATCGCCGATAGCGAAGGCGTGATCCTGGGCAGTGCGGGGCGTCTGCTCGCACAGAGCGGCGGCAGCAGCGAGGTACTCGGCATCACCGGGGTGGCGGTTGTCGGACTGAGCGATCATCGGTAGTCTCCTTTGCGTGACGGGGGTTCAGGTGGACGGACGTTCAACTGTCGGGGTGGCGTAATCTACCGCTAGCGGGCAGGGGGTCAATCCTTCCAAGGAAAGATGAGTTTCGGACGGGAAAAGCGGTGGTTTTGGTGTGTTCGCTTGGTCGGATTTGTGCATATGTATAGACGCATGTGTGCATATCGTCAACTAGATCAGCGAATCACACCTAGCGCAGCGTCCGCGAGGTCGATTGTGGCCCGCCCGAAACGCTGCAACCGCCCCGGCTCTGGCTGCGGGATTGCGTGGTAGACGGGCTGCGGCATCGCCTGGGGCTGCACTGGCGTTGCCATGCGGCTGGCGATGTCGATCACTGCCAGACGCTGCCGAGTCTCCACCGCAATCGAAGCTGCGGCGGCAAACACGGCGATGAGCAAGGCGGCGCGGAGCGTGTCGTGGATCATCGGCTGGCTCCTTCCATCGCTCGCAGCGTGTCGCGGGCCTCGTCCTTCGTGTCGCAGACGGCGGCAGTCCACGCCTCGCCCGTGGCGGCGTTGCGGCCCTCGATCTCGTACCAGCAAAAGCCGGGAGTGCGAGGGTCACGGATCGTCACGATTCTGTAGGTCACGGTCTGCTGAGTGGTGGCGTTCATCGTTTTGTTCCCGTTTGTTCCCATTTGTTCCGTCGTGCTGTTGCCCGCCGGCCCTGTTGCCGGCGGGCGGGGGATGGCGGTCAGACCGTGACAAAACGTCCGGTGGCCTCTGAGCGGTATGCCATCATCGCGGCACCGCGAACACCGTGGAGCAGGTAGCAGCAGCCATCAAAACCGCGAGCAATCAAGTCGGCCGCCAGCTTCGGGTGCTCATAAGTCTCGGACACCTTCTCGACCCGGTACTTTCGACCCTTGATGATCGCCTCGACCACCTGCCCGTATTGGTTTGTCATCCATCCCATCGTTTCGTCTCCCGTCTGGCGTTTGCCGTGGCTCACTCGTCCACGTCATGCACAGATCATATCGACAGGTCTGTGCATATGCAAGAGGGAATCCAGACAGAAATCCGATTTTTCTGGAAAACCCCACAAATCACGGGAGTTAGTGGGGCTTTTTCTTCCTGGCGGCGGTCTTTTTCGCCGCCTTTTTCACCACAGGCTGGCCCGACTCTGCCTTCCTGGGCCGCCCCCTGGGGAACCCGACGCCGGGGGCTTTGGCTGCCTGGACGGCACAGAAGTCATCCACGCTCTTCCGCAGGATGAACCAGCCGTGCCCAGGCACGTTGATGCCCTGGAGCGGCCTGCCAGACGTTTTCGGGTCGCCCTCGATGCGGATCAGCCGCAGCACCGTGCTGTGGGCGCGGGCGGCAATGCGGCCCATGACCTCACGGACGGTCATGAAGTCCTTCGTCAGCGAGCGTATGTCTGCCATTGCGATCATCCCCTCAATCGTATCGTCACATCTGTGCGAATCAAATCGAGCCAGACGCGGGAAAAACAGCATTTCCGCCAGTAGACGCACGTTCCAGGCGGGGCATGGCGGCGGCAAAACAAAGACCTTTGCCTCCGCTTCCGGCCTCGCCATAGCATCTACTGAACAGAACAAGCAGCGGAGGGCATGGGGCGTGAAGTTTTGTATACTACACGCATGCCAGCCGCATGAAGGAGGGATCATCGCGATGACTATTCGAGAGTTTTTGAACGACCGATACGCAGTATTGCACAACCTGAAGCCCCGCAGCGTCACGCTGTTTTCCCAGACCATCGACCGCTTCCGCGACTTTCTTGGACGCGAGCCGGAACTGTCCGATTTTGACGATCTCCAGGTAGCGAAATACCTCCGCTGGCGAGCCGTCACGCCGCATCGCGGCATGATCGTCACCGCCGCGACCGTCAGGAAGGACATGGCCCACCTCGTCAGCTTGTGGAACGCAGCCGCCCGCAAGCGGATGGTCGAGAACTTCCCCGATCTCCCGCGTGGAATCGTGAAGGTGCCGCACCACGCCCCATCGGCCTACACCGTGGAGGAGATTAGCCGCATGGTTCGTGAGGCCCGCAGGCGTAGCGGCATGATCGGCCCCGTGCAGGCGGCGTGGTTCTGGCCCACGCTGTTCATGGCGAACTACTACACCGGGGAACGTATCGGCAGCCACCTCGAAGTGCGATGGAGTCAGGTCGATTCCCGCCGCCGCACCATCACGTTCCTATCAGAGCACCGCAAGGGGCTCGGGCGGACGATTACACGCCAGATCACGCCCCAGCTAGCCGAGTGGCTGGAGAAGGGCAGGCGGGCTCCAGGCGAGCGTGTGTGGCCGTGGCTGGACTACCGCAAGGCTGGGTCGATCTTCCAGCGTGTTCAATACATCTGCCGTCAGGCGGGCGTGGAGCCGAGGGGCTTTCATGCAATCCGTAAGGCGGCCGGCAGCTACGTCAAAGCCGGGGGAGGGGATGCCACGGAATTTCTGACGCACAAGGATTCAAAGACAACCCTCGATCACTACATCGACAGGCGGATCGCGGGAGAGGCGTCGGCTCTCGACTTCCTCCCGCCGCTCCAGATCGACTGAACCGGGCACGGCAGGGTCGCCTGCTCGGGGTGGAAAGGAGCACCCTGAGTCTGGCGGCGACTCGCCTGCCGGCCCGGATCACTGATCGGTGATGCGGACGCTACCGATCTCGTCAAGCCGCGCCCTCGCCACGGCGAGCATCGCAGTCAGCCGCTCACGTTCCTCAAGCAGCCGCCCGATCATCCTCGCGGCAGTGCCAGCCGTGGCGGTCCAGGCGTTCGCTGGGCCGCGGGCGTTGACCCACTGCCATGCCTCGTTGGCCTCGGCCTCGGTGTACGGCACGCGCGGCTCAGTCATTTTGCCACCATCGATAGGCCGACGTTCGCCAGGGCATAGCCGAACCACGCGATTGCCATACCCGGCGACCCTTGACGGTATTGGTCAAGGGCCACGAACAGGTAGACGGCACCAACGCCTAGGATCAGCGGGGCACTCATTGCTCGGCCTCAATCTTTCCCTTGCGGCACGGACAGTCAGGGTGATGGATGCAGCCGTTTCCTGTAGTCCCGAGAACCCACCAGTGCCCATCGTGCTGCACCGTGTAAAGCGTCCACGACCGCATCGGCTCGTTCCCTGCCATGTTCCATGCAGGCCGCGTGAACAGTCCGATAAGAGTGCCGATGATGGCGCCGATGACAATGAACTCAATCAGCGTGAAGCCGCGACTGGAGACGCTCACTTCGCCTGCTCCTCGCGGTGCAGCAGCAAAGCCAGCAGGCTATAGCTCGCCAGGTCGAACAGGTTGTCTTCAAGCGACTCGTTCTCCAGCCTGCCCGTGGCGTTGTAGCTGGCGAGCCGCGTGACTTTGTCTGACAGCCGCACCATCGCCCCCTTCCACGACGGGATGCCCACGAACTTCGCACCGTTGCGAATGTTCGCCAGCGGGTCGGTGCCGCTGGGGCAGCCGTAGTCGCTCGATTTGCGTCGGTGCATCTCCTTCATCGCATCGCACAGATCGAAGAACGCCTGCGATGTCGGGTGCACCTGCTCCCGTGCATACGCTGGCGGCACCCACTCCGCGTAGTTGTCATCCCCCGCATTCATCACGCCGTCGCCGGTCAGCCTCGGCTCGCAGATCTCGCAGTCGCCACACGGCTCGGGATCGCCTTCGTCAATGCGGTACCCGACACACTTCGGGTCGCTGGGATCGGTGTTCAGCATCCGCTCGCGGACGGCGTTGCGGAGGGCTTCGTTCGTGGCTTCCAGTGTGGCGGGGCTCATGGGTTTCCTTTCTTCAAGTCTTCGTCGCAGAACAGTGGATACGCTTTCGTGACTTCATTGCGGCCGTGGTCGATCACCACAAGCCCCTGGCACGGCCGCTCCGGGCTGGCCTTGATGTGGACAGCGTAGGCACTGTGTCCAATCACGCTGCCGTTGCTCACGTATCGCCCACCGCGCAGCCAGCCCCAGGTGTGGTAGTGGCCGAAGATCGTGAGGTCAGCACGGCGGTGTGCGTCCCACGCTGCAATCGCCTTGCTCGCTGGCAGGGCAAGCCCGTAGACGCCACCCGAGTAGCGAATGCTGTGACCATGCGTAGTGCGGAGCGTGAACCCGTCGAGGTCAACGTAGCCCAGGTGCCCGGTCGCAATCCGCCACTCGACGTTAGCGTTCCGCTCTTCGCGGTGGAGCGTGTGGTACATCAACTGCTCCCACGAATGATCGAGTTCTGTGGCGATCCGGTTCTTCTCCGTGCTGCGTCCGTGGTTGCCGGCGTTCGTGGCGATCACGACGCTATCGACGCGCTCCGCGATGGAGTCGATTAGCCCGCGCAGCCGCTCGCCAATCCAGCGGGTCGCGTTCGGCGGCGTGAGTTGCGCCACCTCTACGCAGTCAGGATGGATATGCCCAGTGATGAAGTCGCCGCCCAGCCAGATCACGACGCGGCGAACGTCGGCAAGCTGGCGCTCGTGATCCAGCATGAGGAAGAACCGCCGCTCTAGTTCGGCGAGGCGAGCTTCGCACACCTCAAGCGAGTAGTCGTTCTCGCCATTCACCGTCTCGGGCGTTACTCGCTCTTCGGAGTGAACATCGGACAGCATCAGCACGACCGAGGCTGCGTGCTTCTTGGCAGGCTTCTTTGATACGGCTTTCTGCCGCACCGGCTTGATGCCTTGAATGGACGTGAGCGAATCCGCCCGCTCCCGCTCGCGGTCGATCTGGGCCAGGGCAGCGGTATACCTTTTTCGGTATGACGCCAACTCGGCCCGCAGCCGTGCCAGTTCGGCATCAGTTGCGAGTTGATCCGCCGATGCCACGGCAGCGTCGATCTCGGTCAGTCTTGCTTTGCGAGCCATTGCGCTAACCTCGTTGGGTCTGCAACCTTCCACCCCTGCTTCTCCGCGTGCTCGTGCAGTATGCGTGCGAGCGTAAGCCGCTTGAGTTCGCCGTATCCGCCAGCCTGGAACTTCTCGCGGGCGGCGAGCATGAGATTGCGAGCTTCGTCAGGAAGCCGGTCGATCCACGTCAGACGGTGCTGGCTGGCAACCTCGGCCACCGCTGCGTCGATTGCGGACAGTGCAGACTTCGCCATGCGTCACTCCTTCGGCGTCATCGTGTAGAGCATCGCCAGAACCCGCCGCTGTACTCGGGCCGCCTCTGTTACGGCTTCCTCGGAGATGTTCGGCCCCAGGCTGGCGTGCAGCAGTTCGTGCAGGATCGTCTCAACGCGGCTCCATCCACGCTCACGGGAGTCAATCAAGATGCGAGGCTTGGCGGCCCCGTCAAAGAATGTCCACCCAGCGGCTTCACCTGTCAGCTTGGTGAACCGCAGCAGCCACCGCTTGCCGTCGATGGTGATGTGGTGGTCTTCCGGCACGGGCGGCTCCCTTCGCCCGTTATGGTGGCTGGTCTGTCAACCGCTCGCGCCACGGCCGGGAGGCAGGCCGACCATCTGCCCGAGCCGGTTCAGTGCCGCCTGTCGCTCCGGGCAGTGGCAGGGCCGCCCTGTCACCGCTTGCACCCGCTCTTTCGTGATGCCGACCGCAGCCAGCCCATCGGCGACCATGTCGCCCAGGCCCGGCTTCGCCCGAGGATACGCCGGGTGCGTCTCGTCCACCGTGAGCCGGTCGCCGTCCTCCGCGACGATGCACGGGGCCACGTCGGCCAGCGTGTAGCCGCGCTCCCGACAGCGGGCTTCGAGGTGTCGGCGGCGGCAGCGGATCATGGCAGCGGGTTGGCGCAGTCGCAGTCCTCGGCAAACCAGATCGGATCGACGGTCTCCGTGACGGTGCCGCGAATCACGACCACGTCGTTTACATCCAGAAGCTCGAAGTAGTTGCCGTTGCGGATGGTGATCGCCGTGTACGGGTCATCCGCCAGCGTGAAGCCGGCATCGGGAAAGGCGACGAACGACCGATAGCAGCATGGACTACTGAACAACGTCAACGGAAACCCCAGCGTAATCTGAGGCTCACTGCCACCCGCCGGCATCAGCCATTCGCGTTGCTCGCCGGTTGCCGGGAAGTTTGGCGGCAGATCCTCGTCCTGCGAGCCGTTGGCGTCATAACACATGAGGCGTAGCACATCGGGATGCGGCGTGCGGCCGGCTAAGTAGCCGTCGCCGCCGTTGTCGATAGTGAACCCGATGACCTGGCCGAACGCCGCGCTGCTGGTGTCATCCTGCACGACGGCAGAGATGGCGGCTCCCGTGCCCTCGCTCGGCATCAGTTGGTTGATCGTCACCGTCACATCGGCCACATACGGCGGCAGGCTCGCGTCCTCGCGGTAGTATTCGCCGCCATTGGTGATCGTCACGCCAGTGGGGACGCCGGTGTAGTAGTAGTACTGACCAGGGTTCGTCACTACCACGCGCGAGATTTCGCCGGTCGCCTTGTAGTAGTCGCCGCCGTTCGTGATTGTCACTGATTGGATGACGCCGTTGCCGGTTGCCTTGTAGAACTTACCAATGCCGCCGTACCCGTCGAGACCAACGCCCGTGATCGCGCCGTTCTCATCGACACTCGTAATGAGCCACCCGTCAGTCTCAACCAAGTAGTACGGATGACTACTGGAAAAACCAGTGCCAAACTCCGAATACCAAAAATACTCTCCAACCTCGTATCCGCTGCCTCCTTCAATTACGTTGATTGGAAACACGCCCCACGTTTCTGGATCATCTTCGTTGCTTACCATCGTTGCAGACAGCACTGCACCAGACCCGCCAGTAGTGCCGTCAACGCCCCAGACATACGGTGTGAGGTTCGGATTCTCTCTTCCAGCGTCGGTCGCAATCGTCCCGCTCGCCGCCGTCACCTGCTCGCCGTCCGTGACCGTAAACGTGACCGCATCGCCGTCCGTGTAGCCCGTGCCGCCATCGGCCACCGTCACAGAGTCAACGTGCCAGAGGGCCGTATCGCTCGGCGTGGTTGGTGACTGCGACAGGTTGACCGTGAGCGAGGCACCACTGCCGCCTGACACGCTCGCAGTGATCGTCGGCGTTGCCCTGGCGGTTTTTATGGTCGCAACCGCTGCGGCCTGCTCGGTGACGCCGCTCCCGTAGCCGAACACGACCGATGCCCCATCGGTGTAGCCCGACGTTGATCCGCTGACGGACACGCTCGCCACGCCCCAGGTCTGCGGCGAGCCGCCGTTGCTCGCGAGCGTCGGCGTCAGCGTGGCCCCCGTGCCGCCAGACACGCTGGCCGTCAGGGTCGGCTGGGATCGCGGGTCGGTCTGCACCGTCAGCACGGCACCCGAAACGGCCGTATCGCCCGCCTTGGTCGATACAGTGAGCGTCTCGCCGTTGGCGTATCCCGTCCCGCCCGAGAACGTGACCGAGGCGATCTTCCAGGTGGGGATGCCGCACGCATCGTTTGTGGACGCCAGCGTTGGCGTCACTGTCAGCCCCGCACCGCTGCCGCCGCTCACGGTCAGCGTGGGAGCCACGCGGGCAAGCTTGGCGTATCCGCTGCCCATCGTCTCGACGCCCGCCGAGGTGATCGGCCCCATGTCGGCTCGCTCGTAGCCCGTGGGGGCAGTCACAACGCCCGTCGCCCCGGAGCCGAAGCAGGCCGACAGCGACAGCGTGATGAGCGGTCGTGATTCGTCCGCACAACGGATCGTCGCCGTGCCGCTGCTGGGAATCCATGTTTCCGGGTCGGCGTAGCTGCGGTATTCCAAGTTCCACTCGAACGTCACGCAAGCGAGGTACTGGCAAGACTCGCCAGACGGGCCACAGCAGCAGCCTTGCCCGGTGCCGAGCGCGGTGCCACGCAGCACTAGGGCACCGTTCTGTACGGTGAGCGATGTCACGACGCAGCCGTAGAGCAGGTGGCAATCGAAACGGAGAACGTGACCGTACTAGCAGTGCCGAGCGACACGACCGGCAGCGTCTTGAACTGGAGCGATGCAGTCGTGATCGTCGCCGCCGTCGCAGCGTTCGCGGCGTACAACTGCGGCACAAGCAGATACCACGCGGTGCCCTCGCGAGAAATGGAGCAATCACGCTGCGGGCCATCAGGTATCGGCCAAAACAGGTTTGTCGCCTGCACCGTGTTCGGAGTCGTGGTCTGGTTGCGGAAGGTCAGCGTCTTGGACGAGCCGATTGACCACGCCCCGGTGAAGGTGCAGATGCGAAACACCCTCCGCTGCCGCTGCTCAAACACAGGATCAAACGTCAGCGGCCTCGCCGGTGGACGTTCTTGCTCCACCTGCCGCACCACGCGGGCAATCCGCTGGGCCGATGAAAGCTCGAACTGTGTGAGCATGGCTACACCGGCAGCGGGGTGGAGGGCGGCGTTCCAAAGATCGTGGCAAAGTTCGCCTCTGGATTCACGCGGCGATTCAAGATCGCCGGCACGCCAAGCGTCAGCCCGCCGCTACCGTCGAGTCCGACAGGGTTCGGAGATGCGACCCACTCGGCATTTTCATTGTCGAACACCATTGCCCGCCGCTTCTGACCACCGCCGATGAAGTTCCAGCCAATGTCGGGTAGTTGCAGATTGTGGCCCGATTGGCGGTAGTGCAGTTCGGCCGTGGCCGACCAGAAGGCGACAACGCTGCCGCCGAACTCCTCTTGGTCCTGCACGACCTGCACCTTTTGCACCTTGATGCTGTGCGTAGGACACCCAAGATACGAGCCGTTGTTCACGCAGTTCTGTGCCGTGTACCACGATGACGGGAAGGTGGCGAAGTTTTGTTGCACCTTCGCTAGCACAGTCGATTCCTGAGTGACCAGCCCTGGGAAGTAGTCGTACGCGCTATTCGTCAGCGGTCGCAGGGTCGTGCCGTCGTAGTACGTGAGTGCCGGAATCTCGCCAGGAGCCGAGTCGAACTCCCACACGGGCACACGACTCGTCGGGTGCAACAATTCGTTCGCCAGGATGATGCCGTACTCGGCGATGAACTGAACGTGATAAGGAGAGCCATCGAAGCCCTCGTTTAACGTGATCTTGCGAACGCGGTACGTTGGATACGTGGGGTGCGTCGATCCCAGATCAACGCCTAAAGCCGTCGCAATCTGCGGCTCCGTGATCGGGGTGCCTGTCAGAGCGTCATCCGACAGGACGCACACGAACTCGCGGGTAAGCTGCCGCGTCGCGCCGACTTCGTAGACGGCTTTGCGAAACAGTTCTTTGTGGGAAACGACGCTAGCCATCACGGCTCCTACGGAAGAATGAGTGCAGGCTGACCAAGCCGGTTCAGATCGCGGTCGATGCTGGCGGCGATGCGGTTCAGCACCTTGTTGGTCAGGCGGGCTTGGATTAGTTGCGGGTCTTGCTCGTTCGCTGCCAGCCCCAGCACGATGGCCGCACCTTCCTGCGTCCGCACGTCGGCGGTCTGCACGGTGCGGGAGCCGAGCGTGTTGAGGGCGGTGATGCGTTCGACTTGGCGGCCGTACTCCGCTTCCTCTGCCTTTTGGCGTTCCTCGGCTGCCTTCTGCTGCTCTTGCAGGAAGGCTTCTTGCTGCTTTTGCTGCGCGTCGGCAACCTTCTTTTGCTGCTCCAAAAACTTTTCACGCTGGCCGGCGGCACCGCTGGCAACGTCCTGCTCTTTCGCTGCGAGCTTGTCGATCTGGGCGAGCCTCTGCTGCCCAGCCTTGATTGCTTCCTTGTCGTTCGCGTCGCGGGCGGCGGCGAGCTTCGCTTGCACCGCAGCCTTTTCCTCTTCCAGAACCTTGATGTTCTCGGCAGCCTTGATCTGTGCCTGCTGCTGCTCATCCAGCGAGTCGAAGATCATCTGATCGACTTGCTTCTGAACGTCCTCGCGGCGCTTCGCAGCCTCTTCGATGTTCTTGATTTCTTGGTCGAAAGCCTTTTGCTGGGCGGCGATCTGCTGATCGAGTCCCTCTTGATTGAGGATGCCGTCCTTCGCCTGCTCTTGTGCTGCCTGCACGCCGGCTTGCAGTTGGGCAAACGCTGTCGCACCGGCGTTGCCGAACTCGGACGCCCGCTCAGCAGCGTCGTTCAGACCAGAGTTGATCGCCTGGAAGGCAGGGCCGAAGCCGGCTTCGCCAAAGCCTTGCTCTGCGGCCTGGAGGTTCTCGTCTAGCTGGGCCTGGAGTTGGTCGAGTTGGGCCAGCCGAGCGGCAGCACCATCGGCGGCAGCCGCGTTGCCAGCCTCGCGTGCCCGTGCCGCCTCGTCAGCAAGCCTCGCCGCCTCACGCTGCACGGCGAGAATGTCTTCCTCAATCTTCGCCGTCTCACTCTGGGCACCAAGGAGCGACTCTACCCGTTTGCGGTCATCTTCAATGAGCTTCTGCTGTTCGCTTTGAATCTGCTTGATCTTGTCGATCTGCTGGTCATAAGCCGCATTCGCAGCCTCAACCCCTTGCTTCAAGGCTTCGTCGTTGATGATGCCGGCGTTAAACTGTCGCCGCAGTTCGTCAATCTTGCTTTGGAACTGGGCCGCCGCGTCAAAACCCTGCTGCCCGAATTGGGCCGCCCCCTTGATTGCCTTGTCCACCTCGGCGTTCAGGCCGGCGAGCGTCTTCTGTGCATCAGCTTCAATCTGGATTTCCAGCTTGTTGTCTTCTTCGATGCGGGCGAGTTCCGCCTTGAACGCATCGCCGGCCTTTGCCGCCTCGCGGCGGAACGTCTCCTCATTGAACAGGCCGGCATCAAGTTGCTGCTTCAGCTTGGCGATCTGCTCTTGATACTGAAGTGCCGCGTCGAACCCGGCGTCGCCAAACTTAGCCGATTCATCGATAGCCTTGCTCACGCTGCTGGTGATGCCGTCGAGTGCCTTCTGAAACTCCTTGGCAAAGTTCTCGTCTAGCGGCTCCTCGATCACGCCGCGAAGGTCAGCCACGCCTGCCTTCGACTCGGTCGAACTGCCGAAGAGCGAGTCGAACCAGCCATTAACCGCAGCCAACCCATTGCCGAACGCCGTGAACGCCGCGCCGATGCCGTCCAGCACGGGCGTCAACACCGTGCCGATAGCCTGTGCCAGCCGATTCACTGAGCCGATGACGTTGGCAATCGCATTGGCAATGCCTTCCACAAGCCCGGCAAACGGCAAGAGCAGGCTTTGCCCCAGCCCACGCAACGAAACCACAACGGCATCGAACGCTGACCCGAGCGAGTCGATGCGGCCACGATCAAGGTCGCTGAGCCGTGCGGCAAATCGGTCGAGGTCGTTTGATGCACCTTCCAGATTGCGGAAGAACGGCAGCAGGTCGGCACCGGCCTTGCCAAAGAGGTTGATCGACGCGGCGGTGCGGCGTGCCGGGTCTTCAATCTCGGAAAGCCGTTGGCCGATGAGACGGTACTGCTCCTCCGGGTTGAGCGACTGAAGTTCCTGTGCCGTCACGCCGATTTCAGAGAGTGCTTTCTGTGCTGTCTTGCTCTCTTCATCTACGCCCGTGACACTCTTTTGCAGCCGCCCGAACGCCGCACTCACCGAGTCGATGCCGGTGCCGGAACGGTTCGCTGCCTCTTCAAGCGTCTGGATGAACCCGAACGACACCCCCAGCTTGTCCGCTGTGTTGCCGAGTTTTTCGACGCGGTCCTCTAGGTCAGCCAACCCGCGAACCACGGCGGCAGCACCGGCACCAAGTGCCGCGAACCCGGCGATGGCAAGCGTGGCGGGGTTCGCAAGAGCCGCGATAGACGAGCCAACGCTGCCGATGCCCTGCGAGACGCCGCCCGCGAACACCCGACTCAGCCCCTCGCCCGCCGATGACAAGCCCGACAGCCGGCCCGCCACGTTGCCAATCGGGCCGGGGAGGGCAGCGAGAACGCCAGAGAGTTCGTTGAACTTGAGCGTGCCGCCGTCGCCTGCCGCCTCGACCGCCTTGTCATAGCCCTTTGCCGCCGACTCGGCCTTAACGAACGACGCCGTGGCCGAGGCCACCGCGCGGTCAAACTGCTCCTGCGAGAGTCGGCCAGCATTGAGGTGCCCGGCCAACTCCTGCACCTGCTGGTCGTACTTCTCCTGCGGAGTGAGGTTCGCCTGAATGATGCGAGCCGCAGCGGCAGCGGCCTGGGCCCGCTCTTGCTCGGCTCTTGCCGCTTCGGCGTTTGCCCCGCTCGCCTCTGCTGCGGCTCGCGTGTATGTCTCTTGGTTGATCGCCCCAAGATCGAGCAACTGTTGCAGCCGCTCCAGTTCAGCCGCTCGCCGCTCCTCGGCTGTGCGGGCTTGCTCCGTGACGCGGGCACCCTCCGCAAACGCAGCCGCCGTATCCTGGGCCGACTGCTTCAACGCCTCAAACTGGCGGGCGTATTCTTCGGGCGTGATCTGCTGGTTCGCCAACGCCTGCGAGAGCTTGTCGAAGTCCGCAGCCGCCTTCGCCTGTGCCGCCGCAGCCGCAGCCGAGCCGGCCGCGAACTTGTCCAGCACGCTCGTCGCTTTCTCAGCCTGCTTGCCGAGATTCGCCAGCGCCCGCTCTACCGGCGTGAGTTGCTTCGGGACGCTCGATGCGTCAGCCGAAACCTTCATCGCCAGTGACAGGACGTTTGCCATGACTACTCACCAAACTCACGCTTGAGCTGCTCGATCACGTCGATCATCTGCTGCCGATGTTGCGGCGGCTTTTCGACCGGAACGAAATCAGAAGCCTTCGGTGCCTTTCCTTTTGGTGAGTATGGGGCGAGGATCGCGGACGCCAGGAGTCCGGTCTGCTGCCACGGGTTCGGGATCGCTTCGTAGTACCTCGTGTAGGCCATCCACTCGGCAAGCTCACGCATGCTCATGCGTCGCTCGATGTCGCGGACGGTCATTCCAAGGTGCCCCGCCAGACGAAACAGGAACTGCCTCGTCGGGCGGAGGTTCAGTTTTTTGCCAAGTCCTCCACGTCCTTCTCAGTCACGGCGTTGTGCTTCATCGCAAGATCGAACAGCCGGCTCATCACCTTGACGCTCTTCTGCTCCAGCTTGCTGATCTGATCCTTCGTGAACAGCGGCTTGCCGCTTGCGTCGCACAGGCACGACACAAGCAGCTTCGACCGCCACGAATCCATCTTCTCCCGCTTCTCAGCGAACTCTCGCTGGTACGCCTCCATCTCGCCCACGCTCATCACGCGGACGTGGACGGTGCCGCCCCATTCCTTGACGTTCACGGGCACAAGGCCCAGGTCATCGGCGGCAAAAATCTGGTCAGCGGTCAGGTCGGCCATGTGCTATTCCTTCACGATCTTGAATGTGCCTTGATAACGCCACACGTCCTGAACCTTGGCGGCAAGCTGCAACGTCTGGCAGATGGCTTTCGTGGTGAACCCGACCGTCACGATCTGGGCCGTGGCCGTCTGATTCACCGCTGTGCCGCCAAACGCAAGCACGCCCTTCTGTCCGTATTCACTGACAGAAAAGCCGGCGTTGCTCAGGACACTGACATCTATAGTCCCGAGGTCAAGTGCCCACGGAGTCACACCAGCGACAGTCGTGCCCCGCGCAATCGGCAGGCCGCCGCCGTAAGTCACCTTCAACTCGGTGATCTCACCAAGCGTGGTGCCTCTCCACGAAGCCGTGACGCCCGCAGCGTAGTGCGCCATGACGGGCCTCCGTCACGGACTAGCGGACAATGCGGATCGTGGCCTGACCCCGAACGGCATCCTGCGTGGCGAGGGTCAGCGTCGAGGACTGCACCGTGCCGCCCTTCGACACAAGCGACGAGCCGCCCACGGTGATCGTGATCGTGCCGGTCTGCTTGTCGTCGATAAGCTGCTTGCCGATGTAGTCGAACTGCACCGTGCGGCCCGTGTCGCCCGAGGTCGCACCGGCCAGCGGCAGATCAAGCGTCTTGGCAAGCTCGCCGGCCGTCTGGCCGAGATGGGCGACGTTGATCTTCTCCTCGTCGGCAGTCGGGTCGGCGTAGGAGATGACGATATTCGTCACGGTGTAGACGTGCGATGCCGACGTTGACCCGGTGGTCGGGTTCCACACAAGGACTGTGCCAGCACCATCATGCGGAGTCTCGAAAGCCATGCGTCAAATCTCCTGCCAGAGGATCGAAAACGTCATCTGTACTGTGTAGACCGGCGGGAGGTCGCCGCCGGCAAGCGTGATGAACCCGTCTGCCTCGTTCGTGAGGCTCACGTTCGCCACTCTTACATCATTCGTAGTTCCGCCCCACCCATCCAGACATTGCCGCACCGCGTCGGCAAGCTCTCTTACTCGCTCGTACGTCTCGGCAAACAGGTCTACGGAGAGCAGGACGGTCGGCATCCCAATCGGGCCGGAAAGCCCCTGCTGCCGCTGCACGCCGATCCGCCGCCACGTTGCGAACGGGAGGGCGGCCGAGGCCGGGGCCAGCACCGGATACACCTTGGTGCCGATGATCGCCGCCACGCCGGCATCGGCCACCAGGGCGGAACGGACGGCGGCTTCGGGTGACTTGAGGGCCATTCGTCAGACTCCTGTGATTGACCCGGAATCCCGCAGGGTCAGGGCATCCCAGGCCCGCGACAGCGAAATGCGGAGTTCCTGCGTGAGGATGAAAGCCATCTTGCTCTGCGAATCCTCGAACGCCGTCTTCACCGGGGGCTGCCCCGAGACGCCGCCGGGGGGCGTGGGCGGGATTTGAAACGGCGTGCTAGAAGCCTTGAAGAAAGCGTTCGGGTATCCGGGTTTGGTCTGAACGGCACGGTAGCCGTCCGGCTGGCGGGGCGTGTCCTCCATCTCAAACTCGCCCAGGCGGTTCCACGAAGAGGCGATGTACTGGTTTTGCCCCGCCTTGACCGTGTGCCCCTTCACCTGCACGGTCTTCCCGCTCTTCATCACCTTTGTGTACGGGCGGCGGTCATATGGCTTCACGCTCTTGCGGTTGATCTGGCGAGGCTTTGTTCCAAATTCAAGCCACCACTGGTGAAATGCCCGATCCTTGCCAGCCCGCACCGTGCCGCCCTGTGCGGATTCGGACGGGCCGACTGCCGACCGCTCGTAGCCCACCAGAGCCACGGCACCGCCGTCCTTGGGGTAGGTCTTCACCTTGCTCGATACGGCCCGCTTGAGATTGCCGGTCGGGCCGTCTGGCGTCACCTCACGCAGCCGCAGTTGGGCGGGGTTGATTGCCTTTTCCAGTGCTTCGCCCAGAAATCCGGCGTTCACTTCCTTGTTGCCAAGGGCACGCAGTTCGGTGCGGATGCGTTCCAGTTCGGGGAAGTCGAACCCGATCTTGATGCCAGCGACAGCCATTTACGTCTGCTCCTGGCACAGTGCCTCATGCTCGCTGCGGTTGTTGTGTTCAAGCAGCGACGTGATTTCGAGTTTCCGGCCACGCCACATGAAACGCATGTTCTGCGTCAGCCCGACCACGTACCGCAGTCGCACGCGGTGGCTCACCTCGATCTGACTCTGCCCCGCCTCAAGCGACTCGCGGGCCGACACGCCTTCTACGCTGGCCCACCGCTCGGTGAACGTCTCCCACGTCAGCACAGTTTCGCCGAGTGCGTTGCGGCTTTCGCTCGCACGCTGGATCGTGACCCGCTCGCGGAGCGCGCCGGGATTCATCAGATGATGCTCCCCTCACCGACAATCACGATGCGATACGTGGTGCCGACAGTCGAGGCGAGGTACAGCGTGTTTGCCGTCGTGCCGGCAGCGGTCGGGTTGACAGCCAGCAGCACGCCGCCTGCCGGTACGCTGCCGGAATACGACCCCGTGACCGTGATCGCATTTGTGGCGTGGGTGTTCTCGATGTAGAGAGCCTTCGCCGCCGTGAACGCAATCGTCACTGCCGCACCGTCGCGGGCGTCTGCGAGCGACGAAAGCTGGAATGTGTCGGTGCCTGCCGATGTGCGGGCATCGCTGTAGATGATCTGTGCCTGCCCAGCACCGTCGCCGTCGCTCAACGCCTTGAAGTAGTCGGCCTTCGTTACGCGGGTGTTCGTGGCGATGTCGGCCGTGTCGGTTTCGATGCCGACGATCCGACAGAAGATTTCAGCGGACAGGCTCATCAGTAGCTCCCCCACTTCGCGGCATCGAGCAGAGCCTTCACGCCGAACGGAATCTCAGACAGGTTCGCAGCGTCAGCCGCCATCCGCTTTTCGTACCACAGGCCGACGAGCCACAGGATCGCATTCTTGACCCCCTGCGGCACGTTCGCAGCCGAGGCCCGCCCAGCCCACCACGTCACGCTCACGGCGTTGTAGTCGAGCAGGTACGAAGGCCACGACCCGCCGTACACCGTGCGAAGCACCCCAGGCCGGGAGTCGCGGTCCACTCGGTACTGGTTCGTTTCCAGCGTGGCAGTGCTGCCGGTCGAGTTCATGACATACGTCACGGTCACGGCAGCGTGCGTGCCGGCGGTCGCCATCGGCGGGCGTGGCAGTTCGATCTCTGCCGGGAACCCGTCCATCCGCATGACGAGTTGCTGGTGCAGGAGGGCTTCGTCCAAGTAGGACTCAACCCACTCGCGCGCCGCCGTGACCAAGGCAGTCACGTAGGCATCGTCGGTGTCGGTGTCGATGCGGCAGTGAGCCTTCGCTTCCGCCAGCGTCACCGGCTCGACCACGGGCGGCGTCACGGTTCGCAGGCTGCGATAGCTCATGGGCCGGTTCGCAGAGACGGGTCGCGGATAATCCATCACTCGCCTTTCGGTGGTCGGCCGCGTCGGCGTGGCGTCGCGTCAGCAGACTCGCCGCCTGGGTCAACGCTCGCCGTCTCGATCAAATCCAACTGCTGCTCACGCACGGCCAGCCCGTCCGCGATCAGCCGCTTCGCCGTCTCGTCCTCGCACTCAATCACATCGTTGATGCGATACGTGCTGTAGTTCCTGGTCAGTTTGATTTTCATTACGAGGGCACACTCCATGCAGTTTCGGGCTTTTTCATCGAACCAGTGAACTCCGTGGCGTACTGGTAGACCGGCTTGGTGAAGTCCTTCCCCGGCCATGTGATGAGGTACTCGCCGTGGCCGATGGTGACGCGGGGCGTCACGAACACGCGGTTCCCAGACTCCCGCCAGTTCTTCCAGTAAAAAATGTCAGGGTCTAATCTGCCGTCATTCCAGGAACCCTGCGGGTCGGGGCGGCTCCAGAACCACGGCTTCCGGCATCGCTTGAGCGCGGCGGTCGAGATGATCGTGCAGCCGAAATGCGCCGTATCGACTTCCTGCACTGGCTCCGCAAACCACTCCTTCGGCACCTCGGTCGCGCCGGATTCCGGCGGGTTGTCGAGCGTGCCCTTGAGCGTGAGCATCGGCCGCCCGTCCTCCCGCTTCGTCTGGATCGGGGCCAAGGCGTCGCACTGGAATGTGAGGGCCAGGGCGAAGAGATGCTCCACGTCCTCCTTGGAATAGAAGGAATCGTAATCGGTCAGGAGCAGATACTCCGCTTTGTCGATCATCATCTCCATGCAGCGGGTATTCACCTGATCCCAGAAACAGCCCGTGCCGATGGTGGGGCGGATGCCGAGCGGCGTGAGGGCTTGTGCCCATCCGAAGGTGTTCGACGTGAACGTGAGCCGAGGCATTGACATGATGGCCTCGACCCGCACATCAACCTGCGTATCGCCGACGCGAACGAGCATTTTCCGGTATCCAGAAAAGGGAACGGCTGGCAGAGCAAGTGCCCTGCCAGCCGTCCAAGATGCTCACGTTGTCAAGCGTCAGGAGTTGACCACAACCTGCACGCCGCTCTCGCCGGCAGTCGTGGGGCCAACCTCGCCACGGCCGAGCCGCACGACGCTGGCAACCACGCTCGCGGCCACCGGGGTCGCGGAAACCTTGAGGTACCGCTTCTTCCCACGCAGATCGACGTTCAGACGCACGACGTTGCTGCCCGCAGTCCGCGAGCCGCTGGTCGGGATCGTGAACCCGCCCGTGCCGCCGCCCACCAGGGCGGTGATGTCCGAGTAGCCGCTGCCCGAGGCATCCGACTCCTCAACCTTCAACGCCCGACAGATCGCGTCGGTCGTGGCCGCAGCCGGCTCGAACACCACGTCAATCGACGCATAGCCGTAGCCGAGGCAGTCGATGGTGTGGGTCGCGGTCGCGTTCGTCGCCGTGTCGGCCGCGCCGATGTTGGCATCCGTCTTTGAAGCAGCAAGATAAAGCATTTCGGTCAGTTCTCCTTAGAGGATGCTAGGGTCAGGCGGCGAACTTGAGAGCAACAACCGGGCCGGCCTTCGTGGTCGAGCCGAGGTCGTGGGCAACGATAGCCACGCGGCTGGTTGCGAAGGTCAGCGTCTGGTCGTACTCGATGAACCGGCTGGTGTCGGTCTTGATCGTCACCGCACGCCGCTCGCCGTAGGTCGCGGCCTGCGACATATCGCCGAAGAGGCAGGCGATGCCGTTTGCCGTGCCCGAGAGGCGGCTCTCAAGCGGGTGGCACAGCACGACCGGGAAGCCGAGAAACTGGAGGCCAGCACCACCGGCCACGTCGGCGGCGTTGTTGCCCGACGCGGCGACCATCAGCCGCAGCATCGAGGAACCGTAGCCGGCCGGCGAAATGAAAAACTTCGCATTCCGACGGGCGTAAACCGGGAGCCGAGCGACGAGGCTCGTGAAGTCCGACAGCGTCAGGTCAGCGAACACGTCGTTGTTCGTGGCCGCAGTCACGACGCCAGCCGAGTGGGTGCCGTCGTTGATCGCAGTCGCCACGCCCACCGTGCCGTGGTAAGCCGAGCTTCCGTCGCCGATGAGGCCCGAATTGTCGAACGCTTCCGCGAACGACTGAGCCACCTCGACCGCCATTGCGTCGGCAAGGTCGATGACCGAATCCTCAAGCAGCGAGTTTGGCACGCGGTTGTCGATGCCCCACAGCTTCGCAACGAGGTTGACGTTGTCGAACGTCGCGTCGCTGGTCGCGGGAGCGGCGTTCTCGCCAATCGGGCGAGCGGCAAGGCCGGTCAGCCGGCGAGCCACCAGCATCGAATCCGTGTTCATCGTGACCCGGCGGAACTCGCTGGGCACAACGCCGAACTCCTCAACGAGCCGGATGATCTCGCTGGAAAGCTCATCGCTGACCAGCACGCCGCCGAGCGAGTTGATGCCGCCGGCCTGGGCGCGGCTCTCAACGCCGTGATCGACGCACCACCGACGAGCCTCGGCATCACCAAGCACGAAGCCCTTGAGGTGCATACCAGCGCGGTAGGCCCGCTCTTCGGCGTTCACGCCAGCGAAGCCCTTGAGCTTCCCGGTCGCACGGGGCACAGCAAACTGACGCTTCTCCACGGTCGGCTCCTTGACTTCGGGGGCTTCGGTCTTCTCGACCACCTTGGCGGGGGCAGCCCGCTCGATGACGGCACGCAGTTCGGCCTGCTTGGCTTCGATCCGCTGGAGCAGCTCGATCTGCTCGCGAAGCTGGGCGGCACGAGTCTCAAGCGAGCGGAGCGAGGACTCTTGCTCTTCGCTCATCGCGGGGGCATCGCCTTCCGCAGCGGGAGCCTCGGTGGTCGCTTCCATCTCAGCGACCACGGCAGCCAGTTCGTCGAGCAGCTTCTTGAGCTTGTCCACAGCATTCGCTCCTTGTTCGGGTTCGGGCGACCAATGCCGCCCACAACGTCGAACCTATGGAGCGAAGCCCCCACCCATGCAGACTTGCGGGCGAGAGAGTAAAAGACTCAGCCGGCTTTCATGCGGCGCACTTCGACCGCTTGCAGCACATGCTTGTCGGTCGTGCCGCACTCGCGGCAGCGTAAGTACCGAATTTGGTACTCACCCTGCTGCTGACTGCTGGCAACCGCCAGCCGCCCGACGCGGCACTTCGGGCAGGGGTCGTTGGTCTTAGCGGCCATGCTGCTTGAGAACGCTCCGGTAGAAGTCGGCCCGCGTCGCCATGTACTTGCGCGCCTCGTCGTGCCGTCGCTGCTCGCTGCGGAACGAATCGTAGGAACGCTTCGCCACCGCCACATCGGAATCGGGGTAGGCCGGGAACGTGGTCGGGCTTACATCGATCAAAGAATCGATGGCTGTGACGGTCCTAATTGACCGCCCCTCTTCAACGCTCCACGACTCGCCACCCTTGGCGATCTGGAACGCGAATGACGAGCCACGCACGATGCCCGCCCGGATGTTGCTGGCGATGTCGCGGCCGTAGGTGGTGTCGGGCACGGGGAACTCATACCGCAGCCCAACCTCGTCCACGATCAACCGCAGCGTGCCGGGATAGCGGGCGAGCGGGTAGTTGGCGTCGTGGTTCCACAGCGCCCGCGTCTCCAACGGCTTCTTCCGCCCGCGCCGCTCCGCGACGATGCCGAACGCCTGCGGGTCGATCCGCTCCACGAAGTCTCCCAGGTCGAGCGAGTTGACGCCGAACTTCGCGGCGTAGCCGACGATCCACTCGTTCGCACTGCCGTCCTCGGCACTGCGAGTCTCGACCGCCAGCAGCGGCACGTCGGACTCGATCTCGTCAAGGTTCAAGCTGCGTCGTTCGATTGCCATGCTGCGGTTCTCCTCGTCTGCGGCGTTCATCTGTTCAACCAGTTTGCGACTCCATGCGTAGCCGGGATCGGAGCCCCACAAGGCCCACGCGATCCGCCCGTTGCTCGGGAAGCCGTCTTCGCCTGGACTCCATCCCTTGCCCTGCTTGTCGATCTCGTGCCGGTCGAAGTACGCCTTCATCCGGCGTGCGGTGTCGGGGCTGATCGTCGTGCCGTTGGAGAGGTCGCGGGCACGGGCGATGCCGACTGCCGTGCCGCCGCGCCCGAACTCGCTTCGCCAATCAAGTCCCTTCTGTGCCTCTGACCGCACGCCCGCCGGGGGCGTGAAGTCGATGTGGTCATACTTCGCCGCCATCACTGCCCTTCTTCTTGCGGCTTCGCTTCTTCGGCTCCGGTGCCGGCTTGTCCGTGATCGTCTGCGGCGAATCATCCACCCACACATCAACAGCGATGCCAGCCGCGCCAGCGGCGTCTGCCTTGAGCGTGTCGCCGCCCACAAGCAGCACCTGCGAGAACGCATCGGCGTAGTCGCCCAGCGTGTCGGTCACGGTCTGGCGATCATCTGGCGTGTCGGGCCGCCGCGAGATCATCACGACCGTGTTCCCATCTGCTACCGCCTTGCGGGCGAACTCGCCCCACAAGGCGGGATCGGCCGCGAACGTCCGGTCGAAGTCGATGCTGACGGTCATCGCCCGAGACTCTGGCAGCGAGCGTCCCGCCGGGGCGGCGATCACCGGCTCGGCTTGCGGCGGCTGCGCAGGGTCCGCTGCTGGAACGGGCTGATTCTCGACCACCCCGGCGAGGATCGCCGTAACCTGTGCAGGCGAGATGCTCGGGAAGCTGGCAGCGATCATCGCCGCCGCACCTTCCTTCGTGAGCAGGCCAGCCGGCACCTGGGCAATAATGGCGATTAGCCCCGTGATCTGGGCACCGTTGAGCGACACGTCGGCAACCTGCGGCGTGGTCGGCTCGGCTGGCGTTGCCGGGGCATCGCCAGCCGCAGCCGCAAGCCCACCTTCGACTGCCTGCCCGTCGATGCCGCTTCCCGGCTGTTGCTGGGCCAGCACGTCATCGGTAGACGGCGGGGCACCGAGCGTCCCCATGTTCAGCGGGCGATACCGCTCGTCGCCACCTTCGACCGGATCGAGGTTCTCACTCGCTCTGATGTCGTTCGTGCTGACAACGCCGACGTCCCACATCGCACGGTAGTACGCCGCACGGCTCGCGGCATCGCCACGCAGCAAGCCACGCACGTCGAACTCGACCAGATACTTTTCGTCATCGACAATCAGATCACGCATGAACGCCGACTCAAGCCGCCGCAGCCACGGCACGACCGAGTGCGTCACGTACAGAATCTCAGCCTGCGGCGACCCCGCCTCCAGGCCGAGCAGGTGGCCGGGGATGCGGAACAGACGCGCGATCTCGCGTAGCTGGTGGTCCCGCAGTTCGAGGTACTGCGAGTCGGTGTTGCTCGCGTAGGGAACCTCATACGGCTTCAATCCGCCCGTGAGGACCGCCGTTTCGTGGGCGTTGTGCGGGCCGCGATGCTTGCGGTTCCAGTTCTCGGCAAGCTCGCGACGGGCGTCGGCGTTGAGTTGGTTTTCAGTCGAGAGGATGAACCCAGGGCGGGCACCGGCACCGAAGAACCGCGCCCCGTGAATCTCGCACGCCCGTGCCAAGGCAATCGCCTCGCGGCACTCCTCCACCACCGAGATGCCATGCACGCCGTCATCGCTCGGGCCGCGAACGTGCAGAATCTGCTCGTCGGTGTAGATCGTCTGCTTGCCCTTCGCCTCGCGGTACGTGTACCGCAGCCGGCCGTTCTCCAGCGTCTCCACCTTCATGCGGCTCGGGTGCAACGGCACGATCTGGTCAATCGCACCAGACGGGCCGGGCACAAGCTCGCTGAATGCGTCGCCCCACAGGCAGACGTGCATCACCACTTGCTCTCGCCACTCAAACGAGGTCTGCCATGCGTTCGGTTGCGAGTGCAGCTTGCGGTACAGCGGAATCTCGCGGGCGAGCCGCTTGCCGCCGCCCGCCGTCCGCTCTAGCAGGTGGAGGGGGAGTCCCGCGACCGTTTCACCCAGAACCCGGATGCAAGAGAACACCGCCGCTACAGAGGTGGCGTTCTCGGGCGTGATCCGCACGCCGGCCGGCGAGCGACCGCTGCTCTCGTCATCCCACGAACGCTCTTCGCCGGGAAGCCACAAAATGCGGTGCTGGTTGGGGGCGATCATATCCAGAAGATTTCCGTTGGTCCGTTCGCGTCCTGATCGGCGGTCAGCCACGGGGCCATCGCTTCGCACGTCGCCGTGACGCCGTCGATTCGCTCCGTGCTCTTGCTCTTGCTGGGGTAAATATTCCCGTGCTTGTCTTCGTGGCAGATCACGTTTCCTGCACACCACGCGAGAACCGGCTGATTGGCGTGGCGAACCTTCTGGCAGCCAATCAAGTTTTCGAGTGTGCGCATCGGGGCCGACATGGCTCGACCGCCCTGCGGGAATCCTCGCACCTCGACCCCGTCCCCTTGCAGCATGTTCGCCAGCATCGCGGCGTTGTGCTTCATGTCCACCGCCAGGAGCGAGACGTTGTATTGCCGGCAGACTTCCAGAATGTCACGGTGCAGGATCGTGTAGTCGGTCACGTTTCCGGGGGTCGCCCGGATGTGCCCCTCACGAATCCACGACAGATAATCCACCTTGTCGCGATGGCTTCGCTCGACTGCGTTCGCCTCTGGAATCCAGAAGAACGGCATCACGTCAATACTGCCGTCGCTCGGGTCGGGGCAGACGAGAACGAGTGCCGAAAGGTCGTATGTGGTCGCAAGGTCGAGGCCGGCGTAGACCGTCCGGTTGCCGAACGGTCGCAGCGGCTCGCCGCACGCGGCCCAGCGGTCAGGCTGAAAGAAGCGGCCATCGGGGGCACTCCAGATGTTCAAGGAGTACCGCAAAAACCGCCCCATCTTTCGCGGGTTCGTCAGGGCATCTTGGTAGTCGGCGGCAAACTCGTCCTCGGGGAACACGATGCCGAGCGACGGGTTCGCCTTCTTCCAGGTAGCCGGGTCGCCGATGTCATCGGCGTCGGGGTTCGCCGCGTAGATTTTCCCGTAGAACGTCGGATTCGCAGCCGGATTTCCCGTGACCAATTCGCAATCTTGCCACCACTGCCACCCGATACCCGTGCGTGAATCGCCGGCTGTGCTGATCGCCATGACGAGGCCGTTGCGAGTGGCTCGCGTGGCGTAGATGAGGGCGTCCACAAGATCGGGCGTCTTGTGGGCGTGGATTTCGTCAATGATGACTTTGCCGTTCAAGCCTTCGTTTCTGAACGCATCGGCAGATAGGCAGCGATAGTAGTTGCCGTGTTCCTTGTTAACGATGACCGAACGCGAGTCGATCACCTCAAGCACCTTCGACAGTTCGGGCGAAGCCTGGATACTCTTCGCCACCATGCGAAAAATGATGCGTGCCTGCTCGCGGTCCACGGCCGCCCCGAACACGTCGGAGAGCGGAAAGTCGGCCACCAAGAAATACTGAGTCAGCCACGACATGAGGCTGCTCTTGGTGTTCTTCTTCGGCACGAACAACCCGGCTTTGCGATACCGTCGCCGGCCGTCCGCGTGCTTCCACCCGAACACCGGCTCGATCAGTCCGGTCTTGTGCCAATCAAGCAACTTCACCGGGTTGTTCTTGCCGTCATCGCCAACGCGGCGGCAAAACCTCTCGATGAACCGCACGACGCGGTCGGCAGCCGTCTGGTCGTAGATGTAGCCGTCCACGTACTCGGGACGCTGCATCCACTCAGGCCCAGCAGGCTTACGAGCCGGTTTCGTTGAGGAAGCTGGCGAGCGTGTCTTGCTCTTCGGCATGGTCAACCTTGATGCCGGCTCGGCCGGATGGCGTCAGCCCGAACTCTCGCTCGATCTGCAACAGGTCGGCGTGATAGCCACGGATCAACGTGGCCTCTGGCGTGGTGGTTCGCCGTCCGCTGGCGATCTCGCTAGACAGCCCCGCGCCTTTCACGGCTGCGTATGCCAAGATGTAGAGTTCCCAGGCGATGCAGTAGCGGGTCAGCGTCTCGCGGTCAGCGTCGGTCAGAACCTTCATCGCAGCCAGTTGCGGGGCGCGACGGTGCCACATGGCGAGGGCGTGGCCCTCCAGAATGTCGGGCGGCGTGAGCGACGCATCGGCTGGCTTTGGCTCCGACTTTGACTTCGCGGCAAGGTTCTCCTTGCCGGGATTTCCCCGGAAGATTTTGACTTCAGTCGGCTGTGTGCGTGGTCCGCGACGGCCCATGAGTGCCTCGGTTTTGTGCAGGCAAAAACAGGGTCAGAAACTTCCGGCTTCGCGAGGGCGGCAGTACTTCTGGTTTCGCTCAGAAGCCGGTTTTCGTGCGCACCCCCTATGCGGTAGGTGCTCGCAATCTAGGCAGCGTGTCAATTCACGCGCGACTCTCAGCGTTCGTCTTTCGTTGGTGGCACGTTTGGCACAGGCACTGCCCATTGCCGATCTCGTATCGCAGGTCCGGGCGGGTCACGACCGGGATGACGTGGTCGGCATGAGCCTGCCGCTTGTTGGCACACACGCAACCGCACGACCGGCACTGCCAGTTGTCGCGGTTCAGCACAGCGAGCCGCCACGCCTTGTGCCTGCCATCGCAGTAGCCTCGGGCCGCAGCGTTCGGGCGGTTCTCCAGCCGGCGAATCTTGTAGTTCGCCCTCGCCGGCTTCCACATCTCGATCCGCTGCGGCATGCCTAGCTCTTGAGGGTCACGATGCCTGCGGTGCCGGTGCTGTTCGTCGTGGCCGACACGATCCGCAGGAATGGCACAGCGAACACCTCGTCGGGCAGAGCGTAGATGCGCCGCTCGGTCGTGCTGGGCGAGAGCGTGATGTCGGCAGCACTGCCGTCCACCTTTCGCAGCCGACCATAGGTAGCCGTCTCGCCCGACGCGGCCCACATCTGGAGCGTGGTCGCATTGGTGCTCATGGTGCCCAGGTCAACGACGCCGCCAGCGAAGTCCTCAAGCCGCAGCGTCGTAGCCGATGCCGTGGCCGTGGTGAGAACGATGGAAACCTGACGCGAACGCCGACGCAGCTTCACTTCCGACATGGCTCTTCTCCTGGTGGTGGCACGGGCACAACGCCCGCAACGCGGCCTGCGTCATCCACCGTAGCGGCATCGGCCCGTAGCCTTGCAGCCTCAGCCTCTAGCTGCTCCAGGCGGTCGGCGGCTTCGAGGAGAGCGGCACGCTGGAGCCGCACCACCTCGTCAACGTGCTGGGCGTGCACGGAGAGGTTCACGCTACCGTGGTACGCGGCGACCGTGCGGAGCTTGTCGGCGAGGTTCATGCCCGCAGAGTAGGGCGGGCGTCAAGCCGGCGGGGGGTGACGCTACTGGTCAAGGGGCGTCGTGACACTCAATGTGTAGTGCCGTCTCTACTTTCGCTCAATAGCGTCATTCGGTCGGCGGCTCTGGCATCGGCATCCACGCAACCGGCTCTTGCACAACGTCACCATCCGAGCAGCAAAATTGCAGCCCCATGTGGCCTTTCAGCCAGTAGGTTGCGGGGCAAACTCCAAGCCGCTTGAGCCTGTAGTGCTTGTGGCGGGCGTTCGACCACTCATATCGACGGTGGGCGACAATGACTTGATCGCCTCGCTTGGGCAGTCGCTTCTCAACGCTGATCCACTTCGCCATACGACGCTCTCTTTTCGCTGTAGCGCAACCTATGCCCGTTTTCGTTTGGGCATAGGTTTCGTAATAGGCTTGCCCATCTCGCGGAGCCAATCCTCGCCCGTCTCCTGCTCGCCGTACCGAATGGCGGCGGCCTCAT
>Ga0315900_10001114_pt1 | contig 43223 bp, 42 predicted proteins | sample LakEriMetagenome_FD_203521 | JGI IMG/M metagenome (GOLD analysis project Ga0315900, IMG submission 203521) | Freshwater fungal communities from buoy surface, Lake Erie, Ohio, United States - Buoy 12 MA114 | ecosystem: Environmental > Aquatic > Freshwater > Lake > Lake biofilm | place: USA: Lake... | reverse complement strand
TAACTAAAATTAAATAATTATTTTCAACATTTTTTTGAAAACCTAAGTCTTCTAAAACATCAACAGGAATAGTACCCTGATTTTTCTTACTAAGTTTTACTCTATAAGCCATAGTAGGATTATTGTAGGTTAAGTAGGGGGGAATGTCAAGCAAAGTTTCCCCTAATTCTAAGTTTAGCAGACTACCCCGAAACCTACGGTTTCACCCCTAGATAGGGGTACATAAGTGAAGCGAGGGAAAAAGTACCCCTGGTAAGGGGTCAGAGTTTGAAAAACTCTGGGGGTAGCTTAGCTGCTTAAGTAATTATATATTTCTTTATAGAAGCTTTCAGCAATTTTTAAGCCTAAATTTAAATCTAGTTCGTCCAACTCTAAAAATTTACCATGCACAAACTTGTTCCTTACTTCTCTAATAAAAGAAACTTGTTTTTTTCCAACCTCAGTTACAATTCCTATTTTAAATAATTCTTCCACAATTTGGTTTTGAGTTAGCTTAGTGTCTACTTTCTCAGTAGTTGTTAGAGCAAGTGTCATTTTAAGGAGTCTCTCGATTTCAAAAGCTAATGCAAGAAAATTTCCTTTGTCATTAGACATTAATTGAATTGGTGTGTTTTTACTATTTTCCGACTGTGTCTTATTTAAGGGAATGTTTTTATTAATAACTTCACCTTGTATTTCTTGATTATTTAATTTGATTCTGTTAGCTTCCATTCCCCAAAATTTAAAATTTTCTAGCTCTGAAAACAATGAACTTATAAATATCATTCCGCATAAAATTAAAATTTCATTAGTTAATTTTGCACCATTCCATTGAAATAATGAGAAAAATAATACACTTGATAGAATTGTAATACCTATAAACTTTAAATTACTTAGTAAAGAATATACTCCCATTATAAAATAAGAATTAAATACTGCACTAATGTAATTTAGGAAACTTTTCATATTTATATAAAATGTCGTCAGTTTAACTTTTCTTGTCCAAAAACTCCACCAACCTCTCCATAACCCCCTCCAAATTCTCCAAAACTTCCTCATTCGTAAATCTTAAAACCTTAATCCCACAACCTTTCAAAAAATCATCTCTAACTTTATCATAACCTAGTTTTTCATTATGAATTTCCCCATCTATTTCAATTGCCAGTAACAATTCAGCACAGTAAAAATCTAAAATATAATTATCTATAATTTTCTGTTTTATAAATTTATAACCAAGTAATTTCTTTTCAGACAAAACTTCAAACCAAATTTTTTGTTCGGCTTTGGTCATAAACCTAGACATTTTTTTTGAGCGATCTGAAAGTTTTGGATTGTAATTAATTCTTTTGAACGGAGATTGAATTTCTGGTTGAATATTTTTAGTATTGGCGTGGGCTACCCCCAAGCCTTCGGCTTGACCCCTTACCAGGGGTACTTTTAACCTAGCTTCACCAATAGTACCCCTATCTAGGGGTGAAACCAAAGGTTTCGGCGTAGTGAGCGTGGTGTGCCTCTTAAACCTATCCAACTTACCCATAAACAAAACCTTACACCCCCTTCAAAAACTCGCCCAACGCTTCCAAACTAATCTTACTTTCCCCTTCTTGCGTTCTTACAGAAACTTGATTTTCGGCAATATCTTTTGGCCCAACAATTATAAGTACTGGAATTTTTTGCATTTCGGCTTCTCTAATTTTTTTACCGAGTGATTCGCTTCTATCATCAACTTCAAACCTAATTTCGTTGTATTTTAATGGTTTCATTAGCACTGTTTCGTTTAAGATAGATGTGACTTTTTCAACATATTCCAAAGTTTCTGGTTGAGTATTAATTGTTAAAATTTTAACCTGGGTTGGAGCTAACCAAAATGGAAAACGCCCGCCGAAGTGATCTATAATAACACCCATAAATCTTTCTGAAGAACCTGCAATTGCTCTATGAATTACAACTGGTCTTTCTTTTTCGCCAGCTTCATTTATGAATTCTAAACTGAATCTTTCTGGTAAGTTAAAATCGCATTGAATTGTGGCAAGTTGCCATTCTCTTCCCAATGCATCTTTGAACATAAAATCTAATTTAGGACCATAAAAAGCAGCCTCTCCTTCAACCCGTTTATAGTTAAGATTATTAAGCTTTGCCGCTTCTTCCAAAGCATTTTCCGCAGTATTCCAAGCCTCGTTAGAACCAAGATATTGATCCAAATCATTCATATCTCTTACCGAAAGAGAAACCCAACTTGATTCCATTCCAACTGTTTCGTAAAACGAACGGATTATTTCAACGATTGTACTTACTTCGTCTTTTATCTGAGTAATACGGCAGAATAAATGTCCATCATCTTGTGTGATTGATCGTACTCTTGTAAAACCAGATAATTGTCCTGGCTTTTCGTCTCGGTAAACTGTGGCGTGTTCAAAGTAACGCACCGGCATATCGCGGTAGCTAAATTGATTATCTGCAAAAAGCTGCATATGATGAGGGCAGTTCATCGGCTTCATAAAGAAATTATCGGATTTACCCTGAACACGGAAAAGCTCATCTCCAAATTTAGCAGCATGCCCTGAAGTTATATACAATTCTTCCTTGGCAATATGCGGTGTCCAAACCCTTTTATAACCTCTGCCGCGATGTAATTGCCATAAATAATCTTGAATATTTTGACGAATAATCATTCCATTTGGCTGGAAAAGTGGTAAGCCAGCCCCAACTAATTCACTAATTGTGTAGTATTTTTGAGTTTCGTTTAAAACGCGATGGTCTCTTTTCTTAGCTTCTTCCCTAGCAGTTTGAAACTCGGTTAATTCCTCTTTAGTTTCAAAAACCAAGGCGTAAATTCTTTGCATTCTAAGATCTCTTTCCTGATCTCCACGCCAATATGAAGCAGAAAATTTATCTAGGGCAAAGCCAACATGTTTTAATTCTTTTACATGCTCAATATGTGGCCCTTTGCATAAGTCTTCAAACACAATTTCCCCAGTACTTTCATTAACTAATCTGTAGATTGTAATTTTCAATTCCCCCATTAAACTTTCTGATAGTTCAAAGTTTTCTTTTTCTTCCACACTCATGCTGGTTGTACCCCTGGTTCTAAGATCATTTAAAAGTTCAACTTTAAGCGGCTGATTGTTCTTTTCAATAAGCTCTATGGCCTCAATAATACTAACTTCCTGAACTTTAAAAGCCAAGTGCTGCTTTAACATTTCCCTCATTTTTTCCTCAATTAAAGGTAAATCTTCTGGAATTAAAGTGCGTGGTAAAATAAAGTCGTAATAGCAACCGTTTTCAATAACAGGCCCAACGCCATATTGAGCTTCTGGGAACATTTGGCCAACGGCCGCAGCCATAATGTGGGCCATAGAATGACGCTTTGTATCAAGGGAAAGGTTTTGTGAGTTTGGGGATAGAGACATAGGTTTTTAATGTATAATTTTAAATTTTTAAGCAATTTTTAATGTAGAAATTTTTAAGACTTTTGTTGATTTTCAAATTTAACTCGTAGGAGAATGCCTACGGCTTCCCAAAAATTAAACCTTAAACATTTTCTTCATTTTATTTAGTATTTATAATTTGTGTGCAAACAAAAACTCCCATTTCTGGGAGTAAGATTATTTCGTAAAACAAAACTACTCCCGTATTTGGGCTGTAGTTGTGGTAGTTACAAAAAATTGCATGTTTTTATTTTAAGCCAAGCTTGATTTAATGTCAAAAAAATATAACTTTACACTAATTTCAAAATACAATTAAATTACAGAGTGATTGAAGTTACAAAAAAATTTGGAGAATACATGGCAATTAAAACTTTAGTAACCTTCCCTGATCACACCAGGGAATCCGGTGAAGAATTTGAAACTTTGAATGAAGCATTAAACTATGTGGCTAAACTAAATAAAAATAAGTTTTTTGAAGGCAAGCCGATCAAAAGTGCTAAAGTTGATTTAGAAACTTAATTGTTAGCCCTATTCTTCTCAGCTTCCAGAGCAGATAATCCAAGTTTTATACTTTTAGTGATTGTCTGTTTTTTTATTTCTTCATCAGCGTCTGGCACATCTTTCAGTTGATCTAAAACAAGCCTAAATATATCTTCTTTTTGGTTTGGTGCGAGTCCTTCAATAATTAAAATATTTGGGTCATTTTCATAATATTTAATTGCATCAAAAATAACATCTATATTATTCGCTGCAGATTCTAAAGCCTTTTCAAAAGTTAATTCTATGGTATCTTTGTTTTCTTCAAAATAAGTTTTAATTAATTGTTCTCCAGTTTTAAAAGGTTGTTCAATTTCCTGAGCTAAGCTTTGAGCTTCTCTGGTTAAAATTTGTAGGTTTGGATTAATTTGTGAAAGCAAAGAAGTTTCGCTAATTAACTTTAGCTTTTCACTATTTTTTTCCTTGAACGATTTTGCAATTATTCCAGCTAAATTTTTAGAGGTGTCGTCTTGTAGATTTAATTGATTTATTTTATCAATAAATTTTTCAATTTGAGGCTCGAACAAAGCATACCTAAAATCACTAAACTTGGTGTGTAAATTTTTATCTTTGATTATTTGTTCATCCAAACCTGCAATTACATTATCATTAGTTTCCTCATAACCTTGGCTGGAAATTGCTTCTTTTACTTTAATGACTAGGTCAATTTTCTCTTCTTGGGAAAGTAAGTTTAAATATTTAGTTCTATCTTCTTTTTTTACAGCAAAAGTATCTGTGGAATCATAAATTACTTTTCCAAGTTTAGCAATTTCAACTATCGGGTTAATTTCTACTCCCGAATTAGCGTAAGCTCTTTCCATTTCCTCCCTAGCCTCGGGAAGTTCTCTTTGGGGAAGTTGTTGTTTAAGTGAATTTTCAAAACTTGTAGGCATTTTGTTTTTGTTTTGGCAATTATACAATAAAAACAACTTTTCAGCAATTCAGTGCTTAAATTAAATAGAACTTTTTAATTATACAATTTCTCTTTAGCTTCTTTAATAACTTTTGCCAATTCTAGCTTTTGTTTCAAATTCAAAACTATTTTATTTAAATCCCCTTCATTATTGGAACTAATTTCTGAATAAGTTTTTTTAAAAATTTCAGGATTATCATCAACTATTTTTGCTAGCTCCTTTAATGACTTTTGCTGTTCCAGAGAGTTTGAATCAAACATATACAAAGCAGTGTTCAATTTTCTTAATGGTTCTGAACTAAATTGTAACACTTCGGCTGGTGTTTTTTTATCAATTAAATTATCTACGCTTCTTATATCTCCTATAAATTTTATACTTCTTGCTAAACTTGCTTGGTGAATAAGTGAAGATAATCCTGAAGTAATAGTTTGCTCGGAAAGATCTTGCCCTATTCTATTTTTTCTGTAATCATCAAGGCTTTGATATTCATCTAATTCTTTAATATTATCAATCCCGATTTCTTCAATTAAACTTAAACACTTTGCTTCTAGCCCATTTAATATTATTTTTGTTGATTCCAATTTATCTATAGTTGAATCTATTTTAGAATCTAAATCTATCAGATCAATACTTTCGATATTTCTTTCTATTTTTTCTCTTGGTTTATTATTCAATCTTAATAGTTGATAAAAAACCTTGACAGGATTAGTATCTGCCTTAATTGCTCCTAAAACTTGATTTATAAGAGCAGGATTAACTTCTTGTTCTCCGCTATTTTTACTTATATTTTCTGCCAAGGTTTTTTGCACGATTGATTGAATTAGATGCTTTGATTTTTCATCTTGTTCGATAATTTGAAATACTTCTTTTGTATGAGCATCGCAACTTGGAATTAAATCTAAAATTTTTTCATAATTTTCTACTGATTTTATTTCAGCAGCCGCAGCTTTTTCTATAATTTCTTTCGTATCGCACGCTCTTCCCTCCACTTTTTTTGGTGGCAAAGAACTTATTAGGTTTAAATCGGTTGTATCCGCAGTCATATTTTTTGTTTTTTGATATATTATACATCTAAAATTAAAAATAGGCAATAATTTTCAACTATCCATTACACCCTCCATAGGTAATTGATTTAACTCGAACTTTGGCACTTAACAAAGTCAGCTTGCCGTCATTTTAATTTGTTATAATATAAATACAAACTATGTCTCATATTCTAATAATTGAGGATGAAGAAAGAATGGCCGCCACTTTAAGGAAAGGCTTGGAAAAAGAGGGTTTTAAAGTAAGCATTATTAGCAACGGCCTGTCAGCCAGAGTAACACAAATAACAAATTATGATTTAGTTCTTTTAGATTGGATGTTGCCAGGTGTTTCTGGAATTGATTTGCTTCACCATTGGCGCAAACTAAAATATACTACCCCAATTATAATGTTAACCGCCAGAGATGGCCTTGCCGATACCGTAACAGGGCTAGATTTTGGTGCCGACGATTATATTTCCAAGTTTTTTAAATGGCCTGAATTAATTGCTAGAATAAATTCTTTATTAAGAAGAGCTAGGCCTGAAGCAAACCTTGTAAAGGGTATTGAATTCGACAGAACTAACCAAATATTTTTAGAAGATAGCATTCCAGTAAATTTAACTGCAACAGAATACAACATTCTAAAATACTTTTTTGATCATCCAAATGCTTTAATTACCAGAACAAGTTTACTTCTTTCAGTCTATCAAGATTCCAAAGAAACTTTTTCAAATGTAATTGAAAGACATATCAAATCAATAAGACAAAAATTTAATTATGACCCTATTTCAACAATTCGCGGACTCGGTTACAGGCTACGGTCTTCCAGCTCAGTTCAAAGCCACAAGGATTAAACTAACTTTCATAGTTTTTATTCTATTAAGTATTCTGTTAATTTTGGGAGGTCTAAATTATTATGATAACAGCAGGCAAGGTTTAGAAAATTTAAGAAACCAAATTGATATTCAAATTGATAAAGAAAGACCAAGGCTTAGAAATCAAATTGATCTGATTGAAGAAAGCAGAATTAAAGCCCTAGGAAGAATTCAATTTCAAATTATTCTTAACAATCTTTTGTTGGTTTTAGTTTTGTGCGGACTAACCTGGGAAGCCCTATATTTCTTACTTTTACCACTTGCAAAAGCCACCAAGGCAAGGGAGGATTTCTTAATCAGGGCAAGCCATGAACTGCGAACACCTCTGGCTATTCTTCATTCAGAAATTAGCCTATCTTTAACAGAAAAAGATTACAATAAATTAGTAAAAATTAACCAAGAATCATTGCTGGAAATTGAAAGACTGCAAACATTAAGTGATACGCTACTTGGAAGAAATACATCTAAATTAACCAAAATTCAAGTTGAAAAATTAGTTTCAGATATTTGGGAGAATTTGGAAAGTATAAATTCAAAGGAGATTAAATTGAAAATTCATTCTAAACAAAGTTTATACATTACCACCGACTCTATTAAATTTTACCAGTTAATATTTAGCATTCTTGAAAATATTGTTAAACATGGAAAAGCCAATACTTTATGTTCAGTTTTAATCGATCAGAACATTGTTTTTGAAAATGAAACTACTGAAAATAATTATTCAGCTGGAACAGGGATAAGTATAATGCAAAGTTTAGCCCAAGATTTAAATTTTGATTTTACTTGGGAAAACAATGGAAATATTCACAAAACGGTTTTAATATTAAAAACTCAGCGTGATTAAACTTTTGGTAGAAAAATGATTAATATAACCCCAGCTATCATAAAACAGCCTGCAATTAATTTTTGGTAGAATCTATCTTCATTCCAGATGAACTTTCCATACACAATGTTCAGTAAGGTATCCATTCTTCTTACGGCACCAACATAAGCCGGCTGTGAAACCAAAGCTACTGAATTAAATTCACCAACCCAAGTGAAGAAAGATAAGGAAGTAAGCCACAAATTTGTACCTTTAAAAATTTCTTTTTTCGGAAATTTAGTTCCTAAAATTACAATATCAACCAACATTAAAACAACGGTAATAATTAAGTTTACAGCGGAAACAAAACCTAAAATGTTCGAGCTTCGTATTCCAACCACGAAGCCAACACTTCCAAAACTCCAGATTAATGCTACTAACAAAGCTAAGCTAGAACCTAGACTAAATTTAATATTAATACCTTTTTTGTTTATTTTAGCATGGGCCAGAATTGATCCAAAAACAATTAAAATAACTCCGATTAATCCATTAGTATTGAACGGTGAATTTAAGAATACAATATTAATAAAATATGAGAAAGCAGGACCCAAGGAAAGCATTGGTACTACTATGGAAAGATCTTCAATTTTTAAGGCGTAAATGAGCAATAAATTTCCAACTATTTCCAAAAGAATTGTACCCATTAATAGCCACAGAAAATCTCCGTTCAAACTTGGCAGACCAAACCAGAATATAAAAAATAAATAAACTGGAATGGCAAGCAACCCAGGCATCCACAAAATAGTTATAGGACTTAATCTGGAAGAAAGTTCTTTACGAATTGGAGAAACCAAAGAAGAACAGAAACCAGAAAAAACTGCGTACCAAAACCAAAGCATTCTATTAGCTTAGTTTTAAAAGAAAATCTGGTCAAAGCATTTACCAACTTCCGCCTCCGCCTGAAAAACCTCCGCCTCCTCCGCCTCCGCCTGAACTATCACTTGGCGGGGTGTAAAATGTTGCAACCGCGTAACTGGTGTAGAAAGAATTTACCGATGAAACTTCGCTTGAGTCTGGAATTAGTTTTCCGAAATACTTTTGATACTTAGGTAAAATTCCGAAACTGGCAGCAAATGGAACACTGACAAGATATTTCTGAATTCCATCTTTTGGATTATTGCTGAAATCCAGCTTTAATATTTCTACATGCTCTAAATAATATTTGTACCTTGTGCAATATCCAGTCATTTCCAAACCTAAGTTATTTAATCTGGCCCATTTGGCAAAAATAAAGTAAACACCTGGAAGACTGAAGAAAAAAGCCCAAAGTAATAAAGTTGACCAACTATTCCCCAATAAAATTGCAGACTGCAAAACAGAAAATGCTATCGCACCTAAAACAAATACTGCAAAACCATACAGTAAAGTCCAGAGAATAGGAGAATTTAGTGGTTTTTTGTCGTAATACTGCGATAATGATAGTTTAATGCTATTCTGGGTTTCTTCCAAATGGGTTGCAGGGCTAATTTTAGTAGAAAGAATGCCTTCATTTACACCCAATTTAGCTACTGCTTCAATAGTTTCGTTATAAATGGAAGGGAGATGATTATTGGTTGGCAAGTCTTTGTGAAGGCTTATGGTAATATCTTTAGAACCTTCCTTAATTGGTTCAATTTTTAATATTTTCTTATGATTAAGCCACAAAATATAGCTTAGCAGAATATTTTTAACATCAAATTGTCCATCACCGACAAGATAATTTGCCTGCCAGGGCAACAACTTTGGCTCTTCAAATTCAGGCCTGTCCAATTTCTGCTTCCCCCATTCATCTCTAGCTATATAATACCAGATTAAATATAGAGCATAGTTAACTAAAATTAGCAGAAGTAAATATGGCCAAGTACTTAGGAAAATGCTAATAAATAAAGAAGAGGCTGGCTTATCATTGTTAAGTTTTACTTGGAGTGGATTTTTATCACAATTTTTATATTCTCTTAAATCTTGTTCTGTAATTACATTCTGGGAATCTGGGTAAAGTATGTTTAAAAATTCTGCATCAGGATTTGGTGTAACTTTGGTTTGCCCGTCTATTCCACAAAACATATTTCCATTATATTTTAAAGAAAGCTGTCCAATTGTTTCAGTCCAATCATTCAAAAAAATAAAATTATAGGCCACATCTGGGTTGTAATCTGCTTCAACTTCTAAACCGTAAGAGTAAAAACCAGGGTCGATGAACACATTTTTATCACCAATTCTAATTCTAAACTGATCCCATTCATTTATTAATTCATATTTTTCACTGCTCCAATCTAAAGTTTCAGCACATTTTAAATCACATTTTTCGTTAGATTTGGCTTTTATAACATTTTTTACTGAATATTCCGTCCAAACTCCGTCTTGATTTTTAGGTAAGGCCAGAAAAACCCCTCGGCTTGGTTTGTTAAACTTTTCGGTAATAAAATACTTTATTGTAATTTTCTTATTGGAAGTGTTTGTAGATGAAACTATGGAAATGTTAGCTGTTTCATTGGATATTTCATCAGCTTTTACAGGCAAAAATGGCAGACAAACTAATATTCCCAGCAGCCCAAGAAAAGCAATTTTGTTTTTTAAATAGATAGGTATCATAATAAGTTGTACCGTAGCCATTAACTAGTATTCAGTTTTGGTCAATCCTCTCGATTTGAAAGAATATTCACCAAGACTGTGGATACCTTACTTATACAGAATGTTTACAGTTCAAAATGCTCCTTGAATATTCCAAAAACCTAGATATTTGACTAGTAAAAAGTTAAAATTACTACTTAACAGTTTGTCTGAATTTACTAAGCTTTCTAAGCTATTTAGTTTTAAAAGAAGGTGATAATCTTTGACAAACCAGGTAAATTATCTTATTATAACAATATATACTTGATCTAAAAATTAAGTAGACTTTATGGACAAGGCCTAAAAAGCCTGAAAACAATATGAGTTACAACGATATAGAATCAATCAACCCCTACGGATACCAGCCCAACTTTATTTTAGTAAATAAGCCATCCAAAGGATCCTTCTTCGGAGACATAGTACCTGTTTACAGAACTACTCAAGAACTTAGCAATGTAATTGTTACATCTTGGGAAGGTCTTTCCAGCTTTATCTTAAATAGTAGCAACTTTTTAGTTTGCGTACTAAGTTTTCTAAGTCAGGCCATTAATAATACCGCTTATCAAAGCTATTTAATTATTAATTCTGCTTATCAACAGGTTTTAGAAATGCCAGAAATTCTTGGCGGAGTTAGCAGTAAATTACAGATTGCATTTGAAACTTTAGCCCAGGAAAGCACTCGTGAATTATGGTGGTTAGAAGTTAAACTAGATGTAAGAACACTAATTGACCAAGCAACTGCCAGCATTAATAGCATTTGGAAAGTTTTACAAAAGTTTTACCTTGCCGCTTTAATTTTTCTTTGTTTAGGATTTTTAAATTTAAGCACACCTTTGCTTGCTTCCAGCAATTCGAACAGCTTTTTAACTAAATTTTTAAATAATAATAGCTATGTTTCACAATCTAGCTTGCTTGCTTCCAAAGATTTTCAAGTTACTACCAACTTAGCTACAACCAATAGCGCAGTAGTAATTTCTACTGTTTCTGTTTACACAGTAAAAGAAGGCGACACTTTAGATAAAATTGCAGAATCCTTTGGAATTAAAACACAAACCATTTGTTTCAATAATTACGGAACTGCTGAAGCTTGCACAATGAAAGTAGGAGATAAATTATATATTCCTTGGGTTGATGGATACATTTATAACTTAACTAAAGATGTTTTAGCTAGCGATTTATCTAGCACTTATGGTTTAACAGTAGAAGAAATTGTTAGCTATAATAATTACAGCTATAACCCTGTAACCCTTAACTTCCCTAAAGATAGTTTGGTTTTAATTCCAGGCACCGATTTTGCTAAGATTTCCGAAGCCAACAAAAAAGAACAAGCCAGACTTGATGCAGCTACAAAGAGTGCAGAACAAGCAGCTAGAACTAAAAACCTTAGCAGCCAAGCTATTCCAAGAACAACTGCACTACCAGATTTAAACTATATGAAGGGTGGTTTCATTTGGCCAACCGTAGGTTTCGTAAGCAGATGTGTTCAACCAGGCCACATTGCTTGTGATATTGCCAACCATTCTTCCCCTGCCATTGTTGCTTCCAAGGGAGGAACCGTTTCAGCAGTTTATAGATATGATGTTGTAGGTTATGGTTTAGCTGTTGTTGTTGACCACGGCAGAGACGAAAATGGAAGATCTCAGAAAACACTTTACGCTCATATGTCTGAAATTAGTGTTACTAAAGGACAGAAAGTAAATCAAGGTGATCAGTTAGGATTTATGGGTCAAACTGGATACGCTTCAGGAATTCACCTTCACTACGAATGTATAATTGACGGTGTAAAACAAGATCCATTGCAAGTTTGCTTACCATAGAACTAGATTCCCTTAATTGGGAATTTTTTAATAAAATAGTCGCCAATTTTTTAAAGGCGACATTATCATAATTCTGTTAATTATTCAAAACCAGGGTCAATTTTATCTAGGACAGACTTGAGCTGGGCCTCAAACTCGTCAACATTAATAGATTCTGGCTTGGTTACCGCATTTTCAAGGATATGATAATCCAGTTGAAAATTAAATTCATTCCAAAAGCTGTAAGTAAATTTAGACCAAAAACGGCAAGTAAGCGGTAATTCCGATACCAAAATTAATTTATTCGCACTAGAATTGATTAAAATATTCATCTACTTGTTTATAAAGGAATTTTTTAATATTAATATTCTAATTTATTTAGTCAAAAAAACTATTCCCAGATTATTTCTTTTTCTGACATTCCTCCAATTCTTGATGGGGTTAAGAAAAGCTTGAATCCGTGATATTCTTGCTTATTGTTCCATTCTTTAAGATTGAGAGAATGATTGTGATTCGTTGTAACCGACAAAGCTGGATTATTAACTTTAAGTCCTATTTTAAAAGCATTAAAGGCCAACAAATTATCCACCGATTTTCTTCCCAAATAAAATTCTTTCTGGATCAATTCCCAGTCTTGCAAACTTGCTACCCAGGTATCTTGGCTGGTGGAATATAATTGTGATAACTTGTTTAATCTTCCTTCTCTGAAGAGAACATCGTTCTGGTATCGTGTAATAGCCCAAAATTCACTTTTTCCTAAATTTTCATGTACCTGACTATTTAAATTGTCTGAAAAGCTAATATCGCTGTTGCTTAAACAAATGGCGGACATTTCATCCTCTAAAGTTTTTATGTGGTTGAACATCTGCTGAATAGTAAATTGTTCCTTGGTAATTTCAAATTCAACGCTAGAAAGGTACTTCTTTACATCATTTTGGTTAGCTAAATATTTGTTTAAATCGTCCAGCTCGACACTATCTTCAGAGAAAATATAAATTTTATTGAATATATTTGCTTTTAAATTGTCTTGGATTGAGGAATAAACTTCGTCTTGCCGTTCTTTCGAATTAAATTTTCCAAAACTTGTTATCCAAACTAAATTATTTTCCTGGTTTCGATCTTGGTTTAATTTTTTTTCTGAGTTTATATTTAATTTACGGATATAAAGAGCCAAGATGACCAACAGAATTGGAATTATTCCTATTTCTAAAACCAAATTAAAAGGACCGAAATGGGCTGGTTGATAGGCCCAATTATCTAGTATAAAATTCTTTTGCAGAAAAAATGCAGAACCTCCCAAACCTACTCCAAATAACAAAGAAGTAAAAGACAAATTTGAAAATAAATTAATCCACAATGAAAATTCTTCAACTCTAACCAGGTCAGATTTACCTCTACCAAGCCAAAGAACTGTAAGTGTACCGATTGAAATGACCACAAAGATAATTATCGCGGTGACATTTTTTGATGGAACTTTTCTCCAATTTTTAATATTCTTCCAGGCAAAATTTAAAATTAAGTAAATTGCCAGCAAAGCAATTCCAAGCCTGCTAAAGCTTAGTATTACAATTATAAAACTGATGTATATTAAATATTTTGAAAGTTTATTCTGATTGTAAAAAGAGGTAAGGGATAGGCAAAATATGCCCAACATGGATAGATTATTTGGATGTGGCAACAAGCCGTAACCGCGTAAAAAGGTATGGTCGAAACTAAAAATGTTGAGGTTTTGTCTGGCCAGTTCTAACAATTGGAAATTTTCACCAAGCAGGTTAAGACCTAGAAAACTTGAAGTTGCAACTTGGTAAACCGAGATTAATAAATTTAAAACCATGTAACCAATTAAACCATAAAATACAAAATTCAAAGGTTTAGTAGATTTCAACCACATCCAATAAACCAAACAGAAAAGTATTGGAATTGGAAGTAAAAAATTTAAATAATCTAGTAAAAAATAGAGAATCAAGCACAATAGAAAATAAATTTTGTTGTACTTTGAAACATTTTCAGCTGATAAAATTTGATTTGCCAGATAAACCCAACATGAAATTACACAAAATACCCAGAAAAAGTTAAAATAAGCTGCAAAGTTTGATGAAGAAACTAAAATGGATATTAGAGAGGATAAAAGAAGAAATATTTTTAAAGAAACTTCATAAACATTGGCACGAATTAAAATAACAAAAGCAAATAATATTACCAAAACATGAGGAAAAGATATATTTATGCTGGTAAAATAGCTTGTGTAGGGAATTGAAAATATTTTGTTTAAATTAAAAGTAAAGCCAAGGAAAAGGCTTGCTAAACCCAACATAACCAAGAAATAATTAAGCCGGGTTGAATAACCCCAATTCATAAAATTCAAAGTATTTTTCACTTTAATATGCTTAGAAATTAAACAAATAAGGGCAAGAAAAAAAATTACATTGACAGGCAAGAAAAAAATAACAAAATTCTGCTATTGTGGCATTAGGTAAAAGTTTAGGAAACATTCTTGGCGACTATTTCGGTCAGGAAAGCGTAACTCTTGGAAATCAGGAGTCAAATTTTGGTAAAGATACCCTTGTAACTTTGCTTCCTATAAATTCAATAAACCCTAGTCCGTTTCAAACCAGATCGATTTTTGAAGATAATAAAATTAACAAATTAGCTGCAAGCATTAAGGAAAGTGGCTTGATTCATCCAATCTTGGTTTTGAAAAGAGACAAAGACAGCATAGATGAAAGTGCAGATGGTTTTGAATATACACTTTTAGCTGGGGAAAGAAGACTTCGAGCTTGCAAAAGTTTGGGTTTTACAGAAATTTTATGCATTATTAAACCTTTTGATTCACTTTCAGGTAAGCAACAAGCCATGTTGGCAGCAGTAGAGAATTTGCAAAGGGAAGATTTAAGCCCTATCGAACTTGCCGGAACTTTTTTGATGTTAATGCAAACCCAGAATTTTGATGAACAGGAATTAGCCGACAATCTTGGTCATTCTTTGCAGTATGTAAAAAACTATATAAGATTGTTAACTTTAGATCAAACCGTTCAACAAGCCTTGTTGGAAAGAAAAATTGGTGAGGGTCAGGCCAGATTTTTAGTTGGATTAGAACCAAATTTACAAATAAAACTATTACAAAGAATTATCGCCGAAGAATTAACAGTGAAGGAAATATCGGCTATTACTTCGCAATTAAAATCTGCAGAAGCAGTTAAACCAGTTTTAACACCTAAATTAAAGACTGTAACTAAATTTAGCCCTGATATTATTGTTAAAGCCCAAAAGCTTGCAGAAATATTCCCTAACGCAGTTTTAAAGTGTACCGGCAGCGAAGAAGAAGGTAAAATTGTAATTTCCTGGAAAAAAGAAGCCAAGTAGGTGAACGCTAGCCGTTCCTAAAGTGTGCACCGTTCCTAAAATTCTCAACAAACCACATTATTCGCCCCCAAGCTAAACCAAAAGCAAGGGGATTTTTTTACGACCTAATTCTTGTCCAAAGTTTATTGTCTGTTCCGCGGACGAATTGGTATTGTTTTCCGTTGAAACTTACTTGGGTTGGTGAATTCAATACTGTAATGAAGTTTCCTTGTATCCAAGTGCCGTAATCATTTCTATGGTACAATCTGTTGTCTATGCCTGCCCCAGCTTCAACTACTAAACCGTTGAATGCAGAAAAATTAGATGACTCAATACTGTTTAAGGATTCACTAAATGAATTAAGTGAAAGATTTGTGAAATCATCTACAATATAATTGGTTTTAAATTTGGCATCTCTTGCCCCGAACCACATTTTATTATTTACCACAACTGGTTTAGACATGTCTGAATATGTAAATCTGTCGTATCTGACCCAAGTATTAAACACCTCCGGGGTTCCCATTGACCTGAAGTAAATTGCGCTGTCCGTTCCCAAAGCTATTTGGAATAAGGTTGAATCAACAACTCCACCTACTGCTGTTTTTGTGGTTGTTAAACCGCCAATAGTACTCCAAACTGGTGTAGTGTAAGCAGTCTGATTGAAAGATGTATATTTTGCGGTATAAAGAACATTGTCTGTTCCTGTGGCAAACAACCAATATTTTGAATTAAAATTGTGTAAGGAAGGTAAATCTTTAATGGTAATTGTTCCAACCCTTCTCCATCTCTCACCTCCTGCTTCGCCAACTTTCCAGAAATATAATCCGTTATCTGTACCTCTGGCAAAAACATATAATTCACCTGCTGGATCTATACTTAAAACTGGTGTTCCAAGCGCAGTTATGGAAGATAATCTGCTCCAATTGTTAAATACTCCATTGGAATCAGCACTTCTTAAATATAGCCCTCTATCTGTTCCTACTGCTGCTTGGTAAAGTCTGTTATTGTAAATAATTTCCTCGGTTTTACCTGCTAATGTAATAGCATTTGGTGACCATGCTGAAAATGGTTGCAAAATATTATAGGTATTGATATTTGAATAAGCCCCACCGTTTATGTTGAACTCGAACTGAGTTGGTGAACTGACAGAATTTATTGGAGCAATAAGTGAATTACATCCCATACTTTCTGTAACACCAGTAACAATTATACAAGGATTACTATTTATGCTGCTTCCTATTTTAATAGTATGAGTAGGTAAGTTAAATGAAAGCCCTTTTCTTAGAGAATACAAACAATAAAGAACATTCTGCTCTGCTGTGTTAGTAACCTGTTGATTACAATAATTTAATTTTAAGTTTTGACTAGTTACTGTAACTGAGGAGTAAGGTGTGGAACAATCAATTCTAAACAAATCATTAGTAGCGTAACTTAAAGCAATAATCAGCTGATTCGAACTATTGTTTACCATCATTACATTGTTATAGTATAAAGGTGCCATCTCTACTTGTGCCCCATTGGATATATTAACTCTGGAAAAAGATCCGTCAAACTGTATGTAAGCAAATGTATTAGTAGAATCTGTTAAAACTTTAGCCTCGTCCAAGGTATTTAGGCTGGTTGAATAGTTTACTGAAAATGTTGGAGTGCTTGAAACTGGGAAAGTATCAGTATCTAAAATTCTTTTTACCCTTAAGTAATTAGAGTTATCCATATATGAAACCATTACACCTCCACCCACTACAGAAGTTGGCATAGTAATTAATTCTTCAGATAATCTGTTTGGTTCAACTTGCGAACTTGGGCTGTATTCAAATCTTCCTTTTTCTGTGCCATTAGTATTTAATACTAAAATGGATAAACTTATATTGGTAGAACTTGCCTGATTATTTGGGATAGTGGCCACAAAAATTAAACCAGCTGTAGAAACATTAGTTCTTAGACTATATTCACTACTTAAATTAAATGAGGTAATGCTTGGAAGAGTGAATGTGTTTAATAATGATCCAGTGCTTGAGATTTTATCTATCTGTGTTCCAAGAGTAATACTATTAATTAAATTTGATACTATATCATAAATAATATATAAATTTCCCGCAGAATCAATCTGAATAGAGTTAGGGCCAACATATTTGTTTGAGCCGTTTATTGTATAAATTTTATTGTAATTAGTTGTTCCGTTAGGAATTCTGTAAACATGGTAATTTCCAACCAAACTTTCAAAGGTAATTTGATAAGCATCTCCTACTGCATTAGCTACAACCTTACCAGTTAATAATTTAGCTGGAACATTAACACTAGTTTTTACACCAACATTATTGAATTTATCTACAACTGACACATTATTTAAATAGTCGTATCCTGCACTATATACATTTCCTTGCCCATCTGCTGCCAAAGCACTAATGGTTGCTGAAGTAGATGAGTTTATATAATTAGCTGAACAAGCATAATTTGGTATACTTTCTTGCAATTTCACATCAGCAAGTTTAACTTGGCTGCTTTTTTCCTCAAACTGCCTTGTATTTTTTGGAACTAAGGTTTCTCTCCATTCCTTTGAAAGGTTAACTGAATCATTAAGTCGGCTTGGTTTTAGAGAAGAAAAATTAACTTCAGAAGTATCTGAAAGATTATTATTTGGATTTTCAGGATCAACACAGATTCCAGCTGAATTTAAAATTAATCCTGCTTCACAAATTTGATTAGCAGAGGCTTTGTTGTCGCTTCAAATATAGCCAATAAAGGCAATGGAAATAGTTGAAGCTATAATTACTAAACTAAGCCCAATTAATGAATATTTTAATATAGCTCGGTTATTATTAAATATTTGTTTTTGCATATTTATTTTTTACAAAAACATTATACAGTAAGAACCTGTTTTAGCCAATTTATGAACAATAAGGACTAAGCGTCAATATCAGAATTTTCTTCAGAAACTACCTCGCCTTCTGTTTTTTCTTCAATAGCATTAATACTAATATCTAAATCTAATAATTCAGAAGCAAGTCTAACATTTACACCTTTCCTTCCAACAGCTAAAGAGGCCTCTTCTGGGTAACAGAAAATGTTTACACGGTTATCTTCCTTAGAATAGTCGATTGTTTGAATTTCAGCTGGTTCTAGAGCATCCATAATCATTTCTTCCATTTCTTCTGGTCTGTTTTCCACAACATCAATCTTTTCAGACATAGTGATGGAAATTTCACGCATGATATTAATAATTCTTACATTCTTTCTTCCCAAAATAGTTCCAACTGGATCGATATTTTCATCTTCAGGGGCTGAAACCAAAATTTTACTTCTAACACCGGCTTCTCTAGCAATTTTATCAATAACCACAATTCCTGCTTCAACTTCAGGAACTTCTTTGGCAATAATAGCCCTAATAAAGTCTGGGTGAGAGCGGGATAGAACTAACCTTGAATTTCCTCTTTCATCTTCACTGATTTCCACAATTAAAGCTTTGATATTCTGACCTGGCTTGAATCTATCGGTTGGCATTAGGTTTTCCTTAGCAATAAATCCAGAAGTGTTGGCAAATTTTACAATATAGCCACCTTTCCTTGAAAAATCTACTTCTACATTAATTACATCACCAATTTTGTCTTTAAACTGTTGAAGAATTTTAGTGTGCTTAACATTGTTAATACTTTGGCGTAAAACCTGCTTTGCAACCTGGGAAGCAATTCTACCAAAATTCATATCTCCATCAGTAATTACAACCTTTTTTAAAGTGTCTCCCATCTGGGCGTTAGGGTCGGTAAGCCTGGCTTCTACCAAGGTAATTTCGCGTAGTGGATTGATAACTTCTTCCACAACATGGGTTACTTCGTAAACGGTATATTTTCCAGTTAAATTGTTGAATTCACCTTCATAAGATTTGTCTTTGTCACCAAATTCTTTGCGGTAAGCACCGGCAAGGGAAGTACCGATAGATTTAATAATTTCATCTGGCGCAAGACCAATTTCAATTCCCAACAAGTCAATTTGTTCTTGAAGGTCGGCTAAGTTAAAGGGCATAATAATGTATAAATAATTTTTAATTAAGGTTTCGGTAAATTTGTGTACCCCTGGTAAGGGGTCAGAGCGAAGCTCTGGGGGTAGCAAGGGGTCAAGCCAAAGGCTTGGGGGTAGCCAGCAAAATTCACCTAAATAAAAGAACCTCCAGTTGGGAAGTTCTATATAATTTTTATAAACCCTAGAATCGACGAGTTGTCAAGACATTTTTGGCTTTAAGTGTTAGACCGAGGTTAAATTGTATTTTCTCCTCGAATTTAACATCAGAGTCTGGAAAATATCTCCAAATGAAATCACTGTATTTTGGTGTGAAGTCTTTCGGATATGAAGTATAGCCATTCTGCATGACAAATGGTACGGATTCCAATGGTGGAAGCTGTAGTTTGATTGATTCTCCTCCATCAACAAGTTTTACAATTGAAGCGTTGTCATATTCTGTGTTAAACAAATCAGTATAGTTTTTATACATTCCAACAGCAACATAAAGCGGAACAGTTGTAGCTAAATTAGAAAATTTACTGTTCACCTTTGAATGAGGTTGATCTCTTACCGCTACATTTATTACCCAATTAATTGCTTCAATAGGGACAACATACGAATCGCCATTTTTTTCTTTCACTTGAGAAAAATCAATTATCAAGTTCAAAGAGTATAAATCTGGTGTTGCATTATAGATATTAATCTCGCTACCCCAGCCGACCTTGCAGAATTGTCTAATCCAAACATAGTTTGAAATAGAGCCCTCAACAACAATTTGCTTGTTTGCCTTTTGCAAGGTGTCGAGAGTTGCATCGATTTCAACTTTTGTTGTTTCAAGTTTGGTATTTCTAATTTTTTCACCCAGCGCGTTAAAAGCCTTTCCAGCATTATTGATAGATCCCATTACTAGGTAATCTGCAACAAAGTTTCTTAAATCTGGTGAAGCATAAAGCGCAATACAAAGTGCACCAACAAATAAATATCCTTTCTTCAAAATAACCTCCATATTTTCAATCTAAATACCCAATACTCTATTATGAATCACAAAAATTGGGTATGGTCAAACTGGTTTTTTGGTTGGTTTTAGGAAGAAAAGTGGTAAGAATATACAAAGAATTGCAAGTATTAACTGTAAAAATCTAATGGAGTATAGAAATGTCTCATCAATTCTATTACTATCGGTATAATCAAATAAAAAACTTTCTATTCCACAATTTAATATTGCAAATCCAAAGGAATAAAAGGCTATAATTCCAAGCTTTTTATAATATCTAGAAAAGATTAAATAAATTATTGAAATCAATAGAGAAAGTAAGGGTAATTGTAACAAAAAAATAATAAAAAAATCGAGTAGCATAAATAATATTGCAGATTAAACTAGGCTTTTGATTGTAATTTAGATTTGGTTATTTTTGGTCTGAAGAATAATATAAACAGGACAGTATTAATTGGTAAAACTGTTCTTAATATTGATAAATACGAACTTATAAATGATTCGGTAAAGTTTGGGAATATTCCAATTTCAGCATTATCTATATTAAAAGCATTGCCGATTAAACTTCGTAATGGTTCAAAAAATGATAATAACAAATACAAAAAACTAATTCCAAAAATTATTTTTGTTGCAAAACTAGTTTCAAATTTATAGAAATAGAAGCTTAAACCAATGTATAAAAGTAGGGTTGGTAAATACAATACAAGCGAAATTAAAGTTCCTATTGTTACATTACAACCTTCGTTCGAACACACTAAGGGATAGCAAAGAGCTAGGAAAATAATGTTCAACAAGATGATGGTGAGTATTTTATAACTATTATATATTTTTAACATATTATTATTTAATTACACCCACTAGAGACGAAAACAGATGTCTTCCGTTCATGAGTTTTTCCCTTTATTTTTAAGCAACAAAAGTGGCAAAAGAATTGTGATTACTGCAAAAATTATCTGAAAATTTCTTACAAATTCTAAAATGTTATTATCAATTTGGTTACTATCAGTATAATAGATCAGAAAAATGTCAATGGAACAATTTAACATTGCAAACCCAAAAGAATACAGACTAATAGTTCTAAGTTTTTTATAATATCTTGAAATTAACAAGTAAAAAATTGATATTAATAAAGAATAGAATGGTAGAAAATATATTATGTACATAAGGATTTTATTTTTAAGGATTACATCCTGCCCTAAACATTCCGTCTAGGCCTACATCAGGTCTCCAAGGTTCTAAGTTCCACTTTCCTTTTGCAACTTTTTTTGTATAAATTTGAATATAAATAGTAGTTGCAAGATAAAAGTAAATAAAGCTAAAACTAATGCTAAGTACATCAAATAATTATAATTAAGTTGAACTCCTAAGAAATAACTTGGATAAAACTTATCAAAATTTACATTTTCATCAGCCAAAATTCCAAAAAAAGTCAGTAGCAATATACATAACAATTGCACCATAAGGGAATATGGGATGAATATTACTGTGGTGTTTATTTTCATAAATAGTTGATAAATTAATTACAGCCACTACCGACAAATCCCCAATAACCCTTATCCTTTTTTGCAGGTTCAATATTCCACGGAGTTTTAAAACCTTGAGGAAAATCAGCATGGCACATAAATTGATTATACATAGACCAATATTGATTTGTATTCCATTGTTTGTTCCATGGCCTATTAACACATGTCCAACCAGACCATAATGCACAACTTGATGTTTTGTCGAATGATTCTTGCCAGCAAGCCCATTGACCTGCACAATTCCAAGCACCGCACCAAGTTGGATTGTTGCTAGCAGACCACATTCCATCTCTATTTATCCAATTTACGGTACTAATTGCGTTGCCACACCATAAGGGGTCGGCTACAACTGGAAAGGCTGCATTTTCTAGGTTTATGTGTTGCCTTAAAGTGTTTCCGTTTTCTACTGTGTACCAGGTTTTTAAATCTTTTTTGTTAGCATCTACCGCCCAAGGTTTTCCTATTGAAATAACCGGGGTTTGTCCAGACATTATTAAATCTGAAGTTGATTTATCTATACTTTTTGGTAAATTAATTTTTTCTTTTTTGTTGAAATTTGGGTTGGGTTTGGTTATAACTGCGCTTCCATCATTGTTGATTGAAAGTTTATAATCTGGTTTTAGTTCTACTTTAAAATCGTAAAAATTCGGAGCATCTTTAGACTTTATATTAATTACTTGTCTTACTCCACCATCTACTGCTTCAACAATGATATCTGATTTAGACTGTTCACCTGAATAAATAACTTTGTCGTTGATAATATCTACTGAATTTATTTCTTTATCTTCTGGAATTGAAATAGAAATATCATCATTTAACTTTGATAATTTAACCTTTTTATCTTTCAAATTAAAGTCTAGTTTAATATTTTTTTGGTCGGAATTTAAACGATTATTATCATTATTATTTTTAGTAAGTTTTTGGGAAACTGACTTCAGTTTATCTTTATCTTTTATATTTTCGAGTAATAGTTTAGTTTGGTTAAAAGATCTTTTATTTACCGTTAAATCTAGCGATTCCGAGGCTTGAACATTAAAATTAAGAAGCGAGAACGCCAATACTAAAATGATTGTTAATGAAAATATATTTATTTTGAAAAGTTTTGTGAACATATATAGTTTTTTAAATTTATAATATTCTATATAAGCCATTGAATTAAACAACAGTCAAAGAAAAAAACTGTTCACAGATTGGACTTTAAATATATTATTCCAGCCAATAATAGTTATTATCTTGGTATAGCTATGCTTATTAGACCAAACAAAACAAAGAGGAAAAGCAATGTTGCAAGAACTAAATGAATTATTCCTAAAATTTTGTTAGTTTTTCTTAGGTGACAAAAATATGAAAGGTTCAGACCAAATCCAATCATTGCAACAGTTCCTAGATTATAATATTGGCTAATGAAGGAGTGTGATTGACCTACCATTTCAGCATCTTCTTTAAGAATTGTTGAATATAAATATAGTATAATAATTGCTATACAAGTAGCAAAATAAATTAAATAAGTCTTAGTCAAAGTAATTTGTTTCATGCAATATCATTTATTTAGGTATTGCGACACTAATTATTCCAAACAAACCAACTAAAAGTAAAAACACTGCCAGTATAAAATGTATTTTATAAATAAACTTGTTCCTATTCTTTGCGTAAAAAGAGTAAAATAAGTTGAGTCCAAAGCCAACTATCGCAACAGTTTTTAAATCGTAATATTGGCTAATAATAGGAACAGGTTGGTTTAATATCTCAGCACTTTCTCTGGAAACTGTAGAGTATAAATAGAGAAAGATAATTGCTATGCATGCAACAAAATAGATAAAATATGCCTTGGAGAAAGAGTCTTGTTTCATAACTTAATAGACTATGAATAAAATCTAATTTGATCTCGAAGCATTTCAGTATTAAAACTCCAAACTCCACATGCAGTTAATCTGCCATGGCCAATAATCATTTTTTGGTTTGAATAACCATACCGCCTGACTGATATACCATTATCCCATCTTACAGCACATTCCGTTGCGATACTCCACCCGTCTACTTTATTTACTCTGTACCCATTAAGATAAAATGAAAAATCACAAGGCATTATCCCAGATCGCTCGTCTTCAGTATTAGCAAGTCTTCCTACCCAGTTTGCTTTTTGCCCATAGTAAGTTTTATATTGATATCCAACCCAATCTGGAAATGAAGTTTCCCATTCACAGCTCTCCCACCGTGCAGCGTTTACACTTATCTCACCGAAATTTGCAACTTCTTTTTGAGAATTAATTTTATTTAATCTTTGAATTTTTTTGTCGCTATTAATAAATACCTCTAAACTATTTTTTTGTATTTCATTTAAATTATAAATAGATGAATTTTTTCCAAATTCTTTTTGAATATAATTAGTAATAATTTTTTGAATTTGTTTTGTAATCTTCTTTTGTTTAAGGCTTAATTCAATGGAGTTATCAATATTTTTTTCATTCACAGCTAACACCTCAATAGAAGAAAGTTTTTTAATTTCTTCAACTTGCTTACTCAACTTTTCTCTGCCACCTTTAAATTCTTGTGACTCGTTTAAGGCGAGGCTTAGTGTTTCAATTTTAGAGTCTTTTTTTGATTTGATGAGCACATTTTCGTCATCAAGGGATAAAATTCGTTCACTAACTATTTTATCATCCTCGCTTAAGCTGTTTGTTTGTGCTATTACACCAATAATGTTGGGAATAGTAAAAGTTATTATTAGTAATACTACTACAATAGATAATAGTCTGATATTGTAAAGTTTAAACATGTTTAATATGCTGTACATTCAATTTAATAATGTCAATTTAAAAAATAGATAAATAGCAAACAAAAAAATAAAATAGATTTATGAAACATAGACAGATGGGTTAATAAAGTGAATATCATGAAGTAACATTACCCCGCAACAAAAGACCCAATTAAGGGCCTTTATGATGGTTTTACAGAAGTTTGCAACTTACAGCTGGATTTTAGCAAAGTTTTATTAAATTAAAAAACTAGAAAAAATTAAAATTCGACTGATTAGTATCACTTGGCTGAAGCAGTTAACCTGCCTTACACCTATGACCTATTATTACGTAGTAGTCTTCTACGAGTCTTCAGAGCACAAGGCTCATCGAAATCTTATCTTGAGGACAGCTTCCCACTTAGATGCTTTCAGCGGTTATCTTAACTATGCGTAGCTACCCGACGATGCTCTTGGCAGAACAGCCGGTACACCAGAGGCATATGGATCTCGGTCCTCTCGTACTAGAGATCCGCCCTCTCAAATTTCGCGCGCCCACACCAGATAGAGACCGAACTGTCTCACGACGTTCTGAACCCAGCTCGCGTGCCTTTTTAATTGGCGAACAGACAAACCCTTGGGAGCTACTTCACCCCCAGGAAAAGACGAGCCGACATCGAGGTGCCAAACCTTACCGTCGCTGTGAACGCTTGGGTAAGATCAGCCTGTTATCCCTAGCGTAACTTTTATCCGTTGAGCTTCCGTCTTTCCACTTAGAAAACGGTCGGATCACTAAACTCTGGTTTCCCATCTGCTTGACTTGTAGGTCTTGCAGTTAAGCTGGCTTATGCTTTTGTGCTTTGAGGCTCGATTTCCATCCGAGCTAAGCCAACCTTTAGACGCCTCCGTTACAATTTAGGAGGCAACCGCCCCAGTTAAACTACCCGGCAGCCGCTGTTCCCGAACTAGTTACGTTCGAGTTAGTTATATTGGAGTATAAAGCTGGTATCTCAAGGATGACTCCACAAAAACTAGCGTCTTTGCTTCAAAGTCTCCCAGCTATGCTGAATAAATAAGCCAATACAACAACGACAACCTATAGTAAAGCTGCATAGGGTCTTTTCGTCTTGGTGCGGGTAGAGAGCATCTTCACTCCCTGTGTAAGTTCGCTGGGTTAATGGTTGGGACAGTTCTCTGCTTGTTATGCCATTCGTGCGGGACACTACTTATGTGCCAAGGAATTTCGCTACCATAGGACAGTTATAGTTACTGCCGGTGTTCATCGGGGCTTAACAGAAAAGCTTGCGCCGTTCTGGTTGACCTTCCGACACTGACCAGGCATCACCCCGTATACATCATCTTTTAGATTTAGCACGGAGCTGTGTTTTTGGTAAACAGTCAGCAGAGACCTTTTGTTGAAACCTTTGCAGGCAGACCTTATCCCGAAGTTACGGTCGCTGTTTTGCCGAGTTCCCTAACCTATTATTCACCCATTCGCCTGAGGATTCTCTCCTCGCTCACCTTTGTTGGATTGCGGTACGGATAGATATAGACTAAGTTTAGAGGCTTTTCTTGGCAGCTTAGTACCACTTTAATTTGTTCTTACGAACATTCTGACAAATCTGATTAGGATAGAATTCTCCGATAGGAGCTCTTACCAAGATACACAAATTTTTTGCGTACCAGCTAACTTGATTAATCAACGACAATAGCCATAAATCGCTAAAGTTGCTAAACTGCGTCCCCTCATCACATCTATACCTAGTTATGGAATATTAACCATATGTCCATCAGTTAGCCCCATTAGAGACCAACCTAAGGCCCGACTTACCCTACGACGAAAATCGTGGCGTAGGAAACCTTGAGCTTTCGGCGGCAAAGTTTTTCACTTTGCATCATTTGCTACTTATTCTGACATTCTCACTTCTAATCGCTCCACCCCGAGTTACCTCTTAGGCTTCAGCGCAGATTAGAACGCTCGCTTACCAATCCTTGCGGATTCTGTGTCTTCGGCACGTTACTTGAGTCCCATATATTGTCGGCGCAAGATCACTTGACCAGTGAGCTATTACGCTTTCTTTAAAGGATGGCTGCTTCTAAGCCAACCTCCTGGTTGTATGAGTAATCTCACCTCCTTTGCACTATAGTAACGATTTTGGGGCCTTAAACGACAGTCTGGGCTCTTTCCCTTTTGGCAATGAAACTTAGATCCCACTGCCTAACTCCTGGAGAACACAATGCAGAAATTTGGAGTTTGTTAGTGCGGGATACCTTGCGGCTCCCAACACTTTCAGTGCTCTACCTCCCACATGCTATAGTCCAAGGCTAGCCCTAAAGCTATTTCAGCGAGAACCAGCTATCACCCGGTTCGATTGGAATTTCTCCTCTACCCACAAGTCATCCGAGAGAATGGAAGCTCTCACCGGTACGGTCCTCCGATACGTTTTACCATATCTTCAACCTGCTCATGGGTAGCTCACCGGGTTTCGGGTCTAGGGCATACGACTAAACGGGCAGTTAACCCTCGCTTTCACTTGCGGCTACACTCTCTATCGAGCTTAACCTTGCCGTATACCGCTAACTCGTCAGATCATTCTTCAATAGGCACGTAGTCGTGGATTTAAAACCCACTTCCACTCCTTGTAAATATACAGTTTCAGGGTCTATTTCATTCTCTTACCCAGAGTACTTTTCACCTTTCCCTCGCGGTACTTGTTCACTATCGGTGAATAAACGTATTTAGCCTTTGCGCGTAGTCACGCATGATTCCAACAAGACTTCTCGGTGCTCTTGTTGTACTTGGGATGAATTACCAGTTGGTAAATAGAATACTATACATACAGGGCTATCACCTGCTATGGCTTAACTTTCCAGTTAATTCTGCTATAAACTATTTTTGTAGACCAACTCTTCAGCGGTAAGGCTGAAACGTAACTTCCCACAACCCTCTGTTGTCTATACCCCATACCGGGCTCTTGCTCTCAAGTTGATTAGTCAATTGCTTGACTTGATTTTCCATCCAGCTAGAAGACATACAAAGTTTTTGGCATACTCCCCCTTCGCTCGCCACTACTAAGGGAATCAACATGTCTGTTTCTTTTCCTCCGCTTACTGAGATGTTTCACTTCAGCGGGTTCCCGATTTAATCTGGCTACTACACCAGTTCGTGTTAGACATTACTCTAACCGGATTTCTCCATTCGGACATTTTAGGCTCATCGGCTGCACACGCCTAACCTAAACTTTTCGCAGTGTACCACGTCCTTCATCGGCGTTTATTCCCAAGGCATCCACTGTATACTTTTAAGTTTTAACTTTTTATAGATCTTTAATTTTTTTCGAACTTACACGTTAGAAAGATTTAGTATTTCTACTAATGCTTTTCTACCGCGGTTTTTATGCTAAAATCCAGCTGTAAATTGACTATCTATTATGCAGATTATTAGCATATTAGTAGCTCTTTAAAAGAGACAAAAATTTGTTCACTTGTCAAGTTATTTCGCCAAAAGGTGTTTATGCTTAGTTCTGAGTAGCTGTAAATGTGTGTTTAAATAGGTATCTTTGGTCATTCCATGGCTTAAATTATTCAAGTGCATTCTATGCAAATGACTGTAAAAATTTACATATTCAGGTATTTCTGTGTTTTCTAGAAACCTTAAATATAAATCTAAATCGTCAGGACCTTTAAAATTCTCATCAATACCGCCTACTTTTTCAAAAAGATCTTTTCTAAATATACTGTTGAATTGAACAAAATGTTCGGCATTAAGCATTGCATATATAATTTCTTCAGCTGTTTCAAACTTCCAACCATAATAGTCTTGACCCATTAAATATCTGGTTTCTTGGTCAACCCTAATAAAATCGGATACAAACCATTTAGTTTTTGGGTTGGATACTATTGCTTCAGAAAAGTTTGCTAAGGTTCTTTGTAGAATAATATCGTCATCATCCAAAACAAAAATCCAATCATATTTAGCTTTGGCAACTCCTAAATTAAATGCTTTTTTTCGGCCTACATTTTCTTTTAAATCTATGAAACTAAAATTTTCTGGGAAAGATTGATCGTTTAAATACTTACTTACATCAGGGTTACCGTCATTAACAATTATATATTCCCAAGTTATTTCATATGGTGAATTGATTAAGTTTTTAACACTTTCGATTGTTTCGTTTAGGAAATGTATTCTGCTTGTTCTGGTTATTATGGAGATGGTTGTGGTCATGATTATATTAATATCAAAGATGGTGGATTGGGTCAAAAAAACAACACCCCGAAGGGTGGTTTATTGGTAAATTATATTTATTGACCAAAGCGGGAGATAGTAAATATCTCCCCTACGGTGAAATTTTGTTCGACGCAATGGTCGCATTTATGGCGATCCGCGATCGCCGCTACGGGCCCAAACGGGAGGATGAATCCTTCCCCTACGGTTTTTTACCTGCTGATTAGGGTGAAGGCTTTTCCGAATTTTCCGTTTCTGCCTGTTCTTCCTATTCTGTGAATGTAATCTTCGTAACTCATTGGTTCGTCGAAGTTTACTACTGAAGAAATATCGCTAACATCGATACCTCTAGCTGCAACATCGGTAGCAACTAAAATATCGATTTGTGTCTGTCTGAATCTTTTTAGTGCAATTTCGCGGTGTTTCTGGGTTTTACCTCCGTGAATGAAATCTGTGATATATCCGCTTTGACCTAATTGGGATGAAACTTGTTCAGCCATGATTTGGGTATTAACGAATACTAAAGTTTTAGTTCTTCCTTCTTTCTGAAGAATATCTAGTAGAACATCAATTTTTCTGTTGCTTCTATCAATGTGTACTGCTTCTTGATGTACGAACATGGAAGGTTTAGGCTGGTTTAACTGAATATAATCAGCAGTTGGGGCTAAACGATTAATAGTTGGTTGTACTTTTTTATCTAAAGTAGCGGAGAAGAATAGGTTTTGATGAACTTCAGGAATTTTACTGAACAATAAGTTAATATCGTCGGAAAAACCCATATCTAACATTCTATCCATTTCGTCTAAAACTACTGCATCTACATATTCAAGTTGCAAAACTCCGCGGTGGAATAAATCTACAAGTCTTCCTGGTGTTCCAATAATGAAGTGATTAGGACGACTTAAACCACGAATTTGGGTTCCCATTGAAGCACCACCAATACAGGTTTGTACTCCAATTCTTAGTTTTCTTAAATCGAAAGTCATTAATTCTTTTTCAATTTGAAGAGCAAGTTCACGAGTAGGGGCAATAATTAAATTAACCTGAATTTGGTTGTTCTTTGCATGAGCAATTGTTTGGTTAAGAAGAGGGATTAAGAAAGCTCCGGTTTTACCTGAACCTGTTTGAGAAATTGCCACAATATCTTTTCCGCCTAAAACGACTGGAATTGATAGAGCTTGAATTTCTGTAGGACTGTAATAGCCTCTTGCTGTAAGAGATTCTAAAATTTCTGGGGCAAGGTTTAAAGATTCAAAAGAACCGAAGTCTTTTTGTTCTTCAACGATAGTAAGTTCAGCTTGGTTGATTGTTTGATTGTAAAGGGAAATATCCAGAGTTTGACCTCTTCTTCCTCCTCTACCTCCGCCCCGCCCTCCACGACCTGAACTGAAACCTGATCGGCCACCACCAAAACTTCTACCTCCTCCACTGTTCGAATTTGAGCGACGGCCAAAGCCTCCTCCTTGAGAATTATAATTCATATAAGTAATAACATTATTGCAGAACTAACCAAAGCAAAACAATATGTTATCACTTCAATCTGTGCAATTCCTTTAATACTTATACAAAAACCCAATCTTGTAAAGGGTAACTATGAATATTAAGCAGAAAACCCCTTGTATTAAACAAGTTAAGTATTTTATTCCTGGTCAATTTTATTTTAAAACTAAATTATTGCAATTAATTTTACAGTGAAAACCAAAGGCGAATTAGCAGGAATTAAACCTGGAATTTCTCTGCTTCCGTAAGCAAGTTTTGCTGGAATCGTAAGTTTTCTTTCACCACCAACTTGTAAACCTTTTACATTTTCTAATCCTTCCCCAGTAATTCCCATATCCCAACCTTGAATTACTTGGCCAACCCCGATAGTTATATCTAAAGGTTGATTGCGTGAGTATGAACTATCAAAAGGTGTTCCATCCAGCAAAGTTCCAGCATAGTCGATTAAAATATCGTTACCTACAACAACTTCCGGACCAGTTCCAACAGTAATATCTTCTACAATTAATTCATTAATTTCAGGGTTTTGGTTATTTAATTCAGACATAGGTATGTAAATTTATACTTTTTTATTCTAAATTGTTTGTCTAAATTATGGCAAGAAAATTGTTAATTATATTAGGTCAGCTGGACATAAATGGCTTAAGTGTAAATAGTTAAGTATTAAGTTGTGAGGATAATTTCATGAAAGATAGGATTACAAAAAGAGGAAAAATACTTTATTCAATTGTGGTTTTGTTTTTAGTAATAATATTTGTTGAAATCCCAAGACAAGAATCTGCCAATCAGATTCAAATTCAACAACCAGCTGAAAAGTTGACGAACAAAGCCAAATAGTTATTATTTGGTTAATTTTTTATGGGCAACAAGTTTCACCCTAATCTAGGTTTTAAATTATTACAGTGTTTTGTGGTTGGTTTTTCTGTCTGGCTTATAACCATGCCAATTGCCGTGCAGGCCTTAACTTTTGTGGATTCTACCCAGACTAATTTTAACACCGGTACTTATTCTGCCACACAGTGGAATGGAGGGGCAAACAACTTTGTTCGTTTAACTGCTGGTGGTAGGGCTGCTGGAACTGGAACTTATACTTCTGGGGTTAAAGATGCTGGATTTAATGCAAGTTGGAATAGTATTGCTTGGGTTCCAACTGGGCCTTACAACAAGGAATTGCCGGCAAACTTAGGGGTTGAAACTGGTTACATTATCAACAATGTTAGCATGTCTGGAAATAATGCTTACTACAGATTCAATCAGGCAGTTAGTTCCACAAGTTTTCCGGATAGTTCTGGGAACTCCATGACTGGCACATGTGTAGCAACTGAATGCCCTGTGTCAGGAGCTGCTGGAAAGTTGAATACTGCAACTACTTTTGATGGAGTAAATGATTCAATAGCTGTTCCAACAAGTTGGAGTACAAATTTAAACACTACTTCATCCCTTGCTTTCTGGATTAGAACAACCCAAGTTGGTAATGCAACTTTCTGGCAGGCCCCAACAGTTACAGGAATTGAACAAAGCGGAGCAGGAAATGATATTTTTTGGGGAAACATTGATGATACTGGCAGAATTGCCTTATATGTGGGAGATTCTGGATTCGTAAAAAGTACCAATCCAATTAATAATAATGTTTGGAGACATGTTGTAATGACCAGAAATGCTACAACTGGAGATGCTAGAATATATATTGATGGGACTTTAAATGCTAATGCAACTTTAGAAACAGGCAATAAAACTACGCCATTTACAGCTATTGGAAGACTTGAAAGCACTGTAGGGCCTGCAGGGTTTGTATATTTTGCGGGAAGTTTAGATGAAATGGCTTCTTTTAATCGTGTTTTATCGGCTAGCGAAGTAACTAGTATGTACCAAAGAGCGGTTTTAAGACTTTTGTTCCAGGTAAGATCTTGCCCTAGCGTTGCCTGTACCGGGATTAACTTTGAAGGACCAGATGGAACTACAGGAACTTTTTATAGCGAGCTGGATAGTCCCGGCGTTGGTTTACCAATTTTCAATTTAAATTCCTTAAATGCACCGCTAAACCGTTATTTTCAGTATTTTATTCGCTTTCAAACAGATAATAGTGCTATTACCCCAACTTTGAAAAGTGTAACAGTGGATTATTCACAATATATTCCCAGCATTGCCTTAAGTATAAGGAATAGCGCAGATACTGCTGATACAAACTCGTGCGATTTAGGAACTGCTAGTACAACTTTGGTTTCCAGTTGCAGCTACAGGGTTAAAGTTACTACTAATGCAGTTTCTGGTTATGTTGTTGCAGTAAGAACTTCAGGCAACTTAACCTCAGGCTCGGATAGTATTCCTAATGCTGCTGCTGGTACAGGGGGTGGTGGTGGAAATAACATTGTGGCAGGAACAGCTCTTTATGGTGCTCAGGTTTTAGCTGGTTCAATTACCGGTGGAACAATAGGGGTTAACAGTTTGTTTAATGCAGGGGCAACCAACAGCGTTTTGTTTAATTATGGCAGTAACACCAACATGGTAACAGCAACTGGGCCAAACAACCCTGTAAATTCAAGTCAATCTTCATTAGTAACCCACAATCTTGCAATAGATGGAGGAACACCGGCTGGTTATTATTCACAAAGTATAACCTATAGCGTTACAGCAACTTTCTAGGATATTGCATATAGTTAAAACACGTGTTTTGCTTTCAATAGTTTCTATTTAATCAGTAAAGATGGATAGTAAATTATCTATTCCACCCGCCAGAAAAACTTCCCTCCTTATCTATTCTTTCAAAACCATGCTGCCCAAAGTAATCTCGCTGGGCTTGAATTAAACTTTGCCCTGTTTGATTGTATAGTAAATCTTTTAAATAACCTATGGATGATGCAATAACTGGTAAATTAAGTGCTAGTAATTTAGATTGTGATATTAATGACGAAGCAAGTAATTCTTTTAAAACGGAGGTATAGTTCAACTTGTCGGAAAGAAGTTTTGGCAGATATTCTAGCCATTTACTTCGAATTATACAACCTCCTTGCCAAACCCTTAACACTTCTTCAATCTTAATTCCCCAACCATAGTTTGTTTCAGCTGCTAATAATAGTTCTAAGCCTTGAATATAGCTGGTAAGGAAAATTAACTGCAATAAATTATTTAATTCAGCAACTTCAAAATCCAGCTCTGCAATATCCGCTGAAATTTTTTCCACAATAAAATTATTAAGATCTTTGCTAGTAATTCGGGCATTTAGTGCCGAAAATATATTTGGCACAGAAACTTCAAGTTCTAATGCTGCTTCAACAGACCATTTTCCAGTACCTTTTGAATCGGAAACTTGTTTAATTTTGTTGATCAAAAAGTCTGAACTTAAATTATCTTTGGTGTCTAAAATCTTGGTGGTTATATCCAATAAATATGAATGATTATTACCTGTATTTAACTCTTCAAAAACCTGTTTAATGGATGTTAAATCCAATCCTGTTGTTTTTAATATTGTGTAAACTTCGGCTATGCCTTGCATTAAGGCGTATTCAATACCGTTGTGAACCATTTTCACAAAATGACCTGCAGGGTTTTCACCGAAATTAGTAACACAAGGGTTTCCTTCAAAGTCTTTAGCTGCGATGGCTTGTAAAATTGGCATTACAGCATCGCAACTTTCTTTATGGCCTGAAAGCATTATACTTGGGCCATTCAATGCCCCTTCTGCGCCTCCGCTTATTCCACAACCAAGAAAATATATAGTTTTTTGATCTAGAACCATTTCCTCGTCATCGTTTAATTCATCTTCAAAATCAATACAGTCTTCCAAAATTATCTCTCTGGTAATAGTATCTTGCCAGTTAGAATTTCCTGCATCAATAACAATATCTAGACTGGATAATAATGGTTTTAATTCAACTAAAATTTCATCAACCGGATCGCCACTTTTCACCAAAAGAATAACTTTTCTTGGTAATTCCAAACTCTCCACAAAATCTTTTAAATTTTCATAACCAATTATGTTTTTTCTAGTTTCTGCAGAATCTAGTTTAGAACTTATATCTAAAAGGTCGGTAGTTTTTTTGTAAGTGCGATTATAGACTGAAATTTTATAACCTTTGTTGGCTATATTCCTTGATAAATTACCACCCATTGTTGAAAGCCCAATTAAGCCAATATTATTTAACATAGAAAGTGTTTTATAGCATTTAAGTGAAGAAGTCTAACTTTGTTGTCAATAAATAAGGCATAAAAAAACTGGTCATATAGACAAGAACGGAAATTATTTAAAGATGGATTTGAGTATTGATTCTAGATAGTCATTTTTAAGATTTCCATCTTGATCGAGGTATTTTTCTGGGAAATAATAAATTCGATCGCGTATTTCAAGTCCAGAAAGCATGATAGTGTTGTGGACTTCCGCAGCCTCAATATTAAAAACCCCAATCTTACTAGTTGCAAAACGATTATTTTTAACAAAGTTTTCAGCAAGTACAAGCCCTTTTGGTTTAGTAAAGAGACTTTGTGGGTCGTCCAACAAATTACAATCAATTAGAATAGCATCTGGCTCCTTAAAGGATGAATCTGCATTTATAGCTCTGTTTGAATAAGTCCAAGCACTTTCCAAGTTATAAATTGGAGTAATTTGGTAATCACTAGGCCAGACTAAATCGATAGACGAAATAACTATTATTTTCACTATTGTTCACGTTAATAAAACTATTATATTTATTTTTTTATTTTAAAAATGGTCAATAAAACCTAATTGTACTCCTTTAAAATTTTAATTCTGTTCAGTGTGCTTTTTGAAGTTTTCTAAAATTGCTTGCCAGCCTTCGCGCTGGATTTCTTCTGGGTTTTCGGTTTCTGGGTCAAAAGTTACGGTTACAACTGTTTTACCTTCTGTTTCTTCAAAGGAAATTGAGGCTGTTCTGTCGCCAAATTCATATTCTAGTAATTTATATTCTTCAACTTTGGTATAAACTCCTTCAAAATCAAAACTGGCTGAACCATCTTTTGCAGACATTGTAGAACAAAATTTTCCACCAACTTTTAAATCTGCACTAGCTTTTGGACATTCCCAGTCATCAGAAGCAAAGTTCCATTTAACAATATGCTCTGGTTGTGTATAATATTCCCAAACTTTTTGAATAGGGGCAGAAATGGTTGTTTGAACAGTAATTTTAGAGGACATGATTTAGTTTTTAAATATTATTCTTTTTCCGCAAGGTCTTTTCTGTAAACAGATTTTTCCAACCAAGCGTCTGCTATGCCTAAACCTAAAAAGATAAGCCCTGTTACTATTAATTCAAATAGAATTTTGCTAAATTCAATAATAGCCGCAAACAAAATGTAAAGAATTGCAAGAATATAGTATGAAAGATTGTTTCTATAAAACCAGGCTGTAAACAACATTCCAATAGCGCATAGGGCCAGCCAGAATGAAGTTGCTTTATATTCTAATAAAATGTAACCGTAAAGTTTAAAATAAGTTAGAACCCAGCCACCAATTCCAATTAATATCCAAGTAATTTGGCTGCCCACTGAGGATAGATTATTGTACCACATCCACTTTACCTGAAAAAATAAAGCTAAAGCTGTTAAAATAAGCCAGCCAAACAGCGATAGTCTTAAATCGCCCAAGATTGGATTAATTTCAGACATAAAAGGCAAAATCTGGGAAAGAATAAACCCTATAAAAATCACTACACCCCACAAAAGTACTGTTTTTTGATATTTACTTAGTGACATAATTTTAATTAACAAAATCTCCAACTACTGGTACAATGTTTAGTTTCCCTTTTCCATGAGGAGAGTTATTTATAACACCACTTAAATCTTTGCCACAGCTAGCTTGTCCGCCCGATGGGGAATGCACACCATTTCGCCACAAACTAAAATTACTTAAATCGTACACTATTCCGTCTATTGCAGCGTAACATTTATTGCCGCTTAAACCGTTGAATTTAGATAATTCAGAATTACTAATATTTATTTTGCTAGTCTGATCTGCATTGGTTTTGCTATCGGAGGTTTTAGATAATTGATTTGAGGTATTATTGCTAATTTGGTTATTAACCTGGGCATTTTTTTGTGAATCAAAGGTAAAAACCAATATTCCGGCTAAAACACATAAACCCACAACAGATATTGCGATAATCAAATTTTTGTTAAGCATAATAAAGTGGTATTTTAATAAAAACAATTTATTTTATGGTCAAAATTTTTCACCTTTTAAGCTAAAGATATTATTTAAGAACAGTTTTTTATTTGCATAGAAAAGAATTGCGATATAGGGTTAATTTATGTCATCCCAGCTTCTAAACAAACTTAAAGAATATTTTGGTTATGATACTTTAAGGCCTGCCCAAATTCCTGTTATAGAATCTATTTTAGAAGGGAGAGATACCGTAGCAATAATGCCAACTGGTGGTGGTAAAAGCCTATGTTATCAATTGCCTGCTGTTTATTTGGAAGGTATGGTAATTGTGGTTTCTCCGCTTATTGCCTTAATGCACGATCAGGTTCAATCTTTGAAAAAAAATGGAATTGAAGCAGGTATTTTAAACAGTTCCATTTCAGAAAGAGAGCAACAGGAAGTTATTGATAATGCTGAAAACGGCACTTTAAAACTGCTTTATGTTTCCCCAGAAAGATTGATGGCTAGGGAAAATGCTTTTTTAACTTGGATGGAAAAATTGAATGTTTCGCTAATTGCCATTGATGAAGCCCACTGTGTTTCCCAATGGGGACACGATTTTCGCCCAGAATATTCAAGGCTTTCGGTAATAAAAGACACTTTTCCCAATATTCCAATAATTGCCCTTACCGCCACTGCCGATGAAATTACCAGAAAAGATATTATTGATCAATTGAAATTGAATAACCCAAATGTGTTTATCAGTTCTTTTGATAGGCCAAACATTACCTATACCGTTGTTCCTAAAGCTGATGATAAAAAAGCCTATAAAAAATTATTTAGTTTTATAAATTCGTTTAAAGGAGAATCTGGGATTGTGTATTGTTTAAGCCGAAATTCAACCGAGGAAGTAGCACAAAGTTTGGTTAATGCTGGAATATCTGCCGCGGCTTTTCACGCTGGTTTAAGCAATGAACAGAAAGATGAAACATACAATTTATTTATGCAGGATCAGATTCAAGTTGTTTGCGCCACAATTGCTTTTGGAATGGGTGTAGATAAGCCAGATGTACGGTTTGTAGCCCACTGGAATATGCCTAAATCTATAGAGGGTTATTATCAGGAAACAGGAAGGGCTGGAAGAGACGGACTTCCTTCTGAAGCTTTGTTGTTGTATGCCCCAGGTGATGCTGGAACTTACAGAAGATTTATTGATATTTCAAGGCCAACACCAGGTAATATTGATTCTTTCCAAACATTTAAAAAACTACAACACGATAAATTAGATAGATTAGTTGAATTTTGCAGCACAGGGCATTGTAGAAGAAGAATTTTACTTCAGTATTTTGATGAAAGGCTGGAAATGGATTGTGGAAACTGCGATGGCTGTTTAAACCCAGTGGAAAAAATTGAAGGAACCGAAATTTCCCAGAAAATTATGTCTGCTATTTACAGAACCGATCAAAAGTTTGGAATTGGCTATATTGTTGACTTTTTACGCGGAATTTCTAACGAAAAAATGGAAAGTTACGGTCACACAAAATTACCCACTTTTGCCATTTTAAAAGATTCGCCAAGGGAAGAATTAATGTTTTATACCAACCAGTTAATTAGCCTTGGTTATTTACAAGTAAATTATGATGGGTTCATTAAAACTTTATCACTAAACGATATTTCTATGAAAATTGTGCAAGGCAATATTGTGGTGGAATTAACCCCATATCAAGAGGAAATTAAAGAGCCAAGCAAAAGTAAGGCCACTAAGAAAGCCACTTCTAAATTATCTGTTAAAGATACAGAATTTTTTGAGATTCTAAGAAAAACACGACAGGAAATTGCCAAACAAGACGAAGTTCCAGCCTTTGTAATTTTTGGAAACGCAAGTTTACTGGATATGGTGAACAAAAAACCAAAAACCAAGCAAGAATTCAGCCAAATAAGTGGAGTGGGTGCCACTAAACTAGAAAAATACTGGCCACTGTTTAAGGATGTTCTGGTGAAAGGGGTGTAATGGTTTGGTGATGTGGTAGCAAATCACATAGCAAAAATGGAGACCGGGGGTCTTCGCTACGGTTGCTCGAGGATTTTCATTCTGAACTTAGCAACACCTACCTTCCCCTTGGCGATCTTTGTTGAATTTTAGGCCTTGGGTTGTTCATTCTTTGGGCCATTAATTTTTGAGGGGCAGGAGAAGGTTTTGTTGGTGTAGCAATTACTTTGCTTACAGGCGAGGCTGTCTCAGTTTTGTTTTGTTTATCAGCAGGTGTTAAGGTTTCAGGTTTTTGTGTTTTATTTATCATAAATTTTTGAATTAGTTGCCTTAGCAAGTTTTAAAATTGGGTTTTTGTCAATATAAATAGGTTTTCCATAGTAATAAAAAAAGGCCATTATTGGCCAGTTAAATTGTTAGCTTAAAATTGCTTTGATTCTATAATACTTATTTCTTCAATAAGCTGAAGTTGCCTGCAATAGTTAACTCCTTCAAATAAACCAGACTTTTGCCAGTATAGAATATAGCTTGGAAATTCTAAAATTATTTCACAATCTGTATTAAAAACACAAAATATGGTGTCCATAAAGAGTCTAGAATATGTTGTGGCCAAAATAATTCCATAAATAGACATTTGGTTTATAAACATTTCCGATCTTGGAACACAAGCTTCAGCTAAAATATACTGCGGAGGTAATATTTGTTTTCCATCAATTAGGCGCAAGGCATCAACAATACTTTGAAAAGTTGTAAAGAAAACTAGCTGATCAACAGAAAACGATTTGCTAGCTATTTCAACGATTTCTGGATTACTATAAAGAACCCAAATTAATAATCTCATTTTTGTATACCGAAGTAACAATTTTCTTTTAATAAATACTATAAATTATTAGGTCAAATTATTTATATATATTGAAATTTAACTTAATAGCCCTATTTAACAATACTTTTAGTTTTAAAACATGTGTTTTTTGACTTAAAATGTTTCGAGTGAGCAGAAAGAATAGATTAGTTAGATTTGCAAAATTAAGATATTTTAATCACCACATTTCCTTTCTTATGTCCTTCGTCCACATAGGCGTGGGCTATTGCCATTTCAGCGAGTGTATAGGTTTTATCTATTACCGGTTTTAAATCTTTACTTTCACAGATTTCAGCAATAAATTCCATATCTTTAGAATTAACAGATGCAACACCAGCCACCAAATTTAAGCCAAGCTTTTTAGAGTTTAAAGTTCCTTGAATCATTCCTTTAATTAATACTGCCCCTAAAGCCAATACTCCGCCTTTTTTAACCAGCTTTGCTATTTTCCCAACATCGCTTTTATCTACAGTTTCGTAAACAATATCAAACTGCCCTTCCATATCAAAAAGTTTTTGCAGCGATTCTTTGTTTGTGTAATCAACCACGAAATCTACCCCAAGATCTTTTACTAAAGCTAAATTAGATGTACTTGTAACAGCAGTAACTTCCGCTTCGTAATACTTAGCAATTTGTACGGCAATGCTTCCAACTGCCCCAGAAGCTCCATAAATTAAAACTTTATCATCTTTTTTGATTCTAGATTTTTTCAAAAAGTGTAGGGCGGTATGACCACCAAAAACAATAGCCGCCGATTCTTCAAAAGAAAGATTTTTAGGTTTTATAGCTAACGGAGTTGTGTCTGGAACAGCAATATATTCAGCATAAGTTCCCATAGTCATATCGTTTAAACCAAAAACCTCGTCGCCGGGTTTAAAATTAGTTATATCTTTACCTACACTTTCAACTATACCAGAGATTACATTCCCTAGCACCTTAATTTTTGGAGCAAACAAGCCGAACATTAAACGCACCAAAAAAGGATCAGCTCTGCGAAGACGCGCATCACCAGAATTAACCGTGGTAGCCATCATTTTAATTAATATTTGATTATCTGTGGGAGTTGGTTTTTCTATTTCAGATAATTTTAAAACCTCCGGAGAGCCGTATTGGGTATAGGTAATTGCTTTCATGGTTTAAGTTTGTTGTAGGGTTTAGGGGATTTGTCAAAAAAGGAGCGACATTGTATTTATTTAGAATAATATTAATAATTATTTGCATTAAAACCAATTTTTGAATACTTTGTATTTACCTTAATATGGCCGAGCAAAACCAATTATATCTTCCAATTTATACTTTAAAACCTTTTGCAGAAAATATTTTTATTGTTGATGGCGAAACTGTAAACTTTTACGGAATGCCGTTCACCACCAGAATGACAGTTGTAAAATTAGAGAGCGGTGACTTATTTATTCACTCGCCAATACAACTTAAACAGAATTTAAAAGCCGAATTAGATAAGCTTGGTAAAGTAAAATACCTGATTGCCCCTAATAAAATTCACTATTGGTATTTAGATCAGTTTCAAAAAGCCTATCCAGATTCTATTACCTTTACAGCCAAAGGAGTGGAGGAAAGAGCAAAGGAAAATGGCAAAAAATTTAAGGTTGATTACATTTTAGACGGCAATAATAGCTATCCTTTCTTAAGCGAGGTTGAGATGATGGTTATGCAAGGAAATAGGTTTATGGAGGAAGTTGAATTTTACCACAAACCAAGCAAAACTTTAATATTAACCGATATTTACGAAAATTTTGAACCAGAAAAAATAAGCTGGCAGTTCAGGGTATTAGCCTGGCTAGGTGGAGCATTAAGCCCATGGGGAGGAACAACCAGGGATCAACAAATGTTGTATTTTGGAAGAAAATTAGAACTTAAAAATTCTTTGAAAAAACTAATGTCCTGGGATGTAGAAAAAATTATTCTAGCCCACGGGAAATGTATTACAAAAAATGCCAAACAAGATTTGGCCAGGGTTTTTAAGTGGGCAGGATAAGTTTTGGTGATGAAACGGAGGAAAGTACCCCTGGTAAGGGGTCAAAGCGAAGCTTTGGGGGTAGCCAGTTTAATAGATCAAACTAAACTATAAAAATCTATAGAACGACTTAAATGCTTTAACCCTAACTATAATAATTTATAAAACGGTTTGACAGCATTAAACTTAACTATGGATTTAAGATTCTACATGAATATAGTCTAAGCCACCAATATTTAGCCTAATTTTCCAACTATCACTTTAATTTGGAGGAGAAAGTACCCCTGGTAAGGGGTCAGGGCGAAGCCCTGGGGATAGCGTTGGATTTCAATAAAAAAGAATAAACAAGCAGCTCAATGGAAAAATATCTGGAGATTGTAAATTTAAGTAAAAAATAGACAAATAATTCTAATCATACTTTATAGAAATATGGGTATATCAACTTTTATAGGAACATTAGAAAATATATTTAATTTTGTAGATAAATATGATTCTCTAATTAGTCTACTACTATCTTTACTAAGTATAATCATTTCAGTTATAATCGCATATCATATTTTATATTTAAGCAAAAAATTTAGCTTAGAAATTAACTTAAAAAAACGTGATGAAATGAGAATTAAATTAGAAAAACATATACACAAAATTAAAAATAATGGTGGTAGACATAGAGTTTATCTAGTAAATACAGATACTTATTATCAGAAATATCCACACAATGATGATTATGCAAAGGCCGAAATAAAAACCACAAAGTTTAATGGTGTTGAGTTTTTCATTACAATGCCAGAATTAGTGACAAGAAAAGCTAGTGGCAAACTATACTTTGTTGATAAAGAAAGCGATGAAACATTCTTAGTTAATGCAGTTGGGTTTATTCCATATGAAGAGATTGAGTATATTGACTACCACAGTGATGAATATCTTACTTCTCCTTTATTTTTTATAAAATATAAAACTAATTTTGTATTACGAAATTTTAGGTTTGAGCATTATCCATTTCTCTCCAAAAATATATTTTACTACAAGCGGTTTGAAAAATTTGATAAAAATAGAGACCCTTATGATACAGAATACAGACTTATTGAAGAAAAAATTTATAGAAAGTAACAAAATATTACAAAAAAATATTCATAATTGGAAAATTATAGCTAACTCTTCTTTTTATAAATCTGGTTTGATCCGGAGTGAGTGCCTACTTCTAGTAGAATAATTGTTGCTATTTGATTCTTTTCGTCATAAATCCAGGCTATTCTCCAATCTCCTGTCATTCTTGAAGACCAAATATCTGTATTTTTTCTTGTATCCACTTTATGCGAATTTAATGATGGATGATGAGGATTTTCTTTAATTAATTCTATTGTCTTAGTAAAAGCTTTTTCCAATTTTTCAACCTTTCTTATGTATTTTTTGTATATTTTTAAGAATGTTTCTGTATATTGTATTGCAAACATAATTTACAAATACTTATTGCTCCATTTTAAGCTGTCAATTATAGTCCGTCCACAAAACTATTAAGCTCTTCGATACTCTCAAAACCACGCACCTTACCCTTTTCAACATCAGCCAAAGATTCATCAACAATTTTAGATTGTTCTTTTGTAAAATAAGGATTTTCGTATTCTAGGGAAATTGGTATTTGGCCTGTGTTAACCAGTTTTTTAAGCATTAATCGAATTAAGTCGGTGGTAGTTAAACCAATATAATCTAAAATTTCATCGGCTTTATCTACAATATCTGCATCAAGGCGGGTTTGAATAACTTTGGTTTTTTTAATGGTGTTTATGCTAGACATAATAATTGTATTTATATTACAAATGATATATAATTATAATACTATTGTCAATTTATCTTCCGAACCTGTCGCCAATCTACTAACTAAAAAATAATACTAGACAAAAATACCTATCAAATAGAGTCCTGTAGGTTTACTATGACATACAGTACAGATTTATCTGATAGGCAATTTAAATACTTAGAAAA
>Ga0315900_10001112_pt1 | contig 43338 bp, 48 predicted proteins | sample LakEriMetagenome_FD_203521 | JGI IMG/M metagenome (GOLD analysis project Ga0315900, IMG submission 203521) | Freshwater fungal communities from buoy surface, Lake Erie, Ohio, United States - Buoy 12 MA114 | ecosystem: Environmental > Aquatic > Freshwater > Lake > Lake biofilm | place: USA: Lake... | reverse complement strand
CAACGAGCGCGACCACCCCTGGATGGACGAAGGCATGAACAGCTTCGTGGAACTGCGGTACATGCGGCTCCGCTACCCCAACAGCGAACCCGGCGTCGGACTGCCCGGCGAACGGAAGCTCTTCGGCCATGTGAAGGATGCCCACCGCTTCCGCAGCGAAGCGATGTACCGCCTCAATGCGCGTCGCAACCTGGACCAGCCGATCGCGCTGTGCGCGCACGACTTCAGCCCCATGAACTACGGGGCCATGGTGTATGGCAAGACCGCGCTGGTCTTCGACCACCTGTTCGCCTACCTCGGCGACTCGCTCTTCGACCGCTGCATGCACGCCTACTTCGAAGAGTGGAAGTTCAAGCACCCGCGGCCCGAGAATGTGCGGAAGGTGTTCGAGCGGGAAAGCGGAAAGGACCTGGGGTGGGTGTTCGATGGACTGATCGCTTCAGACAAGAAGTTCGATGTGAAAGCCATCCGCTTGAACGAACAGCAGGTCGACTTCCTGATCAAAGGGGGTGTTCACGCACCATTCCCGATCATCCCGGTGAGTGACCAGAACAGTGCCGGTCTGAATGAAGAAATATGGGTGGAACCCAAAGGTGACCGAGGCAGGGTCGTTCTTCCTGAGGACCTGTACAACTCGGTCCGCATCGACGCCGGTGCCCGCACCTTGGACATCGACCGCCGCAACAACGAGGTGCGCAGCCATGGGCTGCTCCGCCGCTGGGCCAAGCCCGAGCTGAAGTGGTTCGCAGGCGTCGAGAAGGATGACCGCCGCAGCGTGTACTGGACACCGGTCGCTGCGTGGAACGGCCACGATGGATTGCAATTGGGCCTTGCCGCCTACAACACCCTTTTCCCGAGCCAGCGCACCGAGTGGGTGGTGGCCCCGGTGTATGGTTTCGCCAGCCAACGGATCGGTGGTGCGGCCCGCATCGAACGTCATTTCGACCGGCTGCAAAGCGCGTTGTTCCAGAACATCCACCTTGGCCTGAACCTACGCTCCTCCGCCATCTACCAGGACCATGGAAATGTGGCCGCCTACGATAAAGTGGCCCCACACATCGTATTCGACCTGAAGCGCGACCCGCTGCGAAAACCGTGGAAGCACAGCATCGGCCTCCGCGGCATCTACGTGAACACAACAAGTTCCGCTGTGGACAGTGAGGCTGCCGATGTGTTCCCGGCGACCCTGCCCCTGTTCGAGCAGTACAATGCCGAACTGCAATACACCGCGCGTGATGACCGCAAGCTGGGCCCCACCTTCCTGCAGCTCACCGTGCTGGCCCAGGATGCCGGAGGTCCCTCCTCGTTCGTGCGAGCCTCCATCGAGCTGAAGCGGGCCTTCACGTACAACGCCGACAAGAAACAGCTGCGGTTGCGGGCCTTTGCGGGCACCTTCCTCACCGGCGGCGATGACCTCATCGACCCACTGCAGGCCTGGGGTCTTTCCTGGGGACCGGAGGACCTCCTGTACGACGATGCCTACCTGGAGCGGGGAGCAGCAAGCACGACCTTCACCGGCCGGCAGTTCGGCAAGCAGCAGGGGGCCTTCAAGACCCCGTTCGCCCAGGGCGGAAGCGACAGCTGGACCGCATCGGTGAACATGGAGCTCGACTTCCCGTTCAAACTACCACTGGCCGCCTTCGCCAGCGCCGGATGGGTGCCTCTCACCACCATCACCTCGGAAGGCAGCAGCACCAGCACGGCCAGCTATTTCGAGGCCGGCCTTGGCATCCCGGTGGTACGCGATGTGCTGGAAGTGTGGTTCCCGCTCTACGTGTCCGAACGCATCCGTGATGAGGAGGAGTTCGCGGGCCGGGACATCGGGGACCGCATCCGCTTCGTGTTCGCGCTGGAGAAGCTCGACCCGACCAGGGCGTTGCGCCGTGTGAGGCCCTGAGGCCAAGGGTGACCGGACCTCGATGCGGTTGTGGCCGGATGCGCGATCTTCGCACCTGTGAAGGACGGCCAACGCATCCATTTCCTGAGCGACTTCCACCTTGGCGTGCCGGATGCCGCGAGCAGCCTGGCGCGAGAGAAGCGGATCTGCGCCTTCCTGGATGAGGCCGCCAAGGATGCCGCCGAGATCCACCTGCTCGGGGACCTGTTCGACTTCTGGTTCGAGTGGAAAAGGGCCGTACCCCGCGGGCATGTGCGCCTGTTGGGCAAGATGGCCGAGCTCACCGATCGCGGCATTCCCGTGCACCTCCACATCGGCAACCACGACATGTGGATCTTCGACTACGTGCCGACAGAGACCGGTGTCATTGTCCACCGCGAACCCATCGTGCGGGAGTTCGCGGGCAAGCGCTTCCACATCGGTCACGGCGATGGCCTGGGGCCCGGCGACCACGGCTACAAGTTCATCAAGGGCATCTTCCGGAACCCGGTTTGCCAATGGCTCTTCGCGCGGCTGCACCCCAACTTCGCACTGTGGCTGGGCGACTTCCTCAGTGGCCGCAGCCGGAAGAAGAGCTACGAGAACGACCGCAAATGGCTGGGCGCCGACAAGGAATGGCTGGTGCAGTATTGCCGCGAGCTGCTGAAGACCGACCGTTTCGACCACATGATCTTCGGTCACCGCCACCTGCCCATCGACCTGGAGATCGCGCCCGGAAGCCGGTACGTCAACCTCGGCGACTGGATCAGCTACTACACCTACGCCACCTTCGATGGCCATGAGCTGAAGCTGATGAAGCGCACGAGCGATGGTCCCTTGAGCGGGGATGTACGGATCACGGGTGGTCCGGCGGTGTAGGGAGCGCCGTATGGGAACCCTCAGCAGTCATCCGCTGAACAGGGCCGTGCTTGCCGCCGGATTGGGCTTCTTCGTGGATGCCTTCGACCTGTTCCTGTTCAGCATCTATCGCATTCCCAGCCTGCAGGAACTTGGACTGGAAGGCGACCTTCTCCGTCACGAGGGCGAGCGCCTGCTCGCGCTGCAGATGCTGGGCATGATGATCGGCGGCGTGCTCACCGGCATCATCGGTGACCGGCGCGGTCGGGTCACGGTCCTCTTCGGGTCCATCCTGCTCTACTCCCTCGCCAACCTGGCCAACGCCGTGGTGTACGACGTGGAGGCCTATGCCGTGATCCGCTTCCTCGCCGGGGTGGGCCTGGCGGGGGAACTGGGAGCAGGCATCACGCTCGTCAGCGAAAGCATGACCGCCGAACGACGAGGCTACGGCACCATCCTCGTCGCCACCATGGGTGCTGCAGGTGCGGTCTGTGCCGGACTGGCAGGCGATCTGGTGCCGTGGCGATGGGCGTTCGCCATCGCCGGTGCGGCGGGGCTGTTACTGCTGCTCTTCCGGATGCGCAGCATGGAGACCGGCATGTTCCGGCGAAGCCTTGTCACCGATCGCCCACGAGGGTCATTCCGTCACCTCTTCTCGGACCGTCGACGGTCCATCCGGTACTTCGCCTGCATCCTCATGGGCGTGCCCATCTGGTACAGTGTAGGGCTGGTGATCACATTGTCGCCTGAGATCGCGGGAGAGCACGGTGTACACGCCTGGAAGCTCACCACGGCGTTCATCCTGTTCCAACTAGGCATCACGGTGGGCGATCTGGGTACGGGGATCCTCAGCCAGGTGCTACGCACACGAAAACGGGTGATCATGGGGGGCATGATCCTGGCCGTCCTCGCCACCATCGGGTTCTTCCGGGGGATGTCCAACGGGATACCTGCCTACAGCGCATGCTTTCTGATGGGCCTTGGCTGCGGTTACCTCTCCGTTTTCGCCACCACGGTGGCCGAGCAGTTCGGCACCAACCTGCGCGTGCTGGCCACCGCGACGGTCACCAACTTCATGCGCGGTTCGGTCACCCTGCTCATCCCCTTTCAACTGTGGCTTGAGGACCGCTTCGACATGAGCACGACGGTTGCGCTCCTTTGGACCGGCGCTGTCGTCTGGGTATTGGGCCTAGCCTCGTCCGCCTGGCTGCCGGAGACTTACGGCAGGGAACTGGACCATGCGGAGTGAGGTCCATCCGACAACCTGACCACCAGGTCCACCAACCGGCTGCTGTAACCGTACTCGTTGTCGTACCAGCCCATCACCTTCACCATGTTGCCCACCACGCTGGTGAGCTGTGCGTCGAAGATGCAGCTGTGCGGGTCGCCCACGATGTCCACGCTCACGATGGGATCCTCGGTGTAGCGGAGGATACCCTTGAGCCGGCCATCGGCCAGGGCCTTGAAATGCGCATTGATCTCCTCGGCGCTCCGCACGTTCTTCACCCAACAGGTGATGTCGGTGATCGATCCATCCGGCACGGGCACGCGGATGCCGCCACCGCCCAAACGACCATCCAGCTCGGGGAAGATGCGCGTGATGGCCTTGGCCGCACCGGTGGTGGTGGGCACCATGCTCATGGTGGCCGCACGTGCGCGGCGCAGGTCCTTGTGCGGTGCATCATGCAGCCGCTGATCGCCGGTGAAGCTGTGTACGGTGGTGATGAAGCCGTCCTCGATGCCGCAGAGCTCCTGGATGCCCATGATCATGGGCGCTGCACAGTTCGTGGTGCAGCTCGCGTTGCTGATGAGGGGGTCGTCGCCCTTCAGGATATGATCGTTCACCCCGAGAACCACGCTGGGGATGTCGGCATCCTTGGCCGGTGCGGAGAGGATCACGCGCCTGGCACCCGCCTTGAGGTGGGCCGAGGCCAGGTCGCGCGTGAGGAAGTGACCGGTACACTCGATGACGACATCCACTCCAAGCTCCTTCCACGGCAATGTGGCCGGGTCCTTTGCCGCGTAGGCGTTGATCATCCTGCCACCGAGAAGGAGGTGCGTGTTATCGTGCGAGACATCGCCCGCGAAGACGCCATGCACGCTGTCGTACTTGAATAGATGCGCCAATGTGCGGGTATCGGTGAGGTCGTTCACGGCCACGAGCTCCACATCGTTCCGCTGCAACAACAGGCGAGCTGTAACACGTCCGATGCGGCCGAATCCGTTGATCGCGATCTTCATGGGTGCTGGCCTTCGGGGGAATGATCGTCAGTTGTTGATCGTCGGTCGCACGTCCTTCGGCAGCACATGAACTGCCAGCCACACCAGAAAACACCTCATCAGAACAAGTGCTTCTCCGCGTGGTAGCTGCTGCGGACCAGCGGGCCGCTCTCCACGTAGCGGAAGCCTTTCTCCAGACCAATGCTCTTGTACTTGGCGAAGGTGTCCGGGTGTACGAACTCCGCGACCGGCAGATGCGCCTTGGTGGGCTGCAGATACTGGCCCAAGGTGAGGATGTCCACACCCACGCTGACCAGGTCATCCATGGTCTCCAACACCTCCTGTTCGGACTCGCCAAGGCCGAGCATCACCCCGCTCTTGGTACGAAGCCCGGCGCGCTTGGCACGCATGAGCACCTCCAAACTGCGGTCATACTTGGCCTGGATCCGCACCTGCTTGGTGAGGCGACGCACGGTCTCCAGGTTGTGGCTGAGGATCTCGGGCGCGGCCTCGAGCACCACGGCCAGGTTCTCCCACTTCCCTTGGAAATCGGGGATCAGGGTCTCCATGGTGGTGCCGGGACACCGACGACGGATGGCCCGGATGGTCTTGGCCCAGATGTCACTGCCACCGTCCTTCAGGTCATCGCGGTCCACACTGGTGATGACGCAGTGCTTCACGCCCATCAGCTCAACGCTGCGGGCCACACGCGCCGGTTCAAAGGGGTCCACAGCATCCGGTCGGCCCGTGGCCACTGAACAGAATCCGCAGCTGCGCGTGCAGATGTTCCCCAGGATCATGAAGGTGGCCGTGCCCGCGCCCCAGCATTCGCCCATGTTGGGGCAGTTGCCGCTCTGGCAGATCGTGTGGAGCTTGTGTTCACCAACGATGCCCGCCACCTTCCGGTAATTCTCTCCCGTGGGCAGCTTCACCCGCAACCAATCAGGCTTGCGCACCCGCTCCTGCTGCTCCACCGCTGTCACGTCGCTCATTGGATGTACTTCTTGCCGAATTGGATGGCCAGGTAGAACTCGAAGAAGAACTGTTTGTTCGTCACGCCCTCCATTTCGGCCATGATGGGGACCACCTCGGGGTACGCATCGATGGTGCAGCCCACCTCGATGGCCTTGATGCCATCCGCGTGACCCGAATGCTCGAAGTTGAAACCGAACCTGCCGAAGCCACCGAAGTAGGGAACGATCTCCCCCACCCCCTTGAACCAGGAGGCCCGGCCATAGATGTTCTGGACGTCATGCACAGCCGGATCATACCGCTCGGTCACGATGGTCACGTAGGGGATCGCGTCCGGCTTGCCGATCTGCAGGTAGACCGGCTTGGCCAGCCCGATGGAAGGCCCGATACCCCACACCCAGCTCACCTCCACCCCCGAGCGGCGGATCTTGTCGGTGATCAGGTGTTTTCCCCCGATGGTCGGCCGGATAATGGTCAAGGCATTCGTTTTTCCGTAGAAGTAGCCTCTGGAGTTATCGTAATAGGGATTGAAGCTCTTGACCTCCTTGGGGTGCTTCATGCCCACGATCTCCAACCCGTACAACCGGACATGCTTTGCTGTGCGGTGGATGCCCCTGTACACGTGCAGGCCCCATCCATCACCATGGACCGTGATGCCCCCCGACCATTGACTGCGGTAAAGCACCCGCGTCTCATCATAAATGGTCTGCTGGGCACTAGCCAAGCTTGCGCCCAGGAACACGATGACGGCAAAAAGGAACCTGTACATGCTCCCGCTACCCTACAAAGCTACTGCACTGCAACGTTACCTTGCGGGCATTCCGTACATCGCTTCTGCCATGGATACAGCCATTGTGACCCAATTGGACGACCTCCGCACCGAATGCCTCCATGTGCGCAGCGGTCAACGGTTCGGCACGGATGCCCCGGTGGACAACAAGGGCAAGGGCTCGGCCTTCTCCCCGACGGACCTGCTGGCCACGTCCCTGGCCGCCTGCATGATCACGACCATGGACATCGTGGCACGGGCCAACGGGTTCATTCTCAAGGGTTGTGAGGCACGGGTGGTGAAGCACATGGCCTCCGACCCGCGCCGGGTCCACCGGGTGGAGGTGCATCTTCAAATGGACGCCGGGCTCACCCCGGAACAACGTGAGCTCATGCAGCGGACCGCCCATGGCTGCCCTGTTGCCCGCAGCCTATCTGCGGACCTGGTCCAAGAGGTCACGTTCACCTACCGCTGACCTGGCTGGAGAAGTCATAGAACAGGTAAGCCCGGACCGCACGGCCCGGGCTTGGAAAGCTGGTCCTGGTAACGAACCGCTCAGGCGCGATGCTCAGCAGGCACCTTGGCCGCCTTGCCATAGGCCGGGCAGGAGTGCGAATTGCTGCAGGAGGTCAGCAATGCGCTGGAACCCACCACTACGGCCAGTATCAGAAGCACCTTTTTCATCGTTCGTTCTTTTGTGTTCCGGTCCGTTGTTCCCGGGGAGCACTCCCCAAAATTAACCCCTGTTACGGACGGACCGGAAAGAAAGTTTCAACAGATCCGGCCGACCCGGTGTGAATATGGAACCCGCCGCACAAGCTTCCAACGCGTCCACCCCACCGGATATTGGGGAAGGATGGTACGCCGAACTGGCTGACGCATTCGCTGCGCCCACCTTTGCCGCACTCCGGTCCTTTCTGGTCGCCGAGCGGGAGCAGCACCCGGTATACCCCCGGGGCCGTGATATCTTCAATGCCTTCAAACTCACCCCTTTCCACGAGGTGAAGGTGGTGCTGCTCGGCCAGGACCCTTACCATGGTCCGGGACAGGCCCACGGACTGTGCTTCTCGGTACCGGCAGGCACCCCTCCCCCGCCATCGCTGCAGAACATGTTCCAGGAACTGCATCGCGACCTGGGGATACCGCGCCCCACCTCCGGCGACCTGAGCCCCTGGGCCAGGCAGGGTGTGCTCCTGCTCAATGCCACGCTCACGGTGCGCGCACACCAGGCCGGCTCCCACCAGGGCAGGGGCTGGGAACCGTTCACGGACCAGGCGATCCGCCAGCTATCGGCCCACCACAGCGGATTGATCTTCCTGCTCTGGGGCCGACATGCCCAACAAAAGAAAGGCCTGATCGATGCGGACCGCCACTACATCCTGAAGGCCGCTCACCCCTCCCCGCTCTCGGCCCACCGAGGCTTCATCGGTTGTGGTCATTTCAAGCAGGTGAACGAATTGCTGCTGGCACAGGGCAAAACCCCCATTGACTGGACCCTACCCTGATGCACAAAGCGGTCCATATCGTGCTGGTGATCGTGGCCATCCTGGCCTGTTCCATGAGCCATGCCCAGCGCCATGTGGTCAGCTTTGCGCCGGACAGTGCGCTTCCCGCCAAGTGGACAAGGCCGGTGCGCGTGGCCGACAGCACGGCAGCCACCGCCGCCTCCCGGGACATGCTGCGCTTCCTGCAAGGCAAGGGGTACTTGGAAGCGCACATCGACTCCTGTTCCACGCAGGGAGGCACCACCACCTGTCCGGTCCATGTGGGCCCTGCATACCGTTGGGCCCGATTGTCCGGCAAGGGCGTGCCGGCCGAGATCGCGAGCGAGGCCCGCTTCCGGGAGAAGATCTACACCGACCGCCCGGTGGATCCGCGCCAGGTGGCCCGGCTGCTCGACGACCTCGTGGTCTACACCGAGAACACCGGGCATCCGTTCGCCAAGGCCTGGCTGGACAGTGTGCGCCGCGACGGCGAGGGGCTGCACGCAACGCTCCGGCTCGACCTTGGCCGCACCATTGTGATCGACAGCGTGGTGGTCAAGGGCACGGCACGCACCAACCTGCGTTACCTGCAGGCCCACATGGGCATCCGGCCCGGCGACCTCTACAACGAATCGCTGGTGATGGCCTTGGAACGGCGCACGCGTGAACTCCCGTTCGTCACTCAGCGGCAGCGGCCCATTGTCCAGTTCGGCCAACAACAGACCAAGGTCTATCTCTTCCTGGATGCCAAGAAGGCCAGCTCCATCAATGGCATCCTGGGCCTTCAACCCGACCCGGCCACCGGCGAGGTGACCGTGACGGGCGATCTGGACCTGCGGCTGAGGAACGCCCTCCGGCGCGGGGAGGCCATCGCCTTGAACTGGCGCAAGATGCAGGACCAGACCCAGGACCTGCGCATCGGCCTGAACCTGCCCAACCTCTTCTCGTCCCCCTTCGGCACCGACCTGTCGTTGAAGCTGTTCAAGCGTGACAGCACCTTCCTGGAGTTAACGGCCCGTGCAGGGCTGGACTACCTCATGGGAAGGGGTGACAAGCTCGGGCTCTTCGTCAACACCAAGTCCAGCGACCGATTGGGCAGCAATACCATCGCCCAACAAGGCCTGGCGGATGTGGACGTGCTCAGCTACGGGCTCAGCTTCACGCGGGAACGACTGGACTATCGCATCAATCCCCGCAGGGGGCACGCCTTCAACCTGGAAGGTTCAGCCGGACGAAAGCGGACCTCCACCGCCGTGGCCGGTGCCGATGTACAGCCCCCCACCATCGCGACGGTGCAGTACGAACTGGATGGGCTGGCCGTATTGCACCTGCCCTTGAAACGGCGAAGTACGATCCGCTTGGTGGCCCAGGGCGGATGGATGGTGAACGACGACCTGTACCGGAACGAACTGTACCGCATCGGTGGCCTGAAGACCCTGCGAGGGGCGGACGAGGCCTCCATCTTCTGCTCAGCCTATGCCGTGGGCACGGTGGAATACCGCTTCGTGTACGAGGAGAACGCCAACTTCTTTGTCTTCGTGGACCAAGGCTGGTGGGAGGATGCGGCCCAGGAGCAACTGGTGACGGACACCCCACTGGGCTTTGGGGCGGGCACCACCTTCGAGACCAAAGCGGGGCTGTTCAGCCTGACCTACGCGCTGGGCAGGCAGTTCGGCGAACCCGTACAGTTGCGCGGCGGCAAGATCCACTTCGGCTTCACCAGCCTCTTCTGACCGCGCACATATACCGGCCATGTTCGCAAAATGGCGCGAAGGGGTCATCAGTCCGCCTTGTCAGTTCGTCAACTTTGGTCCATGGTCCACAGTTCGCAACGGATCCTGTTGGCACTCCTGATCGCCCTGCTTCTAGCACCAGGCAGGCTGCAAGCGACTAGCCCCGGCACCTCAGGACCTCAAGGCGTGGTGGACCTGTTGCTGGAATACCTGTCCGCCAAGTACCCGGGCGCCCAGCTGGATGGTGATATCCTCTATGTTTCCGTCCACCGGCAGAGGCTCTTCCACGTCAGGGCCGGAGTTCTGGTGGCCACCTACCCCGTGGCGACCTCCCACAAAGGCCCGGGGTGTCTGCGTGACAGCCACTGCACCCCGACCGGCCTTCACCGCATCACGGAGAAGATCGGTGACGATGTGCCGCCGCTGGGCATCCTTCGTGAGCGCAGTTTCACCGGCGAGCTGGCCGACCCTGACTTCGCGGGCGTGGACAAGGACTGGATCACCTCGCGCATCCTATGGCTCGAAGGGCTTGAGCCCGGGGTGAACCGGGGGGGCGAGGTGGACAGCCATGAACGCCACATCTACATCCACGGAACGGCCAATGAGCGCTCCGTGGGTACACCCAGTTCGATGGGTTGCATACGCATGCGGAACGACGATGTGATCGCGTTGTATGCCAGCGCACCCGTGGGCGCACTCGTGGTGGTACTGGACAATTAGCCCCCCGGCGCTGCGTACCTTCGTGACATGGACGTGATGAGCCTTGTGCTGGGTATTCTGGCGGGTGTGATCGTGGGCTACCTCATCGCCCAACGGATGGCTGGCGGCCAGCTGAGCCGTGCGTTGGACCTCCTGCGTGGACAGTTCGCCCAGGAACGGGCCGATCTGGAGCGTCGGGCGGATGACAGCGAGCAGAACGGCCGTAAATGGGCTGAGCAGGCCACCCGTCTCAGTGCCGATGTGGCCCGTGAACAGCAACGTGGGCGGGACCTGGAGGAACGGCTGGAACACCAGAAGGCCGAGCTGGAACAACTCCAGCAACGCATGTCCACCGAGTTCGAGAACATCGCGAACCGGTTGCTGACCCAACGCGGTAAGGAACTGAACGAACAACAACAGGAACGCCTGGGCAGCATGCTCAAGCCGCTGCAGGAGCGCATCACCGAATTCCAGAAGCAGGTGCAGGACGCCTACCAGGCCGAGGGCAAGGAGCGCTTCCTGTTGAAGAACGAGATCGCCCGCTTGGTGGAGCAGAACCAGCGGCTGAGCCAGGAGGCGAACGACCTGACCAAGGCACTGAAGGGTGATACGCAGGCGCAGGGAGCCTGGGGCGAGATGATCCTGGAAAAGCTCCTCGAGGGATCGGGGCTTGTGAAAGGCCAGGAGTACAGCATGCAGGAGAGCACCACACAGGCCGATGGGTCCCGCTTGCGGCCGGATGCGGTGATCTTCCTGCCCGAAGGCAAGCACCTGATCATCGACAGCAAGGTCTCGCTGGTCCACTACGAGCGGTACGCCTCAACCCCTGAAGGCCCCGAGCGCGAGCGACTGCTGAAGCTCCACGTGGACAGCCTGCGCGCGCATGCCAAGGGGCTCGGGGAAAAGGACTACACCAAGCTCTACGGCGTTTCGAGCGTTGACTTCGTGCTGATGTTCGTGCCGCTGGAACCGGCCTTCCTGCTGGCCTTGCGGGAACGTCCGGAGATCTTCCAGGAGGCGTATGAACGACAGGTGGTGATGGTGACACACACCACCCTGATGGCCACCCTGCGCACCATCCACGGCATCTGGAAACACGAGCGTATAGCCCGCAACCACTTGGAGATCGCGGACCGTGCCGGCAAGCTCTACGAGAAGTTCGTTGGCTTCACCGATAAGCTGCTCCAGGTGGGGGTGAACATGAACCGGTCCAAGGAGTCCTACGATGAGGCCATGCGCGCGCTGAGCGAAGGACCCGGCAACCTGGTGCGCCAGGTGGAAATGCTGAAACAGCTGGGTGCCAGGACCAGCAAGGGCATCAACGACAAGCTCGTCCAGCGCGCACTGGACGAGGCGAACACCTTTGAAGGATGATCACAAGGAAGCTTGCGATCGTTCCACTGGCGGCCGGCGCCCTCTTCCTGGCAGGTTGTGGGAGTTCCACACCCAGCATTCCACGGGACAACGTGGCCTACATGTACGGCCGTGGAGGCGAGCAGATACGGCTGGAGACGCGCGTGTACCATCACGCCCCCGAACGTTCCACCCTGTACTACAAGCTTGCCACCAACGACCTGCTGTACAAAGGGGATGGCGGCGGAGGTCCCTTCAAGGCCTTGGTGCGCGTCACTTACGAGGCCTATCAGGACTGGAACTCGAAAGTGCTGCTGGACAGCGCCAGCACCTTGGTGCAGGACAAACAGGAGACCCCGGGATCGGAAAAGGAGCTCATCGGCAGCATCGATCTGCGGAGGAACGAACACCGCTCGTTCGTGTTGAAGGTGACGGTGCGCGACCTGAACAGGGAGACGCAGACCACTTCCTATCTCCAGGTGGACCGGCGGGAGTCGGCCATTCGGCAGTACTTCCTCCCTACCGACCCACGCAATGGCCTGCCCTACTTCACCGACCACTTCAATGCCGGTGATACGGTGAAGGTGCGCTGCGATGCGTTCGTGAACGCCACCTTGCAGGTGGTACACCAGCCCACGGATGCCACGCTTCCTGCACCCGTTTTCAGTACCACACCACGCAAGGAGCCACCGGCACCGGACTCCAGCTATAGCATCACCGTGAACAGCGAAGGCACCTTCATCCTCACGGACCTCAGGCCCGGTGCGCTCCGGTTCCAGATCGACAGCGTCGACCAGCGCGGGTATTCGCTGTTCTGCCTGACGGACTGCTATCCCTTCGCCGCGAAGGCCGAGGATATGCTCAAACCCCTGCGCTACATCACCTCCATGCAGGAATATGACCGCATCCTGAAGCAGGCCGACCTGCGCAAAGGGGTGGAGAAGTTCTGGATGGATTGCGCGGGCGACCGTGAAAAGGCGCGTGATGCGATCCGCATCTACTACGGCCGTGTGGAGACCGCCAACAGGCACTTCACCTCCAATGTCGAAGGGTGGCGCACGGACCGTGGACTGGTGCTGATCATCTTCGGCACGCCCACCACCATCTACAGGAGCGCCACCGGCGAGACCTGGATCTATGGGGAGGAGAGCAACCTGATGAGCACGACGTTCAATTTCGTGAAACGTGCGAACGCGTTCACCGAGAATGATCTGGTGCTGGAGCGGGACCCCCTGTTGAAAGGTGCCTGGTACCGGAGCGTGGAGAGCTGGCGCAACGGTCGTGTCTACCAGAATTGATGAAGGATGTGCTGGGCATTCCCTGAACACCCGACCTTCACGCCCACAATGGACCCAGGGCAATGAGCACGGCGGAGAAGGACCTGATATGCGGCGTTTGGCCGGTGATCGAAGCGCTGCGCGCTGGGAAGAACGTTGAGCGACTGCTCCTCCGGCGCGATGCGGGAGGTGAGGGCATCCGGGAGATCCGGCAGATCGCCGTGGAGCGTGGCATACCCTGGCAGCCCGTGCCTTCGGAGAAACTGGACCGCTTGACCCGCGCCGAGCACCAAGGGGTGGTGGCCTTCCTCAGCCAGGTGGAGGAACAGGACCTGGACGAGGTGATCAGCATGGCCTATGAACGAGGTGAAACCCCGTTGATCGTGGCCTTGGATGGTGTGACCGATGTGCGGAACATGGGGGCCATCGCCCGCAGCGCGGAATGCTTCGGCGCCCATGCCATGCTGGTACCCAAGACCGGAACCGCGCGATTGGGCCCGGATGCGGTCAAGAGCTCGGCCGGGGCCCTGCTCCGCCGACCCGTCTGCCGGGTGGCCCGGCTTACTGATGGGTTGAAGCGCGCCAGGGAGCACGGAGCACGGATCATAGCCTGCACCGAAAAGGGCACGACCCAGCTGCATGAAGCAGATCTCGCAGGCCCCATCGTGGTGGTGATGGGTGCGGAGGACGAGGGCATCTCGGACAGTGTGCTGCGCATGGCGGACGAACTGGTGCGCATCCCCATGGCGGGGACCATCGGGTCGCTCAACGTGAGCGTGGCCACCGGGATCATCCTGCACGCCGTGCTGCAGCGCCGACTTGCGCACTGACGTTCCCTGCTTCAGAACTTCTTGGGGGCATCCTGAGTATAAGGTCCTGCTGCTTTCCGGTCATCGGCCCCATGCCGACCGTATCCGGGAGGGTAGTTTAGACAAAACAATGATGAGGGAGCATTCCGGAATTCCTGGGTGTGGGCTTGGCCCGTGGCTGTCATTCTTCCTGTTCCTGCTTTCCCTGAGCGCGATGGCTGGAGTTGGACCTGCTCTGTCCAGTCCGGCCCGACACGTGCACGCCGTCCGTGCCGTGGGAGTGATGAGCGTGGAGATCCTCAATGTGCAGCAGGTGAGCTGTCATGGCCTTGCCGATGGCGGTGCCGAAGCCGTGGTGAACGGCGGTACACCGCCCTACACGTACGCGTGGGACTCCTCCCCCAGCCAAAGCACGGCGATGCTGTCCGGGGTGGGTGTCGGCACCTACACTGTGCTCGTCACTGATGCCGAGGGGAACACGGTATCCGCATCGGTCCTGATCGCAGGCCCGGCGGAACCCCTCAGTGCAAGCATCGTCAGCTTCACCAACGTGCTGTGCAACACCACAGGCACTGGAACGGCGACAGCTTCGGCGGTCGGAGGCACACCGCCGTACACCTATTCCTGGAACACGCCCCCCCCTCAAACTGACGAGACCGCAACGGGACTTGTCGAAGGGTCCTACACCGTGACCGTGACCGATGCGAACGGCTGCACAGCAACCGCCACGGTCACGATCACCGACAGCAGTGCGCCGATCCTGGCCTTGGTGGAGGACTACTCCCATGTGAGCTGCTTTGGTGCGAACGATGGCTACATCACATTGACCTTGAGCGGTGCGAGCAACTCCTTCACGGTGACGTGGAACACGGTGCCCCCTGTGATCGGTCCAACGATCACCGGCCTGGCGCCCGGGCTTATCGAAGCGACCATCACGGACAACAATGGATGTGACACCCCGAAGTACATGTCCTTCGGCATCCTGGGGCCCAGTGCACCGCTCGCCATCGACCTAGCGGTAAGCCCCACAACGTGCTCGAACACCCTGAACGGAGCGGTCGACCTCACCATCACTGGAGGGAATGCACCCTACTCGCACATCTGGACCGACCCCATCTCCGGGCAGTCCACCTCGTTGGAGGACCTGAGCGGACTCGACCCAGGCACCTATCTGCTTCAGGTCATCGATGCCTTCGGCTGTCCGATCGACACCTCCGTGACGATCACCAGTCCGGCACCGATCGTCATCGACCTGGACGTTGAACAGCTCACCTGCGCACCGGGTGCCACGGGCTCCATCACGGCATCCCTACAAGGAGGTACAGGGGCCTACACCTTGGCCTGGACGGGTCCAGATGGGTTCACCTCGAACGCTGCGACGATCGATGACCTGCCACCCGGCGCATACACGCTGACGGTCACCGATACCAACAACTGCACGGCCACAGCATCCGCGACCATCGCTCTGGCCCTGCCACCGACCCTGAACATCACCACCTCCGTCACCCCGTCGGGTGATGCCATCTCCTGTGCAGGCGGCAACGACGGAGCGGTGGACCTCACCATCACGGATGGTCTTGCGCCGTTCTCCATCACTTGGACGGATGGTCTCGGGTTCACGTCGTCCGATGAGGACCTTTCGGACCTGACCGCCGGCACCTACTTCGTCACCGTGACGGATGCCAACAACTGCCAGGCGAACGCATCGGTCACGCTGACCGCCCCACCGAGCATCGACCTGTCCGCCACCTTCAGCACCATCGATGCATACAACACCTCGTGTCCGGAAGCTTCGGATGGAGCGATCGACCTGTCCATTGCGGGAGGCACACCCAGCTACACCGTGCTCTGGAGCACGGGTTCCACGGATGAGGACCTCACCGCTGTGGCCGCCGGCACTTACAATGTGACCGTAACGGACGCGAACGGCTGCACCGCCGGTTCGAGCTACACGCTCACCGCACCGCCCGTGATCGAACTTGACCTGAACGTCCTCGCGTTCCCCGGTGGATCGAACGTGAGCTGCCCGGGCGCAACGGATGGCCAGATAACGGCCACCGCGACCGGAGGTACTGGCTTGATCACCCTTCAATGGACGGGGCCGACCGGACCCTACCCATCGGGTGGCGCGCTCACCGACCTTGCCACTGGGAACTATGCGCTGATCGCCACTGACGCGAACGGCTGTCAGGTGGATACGGCGATCACCCTTCTCGCACCGACACCGCTTGACGTGACCCTGTCGAGCCCTGTGACCGGAGGAGGTACGAACATCGCCTGTGCCGGTGGCGCCACAGGGTCCATCGCCACAAGCGTTAGCGGAGGCCAGCCCGGATATACCTACACCTGGACCGGCCCGGGCGGGACCGTGCTCAACGGCGCCGACCTGCAGGACCTTGGTGCGGGGCTCTATGAACTGACCCTCACCGATGCACTGGGATGCAGCACCACAGCCTCCATCGATATCACCGAACCCGACACGCTCGCTGTTTCATTCACGGTGAGCGACATCGGGGGATTCGGCACCAGCTGCACGGCCAACGATGGTTCCATCTCCACTTCGATCACAGGGGGCTCACCCGGCTACGTGGTGCAGTGGACCGGACCGAACGGATTCAGTTCCAACTTGACCGACCTCACTGACCTTGTGGCCGGAACCTACCTCGCCACGGTGACCGATGCGAACGGCTGCACGGTGCAGGATGTTGTGACCCTCGATGCCGCGCCACCGGTATTCGTGGAACTTGACCCCGCCCCGGGAGCTTGTGCCGGTGATGGCCTGGGTGGTATCTCCAGCACGGTGACCGGAGGTGTCGCACCCTTCCAGTACGCCTGGACCGGGCCGGATGGCTTCACCTCCAACGCACCGGAATTGATCGATGTGGCGGATGGCACGTATGTGCTGACCGTGACCGATACGCCGGGCTGTAGCGCAACGACAAGCACCATCCTTGCAGGACCTGCGCCACTTCAGAGCACCCTTGTGCCTTCCTTCTACGGCCTGTACAACATCCGTTGCGCTGGCGACAGCAGCGGCACCTTGTCCGTGGATGTAACGGGCGGAACTGCATCGTACACCATTACGGTCATCGGACCCACCGGCACGCTCAGTGGGAACGGTCCGTTCACCCAACTGATCGCAGGCACCTACACGATCGGCATCACCGATGCGAACGGATGCAGCTCCGACGCCTCGATCACCCTGACGGCACCTGACAGTCCCATCTCCAGCGCGTTGACCGCCGATATCCAACCCAGCGGCGCGAACATCAGCTGCCAAGGTGGTTCCGATGGCTCCATCGACGCCAGCATTACAGGCGGAAGCGCACCGTACACGTTCGCGTGGTCGGGACCGGGCGGGTTCGCCGCTGGAACGGAGGACATCACGGGCCTGTCCGCTGGGAATGCGCCCTACGTGCTCCAGGTGACGGACAGCAACCAATGTGTTCATTCCGCGGCCATCACGCTCACGGAACCCTCCTCCCCGCTCATTGGCATCGGCAGCACAAGCAATTACGGGTCCTACGCGATCTCCTGTTCAGGTGCATCGGATGGCTCCATCGACCTGTTCGTTTCGGGTGGCTCACCGGGCTACACGATCGAATGGAGCGGACCTGGTGTGGACGGCGTACAGACCGAGGACCTTACCGGTATCGCGGCAGGGACCTATACGGCGACTATCACCGACATCAATGGCTGTACGGCCTCTGTGAGCTTCAACCTGGACCAACCGGAACCCCTCGTCGTTGGGATCGACACCTTCACATATCCGGGCGGATCGCCTATCAGCTGCGCCGGGGCCAATGACGCGCAAGCGACCGCCACGTGGACCGGAGGCAGTTCGCCGTACAGCGCCACATGGACAGGCCCTAACGGGATCACCTTCAATACCCCGTCGATCACCGACCTCGGCCCCGGCACGTACTGTGTGCAGCTCGTGGATGGTCAAGGCTGCACAGCGGTCACCTGCATCACCATCACCGAGCCCTCACCACTCGCTGTATCGAGCACCAGCACACTGGCGGATTGCGGTACAGCCACCGGCACCATCGACCTGTCCACCAGCGGTGGTTCCGCTCCCTATGCCTACGCTTGGAGCAATGGCACCACAACCCCGGACCTTTCAGGGCTGACCGCAGGCAGCTATGCAGTGACCGTGGTGGATGCCAATGGTTGCAGCGCCCAGTTGAGCACCACAGTGACCGGTACGCCTGCCGTGCAGGTGGAGGGGGTCACGACCGCAGCACTGTGCTCCGATGCGTCGAGCGGAAGCGTGGACATCACGGTCACCTCTGGTACCGCGCCCTTCCAGTACAACTGGAGCAATGGAGCGACCAGCGAGGACCTTGCCTCCGTGGGGACCGGTTCATACGCCGTCACCGTGCTGGATGGGAACGGATGTGAGGCCACGGCCACCTTCACGGTATCGGCACCGGCATCCATCGTGGTGGATACCACCCTTTCCCTGTACCTCGGCGGGTACAACGTCAGCAGCTGGCAGGGCCAGGACGGCAGCATCAACACGGATGTTTCCGGTGGGACGAGCCCATACACCTACGCGTGGAGCAACGGTGCCAGCACGCCTGACCTGGATGGGTTGGCCGCGGGGGAATACACGTTGGTGGTGACCGATGCCAACGGATGCAGCACCACCATCACCGTGACACTGACCCAGCCCAGCGACCTGGTGATGCCCACCGGCTTCACACCGAACGGGGATGGCAGCAATGATGTGTTCTTCATCCGCGGACTGGACGCCTATCCGACCAACCAACTGGTCATTGTCAACCGCTGGGGGAACCGCGTGTTCGAGCGGGTGAACTACCGGAACGACTGGGATGGCGAGAGCATCCAGGGCGGACAACTTCCCAACGGGACCTATTTCGCCATCCTCGAGGTGAGCGGCGGTGAACGCACGCTCCAAGGTTACATCGATCTGCGTCGCTGATGAACCCAGCCCATATGACCATGAGACATTCAACCACCATCGCGATCGGCATGGCGCTCATGCTTGCCGGCCTCCGGGCCAGCGCACAGCAGGAGGCCATGATCAGCCAGTACATGTTCAACGGGCTGTTCCTGAACCCGGCCTATGCCGGCAGCCACGACTATTTGAGCACGAGCCTGCTGCACCGCTCACAATGGGTGCAGGTGGACGGAGCCCCGCGTACCAGCCTGTTCTCCATCGACGGCCCGCTGATGGGCGATCGCATGGGCGTAGGATTTACGGCCAGCTACGACCGCATCGGGATCAGCTCAGATGTGGACCTGGCGGCGCACTATTCCTATCACTTGAAGCTCAATGAGCGCAGCAAGCTGTCCCTGGGCCTGCGCGCCGGTGTCTCGTTCCATTCCGCCCGGTTCGACGACCTGGTCTATTGGGACACGAACGATCCGCTCTACCAGGCCAACGTGCGGAACACGGCCGTGGGCAAGTTCGGTTTCGGCCTTTACTGGTACAGCGCCACCTCGTTCGCAGGATTGTCGGTCCCCACGATCCACGCTGCGGATGGTGGACTGGTGAACGAACTGGGCAGTGACGTGGGCAATTACTATGACCAGCACTGGTACCTCCATGCCGGCAAGGTCTTCCCGCTGGGTGAGTACCTCGACATCAAGCCGACCACGCTGATCAAGTACCTCCCCGACGCACCGGTGCAGGCCGACATCAACTGCAACCTGCTGTACCGCGAGCGCATCTGGTTCGGCCTCGGTTACCGCACCGGTGAATCCGTGGTGGGCATGCTCGAGTACCAGATCACCCCGCAGATCAGGGCCGGCTATGCCTACGACATGAACACCTCCAAGCTCCGCACCTACACCAGCGGAAGCCATGAGGTGATGCTCGGCATCGACTTCGGCCGCGACCTCATCAAGATCAAGACGCCCCGCTACTTCTGAACCGCGCATCGATGAAGCCCCTTTCCATTCTCCCGGTGCTCGCGCTGCTCATGTCCTCCTGTGCACAGCAGCACCTCACGGTGGCCGACAAGGCCTACGACCGGATGGCCTACGCCCGCGCTTCGGCGCATTACGACAAGGCCCTTGCGCGCCTCAACGACCGCGGTGCGATGATCCGTGCCGCCGATGCGCACGACCATACCGGCGACCTGGCCAAGGCCGCGAGCTGGTATGCGAAGGCCGACCAGCTGCAGCCAATGTCGGGCGGCGATGCACTTAACTACGGGCGGCTCCTGCAACGACTGGGGAGGACCGCCGATGCCGCCACCCAGTTCGAACGCGTTCTGGCGGAGCGACCCGAGGATGCCGTGGTGCGTGCACTGTCACTGGCGATCGCCACGCGCGATGGGTTCTTCGTGGACACCACCTTGTTCACCGTGCGCCCGGTCATCATCCCCGGCACCACCAGCGTATTCAGCGCCATCCCCTATCAGGGCGGGCTGCTCGTCACTGCCGAGAACGCCGATAGCGGTCCGGAGAATCCGTGGAACGGTTACTCCTTCCTGGACCTTTACAGGACAAAGCCGGGCAGCGGCGGCAACTGGAGCACCGCCACGCCACTTGAAGGCGAGGTGAACGGTCGGTTCCATGATGGGCCCGCCGTGCTTTCCGCGAACGGCCGTGAGCTCTACTTCACCCGCAGCGACTACTACAAATTCCGACTGAACAAGGACGACCAGGCGGTGAGCCACCTGATGCTGTTCAAGGCCGAACTACAGCCGGATGGCCGCTGGAGCAACATCATGTCGTTCGCCTACAATGGGGTCGACTTCTCCGCCGGGCACGCAGCCCTGAGCGCGGATGGGAACATGCTGCTCTATGTCAGCGACATGCCCGGCGGCTTCGGTGGGACCGACCTCTACCGTTGCGATCGTCAAGCGGATGGAAGCTGGGGATACCCGCGGAACCTCGGCCCTGCGGTGAACACGGCCGCCAACGAGATGTTCCCCACGCTCCACGGCGACACGCTCCACTTCTCCAGCAACGGCCATCGCACCCTGGGTGGGCTGGACATCCTGCGCACCGTGCGGAACAGCGATGAATGGACCACCCCGGAGAACCTCAACTACCCGGTCAACTCCGCACGCGACGACTTCGCCTTCGTACCGATGGCGGATGGCCGCAGTGGCTACCTCAGCAGTGACCGATCGGGAAGGGACCAGGTGTACACCTTCGTGGCGAACGACCCCACGCTGGTGCTCGAGGGCGCCTTCACTTCCGAAGCGGACCAAACACCCATGGTCGGGGTGCGCGTGGAACTGTTGGACGAGACCACCGGCACCCGGACCGAATTGATGACCGGACCCGATGGGAGGTACCGTTTCCCACTCGAGCCCGGGCACCGCTACAGGGTGTTGGGCGGGAAGGACGGCATGTTCACCGAGAGCCGGGATATCAGCACGGTGGGCCAGCGCATCAGCCGCACCTACATCGAGGACTTCCAGCTCATGCCCGTGGTCGTCGACAAGCCCATCGTGATCGAGAACATCTACTATGACTTCGACCGCTGGGAGATCAGGCCTGATGCGGCCCTGGAACTGGACAAGGTGGCCAGGCTCTTCATGGACAACCCCGGCCTGCGGTTCGAGCTCAGTTCCCACACCGACAGCCGCGCGAGCGATACCTACAACCTGGTCCTGAGCGATGCACGCGCCAACAGCGCGGTGGACTACCTCATCCGGAAAGGTGTGGACCCCGGTCGCATCAGTGCACGCGGCTATGGTGAGCAGAAACTCGTGAACCGTTGCGCGGACGATGTGCCCTGTTCGGAGGAAGAGCACCAGGCCAATCGTCGCACCGAGTTCACGGTGATCGGAACGGCGGTACTGCCCTAGGCCTTCCCTTTACCGGCCTTCAACATGCGACGGACCACCTCGGTATAGGACACACCGTCCAGGTGCGCTTCCACCCAGGCCATCACGTTGAAGTACTTCAGCACGAGCCCTTCGTTCGGGTCCTTGAGGAGCTTCTCCAGCTCGCGGTGCAGTGAACGGAACAGGTCTCGCTTGAGGGCAGGCTCCTGTGCCCTGGCCAGGCGCTTGATGTGATCGATGAGCGTGTTCTCCACCTCATGGGCACGCTGCCGCTTGCTGAGGTAACGCTGCGTGGACCGGACGATGTACTCCAGCAGGTCGTAATTGCCGAGCTCATAGTGCACCACAAGGTTGAACAATCGCGCGTAGGTGAAGATGTCCTGCCGCAGGGTGGGCTCGTTGTCGTTCAACACCTTGTTCAGCCAGAACAGGGCCTTGTTGACCTGGCCTGCACCGAAGTGGACCAAGGCCATGGCGTAGTGGAACTCCAGCTCCTTCTCCTTGTGCAGCCGGTCGCCCATCTCCTCCATCCCTTCGAGCACGGCGGGCACGAGGGTCAAAGCCCGCTCATAGTCACCCGCACGGTCCAACAGTCGAAGCTCGCTCAGGTTGCTCGCCACGAACACCTGTGAGGCGATGTTGATGCCCACGAACCCATTGGTGTCCGGCAGCGACCGCATCAGGGCGATGTTCGCCGCCGCCTGATTCAGTTCATTCAGTTCGATCTGCGCATTGATGACATAGTGCAGGGTGCGGATGTAGCGCTCGGGAAGATCGGCCTTGATGGCCTCGTTCCCGTCGAGGATCTCCTTCACGCGCAGGAACTTGTCCAAGCTGGTGCGCCAATCGCGCTTCGCCCAATGGCAAAAGCCCTGGGTGTAATAGCAGATCGTGGCCGCGCGCCGTGAAAGAGCGGTGTTCTTCCCCTTGATGAGGGGATGCTCGCTGATCTCCTCCACCATGGCGTGCTCCTCATCGGTGCGCACGTAGCCACCGCTGCGGAACACGTAGTTGATCTTGGAGTACAGGATGTGGTAGGCCGCCAGGTTCCGCAGCTTCTCGATCACCTCGCGCTCCTCCTCGATCAACGCGTCCAGGTCCTTGGTGAACTCGCCGCTCTCGTAGGCCTCTTCCAGCAGCATCTTCTCCCAGTTGAGGAGCTCGAACCAGTAATAGAAACGCTCGTTCTCCCGGGCGATCCGCTTGGCGCGATGCAGGAACTTGTTGCACTCCACATAGAGCGCCTTCTGGTAGAGGATCTCGATGTTCTTGATCTCCTGTTTCAGGATACCGCTCACGGTGCTGTCCGCGTGGTAGGCCCTGAGGGCCTTGAGGATCAGCTTGTACAGGTGATTCTTCTCCGACGGCAGGTGCTTGATGAAGGTCTCCTTCGCGAACTGCTTCTTGATGGCCTCCTCGTCATAGACCTTCTGCTTGTCCACGGCGTCGAACAAGCGCAGGTAGTTCTTGTCGCCGGACTGAAGGGCGGAGTGCAGCTTGAAGAAGCGCTTCTCCGACTTGGAAAGTGACTTGATGAGGTCGTGCAGTTCCGTACTGGGCTTCATGGCTCCTTTGGGATCCCAAGACCCCTATCCAAAGTTAGGGATCCAATCACGTCGCTACAACCGGAACCATCCGCCGACGGCGAACGTATTAGGCGCACGACCTTTACATCCATGCCCCGTTCCACTTTCGCCAGCCTGTCGCTGGCCTCCTTGCTTCTGGTCGGCTCCCTCGCCCCTTCGGCTTCGGCCCAGCATGCCTGCCGCGCCTCCAAACAGGGCCTTGGCATGAACATGATGAAGGACGGCCCGCTGGCCCAATGGCCTGTGGACCTGCTCCATCAGCATCTGGAACTGGACCTTACCCTGGGCAACATCATTGCCGGTGCCACCACGATCACCCTGGTACCGCGAGGCGAATCGACCACCATCATCCCGCTTCACCTGTTGATCCTTGATGTCGATTCGGTGACCTCGCTCGAAGGTCACCTGGCCTTTGAACAGGTTGGAGATCAATTGAACATCACCCTGCCCACTGCGGCATCCCCAGCAGATACTGTGGAACTGACCGTGCACTACCACGGCGACCCTGTGACGGACCCCAGTGGCTTCGGTGGGTTCTACACCTCCCCGGCGCTCACCTATAACCTGGGCGTGGCCTTCCAGACCATTCCCCACTCGTTCGGACGTGCCTGGTTCCCCTGCGTGGACAACTTCACCGAACGGAGCAGCTACAGCTTCAGCATCAAGACCCATGGCGGCCGGGGGAGCTGGTGCAACGGGGAACGCACCGGGATCACCACGCTCGGGGGTGATACCATCGTGACCCATTGGCACATCGACGAGCCGATCCCCTCCTACCTGGTCTCCGTTGCGGCCGCCAACTACCGGGAGGTCCAGGGCAGCTATACCAGCCTGTCGGGTCAGCAGATACCGGTAAGGCTGGTGGCAGCGGCAGCGGACACGACGGCCCTGAAGAACTCCTTCCTGCACCTGCCGGAGGCCTTTGATGCGTTCGAGCATTGGTTCGGCCCCTACAGCTGGAACAAAGTGGGCTATGTGCTGACCACCGAGGGCGCCATGGAGCACAGCACAAGCATCCACTACCCCCGGTCCATCGCCAACGGCACCCTTTCCTACGAGAACATCATGGCGCACGAGCTGGCCCATCAATGGTTCGGCGACCTCGTCACCTGCGAACGGGCAGAAGAGATGTACCTCAACGAAGGTTTTGCCGAATACCTCAGCTACCTCTTCCTCGAGGCGGTCTATGGCCGGCCCCGCTACCTGGCCGACCTGCGCACGAACCACCGTCAGATGCTGCAGCAGGCCCACCTGCTCGACCAGGGGTGGTGGTCGCTCGGCGATGTACCGCAGCAATGGACCTATGGCGAACACACGTACAACAAAGGCGCGGACGTGATCCACACCCTGCGCAGCTACCTCGGCGACAGCCTGTTCCGCAGTGGCATGACCAGCTTCCTGCAGGCCAATGCATTCAAGCCGGTGAACAGCGTGATGTTGCGCGACCACCTGACCCAGACCACGGGCAGGGACATGACGGACTTCTTCAACGACTGGATCTTCCAGCCGGGCTGGGCCGCCTTTGAGGTGGATTCCTTCAGCATGGAGCCTCCCCCCATTCCGGGCGCCGGATATCCCACGACCATCCACATCACCCAGAAGCAACGCGGACCATCGCAGCCCTACAACAACGTCCCGCTGACCGTGACGTGCATGGATGCGACAGGGAACACCTGGTCCAGTTCCGAACCTGTACACGTGAGCGGTGCACAAAGCACAGTGAACGTTGTGTCGCCCTTGGTGCCGAAGTGGATCGTGCTCAATACCGATGAGCGCATCAGTCAGGCCGTGACCTTTGACATGGACACGCTGACCGTACCCGAAACGGTGAGCTACTACCACACGGACCTCCGCCTCACCGTGGCCCAGACACCACAGCCCTTCACCGTGTATACCGAGGAATACTGGGTGGCTGCGGACGAGTCCACCGATGCGCCGTTCGCCTACGTGGTGTCACCCGACCGCTACTGGCGCATCACAGGCGCCTTCCCGGAAAGCGCACAGGTCAATGCCCGGTTCAGCTATGATGGTCGACCGAACATCTCCTCGCCCCTTGACCCGGGGCTGATGCAGGACTTTGAGGGTGTGAACTTCACCGAGGACAGCCTGGTACTGCTCCATCGTCCGGATGCCACCTGGCCCTGGTCGCGCTTTCCACAGCAAACGCTGAGCGTGCTCGGCAATCCGAACGACCGCATCGGGCGCATCGACATCACCCATGTGAAGGCCGGTGAGTACGTGCTGGCCTGGCGCAAAAGTGCCGTGGGGATCAGCGAGCGATCGGCCGAGATGGCACCCTGGTCCATCGCACCCAACCCAGCCACCGATGTGCTTCATGTGACCTCCATCGATGCCGATCGTCGCGGCGTGCTCGAGCTGATCGACCACATTGGCCGCACAGTACGCTCTACTCCCGTGCAGGGTCGCGCTGCTGTCATACAGGTGTCGGACCTCGCCTCGGGAACCTATCAGCTGCGCTTCATCGATGACCGACAGGGCCGCCAACCGATAGGGCCGGTGATGGTGAAGTGAACGAAAAAGAGAAAAGAACGAAGGGGCCTATCGGGCCCCTTCGCTGTTCATGGTGTATTGAATATCAGACGACGTAGCGCAGGTTGCGGCCGGGATAGTGCGCAGCTGCGCCGAGCTGTTCCTCGATGCGCAGCAGCTGGTTGTACTTGGCGATCCGATCGCTGCGGCTGGCGCTGCCGGTCTTGATCATGCCGCAGTTGAGCGCCACGGCCAGGTCGGCGATGGTGCTGTCCTCCGTTTCACCACTGCGGTGGCTCATGATGCTGGTGAAGCCGGCGCGGTGCGCCATCTCCACCGCCTCGATGGTCTCGGTGAGCGTGCCGATCTGGTTCACCTTGACCAGAATGCTGTTGCCCACGCCCTTCTTGATGCCCTCGACGAGGCGCTTCGTATTGGTCACGAACAGGTCGTCGCCCACCAGCTGCACACGGTCACCGATGGTCTCGGTCAGCAGCTTCCAACCCTCCCAATCATCCTCTGACATGCCGTCCTCGATGCTCACGATGGGATACCGCTTGGCCCAATCGGCCCACATGGCCACCATCTCCTGGCTGGTGAACACGTCACCGGTGCTCTCCAGCGTATAGCGCTTCTTCTCCGCGTTGTAGAACTCGGTGCTCGCACAGTCCAGGGCCAGCACGATATCCTCGCCGGGCTTGTAGCCGGCCGTTTCGATGGCCTGCATCACCAGCTTCAGGGCCTCCTCGTTGCTGGGCAGGTCCGGCGCGAAACCGCCTTCATCGCCCACGTTCGTGCTGAGCCCCTTCTTCTTCAGCACGGACTTCAGGCTGTGGAACACCTCGGCACCCATGCGCAGTCCCTCGGCGAAATGCTTCGCGCCAACGGGCATGATCATGAACTCCTGCACGTCCACCTTGTTGTCCGCGTGGGCACCGCCGTTGAGGATGTTCATCAGCGGCACCGGCAACGTGGCGGCGTTCACGCCGCCCACATAGCGGTACAGCGGCAGGCCCGCCTCACTGGCCGCGGCCTTGGCCACCGCCAGGCTCACGCCCAGGATGGCGTTCGCACCGAGGTTGCCCTTGTTCGGCGTGCCGTCCAGCGCCAGCATGGCCCGGTCGATCATCGCCTGCTCGGTGATCAGCGCACCGTTGAGCTCGTTGTTCAGCGTGGTGTTCACGTTCTCCACGGCCTTCTGCACGCCCTTGCCCAGGTAGCGCTTCTTGTCGCCATCGCGCAGTTCCACCGCCTCGTGCGCACCGGTGCTGGCACCGCTGGGCACCGCGGCGCGGCCCATGTGCCCGGTATCGGTCCACACGTCCACTTCAATGGTCGGATTGCCGCGCGAATCGAGGATCTCGCGGGCCTGGATCTTGGCGATCAAGCTCATGGATGAGGTGAGTTAAGCGTTCTGGAGTGCGCGCTTCGCGCTGACGGCCGCGCGCATCTGGTCGACGAACCGGTCGAAGAGGTACCGGCTGTCATACGGACCAGGGCCGGCCTCCGGGTGGTACTGCACGCTGAACACCGGGCGGTCCTTCAGGCGGATGCCGGCGATGCTGCCATCGTTCAGGTGCACATGGGTGATCTCCACGGCGGGGTTCGCTTCGGCATCGCTCCGCTTCACCACAAAACCGTGGTTCTGCGAGGTGATCTCGTCACGCCCCGTGGTGAGGTCCTTGATGGGGTGGTTGATGCCGCGGTGGCCGTGGTGCATCTTCTCCGTGCGCATGCCCAGGCTCTCGGCCAACAGCTGATGCCCGAGGCAGATGCCGAACACCGGCAGTCCGGAGGCCACGACCTCCTTCACCAGGGCCACGCTGGCCGGCATGGCCCCGGGATCACCCGGCCCATTGCTCAAAAGGATGCCATCCGGCCGCCAATCCAGGACCTCGGCCAGGGAGGACACCATGGGGAACACCCGCACCCGGCACCCGCGTTCCACCAGGCAGCGCTCGATGTTGCGCTTCACGCCGAAATCGATCAGGGCCACCTTGAAGGCGGCATCCTCCGGACCCACTTCGTAGGGGCTGCGCGTGCTCACCCGGCTGCTCAGCTCCAGACCGGCCATGTCGGGGGCCTCCGCCAGCCTGGCACGCAGGGCATCCAGGTCCATCTCCGTACTACTGATGAGCGCGTTCTGGTGGCCGTGGTCGCGGATGTGGCGCACCAGCTTGCGGGTGTCGATATCGCTGATGCCGACCACACCGGCCTCCCGCAGGTGATCGTCGAGGGAACCCGTTCCCCCGGGACGGCTCCACACCTGGCTGAACTTCTTCACCACCAGGCCGGCGATGGTGAGCCTGCCGCTCTCCTCCTCACCGGTCTTCACCCCGTAGTTGCCGATGTGCGGCGAGGCCATGGTCATGATCTGCCCGGTGTAGCTGGGGTCGCTGAACACCTCCTGGTAGCCGGTCATGCCGGTATTGAAGCAGATCTCACCGGTGGTGATGCCCATGGCGCCGATGGCCCTGCCCCTGAACACCGTACCATCAGCGAGAAGAAGGACGGCTTCGGGACGTTGGCTCACGAGCATGGTGGCGCAGGGTTTCTGTTTCGGCCGCGAAGATACCCCGGTGCGTCCACGCGGGGGCATTCGGATCATCCACAGGTGTTGAAAAGCGCAGGAATGAAAAGGGGCGCCTTCCGGCGCCCCTTCCCTGTTCAGTGCTTGGACCTTACTCGGCCTTGGCCTCCCCGGCGGCAGGAGCCTCGGGAGCCTTGCCTTCGGCCTTGCTGCCGGCGCTGCGACGGCTCCGGCGCGTCTTCTTCACCTCGGTGCCAGCGGCCTTCTCCTTGGTGTAGACGGTGTTGAAGTCCACCAGCTCGATCATGGCCATCTCGGCGGCATCGCCCAGACGGTTGCCCAGCTTGATGATGCGCGTGTAACCACCGGGACGGCTGGCCACCTTCGGCGCCACGTCGCGGAACAGCACGGCCGTGGCCTCCTTGTTCTGCAGTTCGCTGAACACCATGCGGCGGCTGTGGGTGGTGTCGTCCTTGCTCTTGGTGATCAAGGGCTCCACGAAACGGCGCAGGGCGCGTGCCTTGGCCAGCGTGGTCTCGATGCGCTTGTGCTCGATGAGCGAGACGGCAAGGTTGCTCATCAGGGCGCCCCGGTGGGCCTTCTTGCGGCCGAGCGCGTTGTTCTTGTTCCCGTGTCTCATTGTCGTATGCGGTTGGTCGTGCTGTAACGGGCGAAGGGTCCCTCGCCCCTACATCACTCCTTGTCCAGTTTGTACTTGCTCACGTTCATCCCGAAGCTCAGGCCCTTGTTCTCCACCAGGTCCTCCAGTTCGGTGAGGCTCTTCTTGCCGAAGTTGCGGAACTTCAACAGGTCGTTCTTGTTGTAGCTCACCAGGTCACCGAGGGTCTCGATGTCGGCGGCCTTCAGGCAGTTCAGGGCGCGCACGCTCAGGTCCATGTCCACCAGCTTGGTCTTCAGCAGCTGGCGCATGTGCAGGCTCGTCTCGTCGAACTCCTCGCTGTCGCTGCTGCTGGTGCTGCCGCGCTCCTCCACCTCCAGGCTGATGCGCTCGTCGCTGAACAGCATGAAATGGTGGATGAGGATCTTGGCAGCCTCCTGCAGGGCGTTCTTCGGCGTGATGCTGCCGTCGGTGGTCACCTCGATGGTGAGCTTCTCGTAGTCGGTCTTCTCCTCCACGCGGGTGTTCTCCACGTTGTACTTCACGTTCTTGATCGGCGTGAAGATGGAGTCGATGAAGATGGTCCCGATGGAGGCACCCTCCACCTTGTTCTCATCGGCCGGCACGTAACCGCGGCCCTTGCCGATGGACAGTTCCACGTGCAGCTTCACGGAAGGCTCCATGTGGGCGATGACCAGCTCGGGGTTGAGCACCTGGAAGCCGGTGGTGTGGCGACCGATGTCACCTGCGGTGAACGTGTCCTTGCCCGTGATGGTGAAGGAGACCTTCTCGGTGCTCACGTCCTCCAACTGGCGGCGGAAGCGCACCTGCTTGAGGTTGAGCACGATCTCGGTCATGTCCTCGATCACACCCTTGATGGTGCTGAACTCGTGCTCGACACCATCGATGCGCACCTGGGTGATGGCATGACCCTCCAGGCTGGAGAGCAGGATGCGGCGCAGGGCGTTGCCGATGGTGATGCCATAACCCGGCTCAAGCGGACGGAACTCAAAGGAGCCGCGCTTGTCGTCGGATTCGATCATCGTGACCTTGTCAGGCCGCTGGAATTCAAGGATGGGCATGGTTGGTCTGCTTGGATCGGGTTCTTACTTCGAGTACAATTCCACGATGAGCTGCTCACGGATGTTCTCCGGGATCTGGGCACGCTCGGGCATGGTGATGAACCTGCCGGACATGCCGGTCTGGTTCCAGTCCAGCCAATCGAAACGCTTGCTGTTCACCGCCAGGCTGTTGGTGATCGCCTCGAGCGAACGGCTCTTCTCACGCACGGCCACGGTCTGTCCGGGGCGCAGGGTGTAGCTGGGCACGGTGACCACGCCACCGTCCACCGTAATGTGGCCGTGGCTCACCAGCTGGCGAGCGGCGCGGCGCGTGGGGGCGATGCCGAGGCGGTACACGGTGTTGTCCACACGGGCCTCGCACAACTGCAGCAGCACTTCACCGGTGATGCCCTTCTTGCTGGCGGCGGTGTGGAACATCTTCTCGAACTGGCGCTCGAGGATGCCGTAGGTGTACTTCGCCTTTTGCTTCTCCTGCAGCTGGACAGCGTATTCGCTCTCCTTCTTCCGGCGCTTGGTGGGGCCATGCTGGCCGGGGGAGTGGGGCTTGCGCTCCATCCACTTGTCCGGTCCGAGGATCGCCTCCTTGAACTTCCGCGCGATGCGGGTCTTGGGTCCTGTGTAACGTGCCATGTTCTTCTTTTCTGGGTGCGGCCTTTGTTTCCCGCACCAACAACGGGGCATGCGTCCATCACGCCCCTACAGGTTGGTTTGTATTAGACGCGGCGCTTTTTGGGAGGACGGCAGCCGTTGTGAGGCATCGGGGTGATGTCGACGATCTCGGTGACCTCCACGCCGCTGTTGTGCAGGGCACGGATGGCGCTCTCGCGGCCCGCTCCGGGGCCCTTCACGAACACCTTCACCTTGCGCAGGCCAAGCTCGTGGGCCTCGCGTGCGGCCTCCTCCGCGCTCACCTGACCGGCATAGGGGGTGTTCTTCTTGCTCCCGCGGAAGCCCTGCTTGCCGGAGGAGGACCAGCTGATCACCTCGCCCTTGTTGTTGGTCAGGGACACGATGAGGTTGTTGAACGTGGCCTGGATGTGGGCCTGACCGTAGGCCTCCACCACCACGTTCTTCTTCTTCTTCTTGCCGGCCGCTTTCTGATCTTGCTTTGCCATTGTCTATCGTCTTAGTTGGTCGGGGATACTGACCATCATCGCCCAAGTTGGGCGAGGCATGCCTCGCCCCTGCTTACTTGGTCGCTTTCTTCTTGTTGGCAACGGTCTTGCGCTTGCCCTTGCGGGTACGGGCGTTCGTCCGGGTGCGCTGACCGCGGAGCGGAAGGCCCGCACGGTGACGCAGGCCGCGGTAGCTGCCGATGTCCATCAAGCGCTTGATGCTGAGCTGCACTTCACTGCGCAGGGCACCTTCCACCTTGATGTTCTCGTTGATGTACTGGCGGATGCGTGCCTGCTCATCATCGGTCCAGTCCTCCACCTTGATGTCCGGGTCCACGTCCGACTTCTGGAGGATCTCCAGCGCCGTGCTGCGGCCGATGCCATAGATGTAGGTGAGGCCGATGCAGCCTCGCTTCTGCTTGGGTAGGTCGATGCCTGCGATACGTGCCATGCTCGTTCGATTATCAGCCTTGACGCTGCTTGAACTTCGGGTTCTTCTTGTTGATGATGTACAGACGCCCTTTGCGACGGACGATCTTGCAGTCCGCGGAGCGTGGTTTGAGGGAGGCCCTGACCTTCATGGTTTCCTGGGTTCTTAGCTCTTGTAACGGAAGGTGATGCGGCCTTTGCTGAGATCGTACGGGCTCATCTCCACCTTCACCTTGTCACCAGGCAGGATCCGGATGTAGTTCATCCGCATCTTGCCCGAGATGTGGGCGATGATCACGTGGCCGTTCTCCAGCTCCACACGGAACATGGCATTGCTCAGCGCCTCCTTGATGACGCCGTCCTGCTCTATTGTTCCTGTTTTGCTCATGCCTTCCTTTCCTTGTTCTCTATCCTTTCCGACCCGTGACGTCACCGCCCCGTGTTCGATCTTACCATTCACCCTTCGACCTCAGCACATCCTCGATGTAGCTGAACGTTGAAAGGACCTCTGCCTGGCCTGCGCGCACCGCGACGTTGTGCTCGAAATGAGCGCTCGGCTTCCCGTCGCGCGTCACGATCGTCCACCCGTCACCCATCTGCTTCACCTCCTTCGTGCCCATGTTGATCATGGGTTCGATGGCGAGCACCATGCCGGAGCGCAGTTTGGCACCATGGCCCCGACGGCCATAGTTGGGCACTTCGGGCGGCTCGTGGAGCTTGCGTCCCACGCCATGCCCCACCAGTTCCCGCACCACCCCGTAGCCATGCTTCTCGGCATGCTGCTGGATGGCGTGCCCAATGTCGCCCGTGCGGTTGTTCTCCACCGCCTGTTCGATACCGAGCACCAGGCACTCCTGGGTGACCCGCAGCAGCTGCTTCACCGGTGCGGCCACCTCGCCCACCATGAAGGTGTATGCGCTGTCGCCATAGAAACCGTTCATCAGCACGCCGCAATCCACGCTGGCCACATCGCCATCGCGCAGGGGGCGGTCACCGGGCAGGCCATGCACCACCTGGTCGTTCACGCTGATCAGCAGCGTGCTCGGACAGCCGTACAGGCCCTTGAAGCCGGGTACTGCTCCGTTGTCCCGGATGAACTCCTCCGCCATGCGGTCGAGATCACCGGTGGTGACACCGGGTGCAATGCGCCTTGCCACTTCGGCCAAGGTCCTTCCAACAAGCAAAGAACTCTCCTTCAACAACGCGATGTCGTCATCGCCCAACAGGTCCACGGTGCGACCCATGTCCCTATCCGGCCATGCCGTACGCCGCTCCTCCGCTCCGGCCCTTGATCCGGCCCGACTTCATCAGACCGTCGTAGTGCCTCATCAACAGGTGGCTCTCGATCTGCTGCAGCGTATCCAGCAGAACACCCACCATGATCAACAACGATGTACCTCCGAAGAACTGGGCGAAACCCTGCTTGATGCCCATCATCCCGGCGAAAGCGGGCAGGATGGCCACCACGCCGAGGAAGATGGCCCCGGGCAGGGTGATCCGCGAAAGCAGTTCATCGATGTGCCCGGCGGTCGCCTTCCCTGGCTTCACGCCCGGAATGAACCCACCGTTGCGCTTCATGTCGTCCGCCAGCTGGTTCGGGTTGACGGTGATGGCGGTGTAGAAGTAGGTGAACAGCACCACCATCAGGAACAAGGTGAAGTTGTAGAAGAAGCCCTGGCTGTTGGCCACGCTAACCAGCCACTGGGGCGGCTCCTCGAATGCCTGCGCCACATACATGGGGATCAGCACGATGGCCTGGGCGAAGATGATCGGCATGACACCGGCCGCGTTCACCTTGAGGGGGATGTAGTTGCGGACACCACCGAACTGCTTGTTGCCCTGCACACGCTTGGCGAACTGCACCGGGATGCGACGCGTGCCCTGCACCAGCAGGATGCAGCCGGCGATGATGAGCACCCAGAGGACCACCTCCACCAGCAGCAGCACGAGACCGCCGCCACCGGGACCCATGCGGCCCACCACTTCCTGCGCGAAGCTCTGCGGGAACTGGGCCAGGATGCCGATCATGATGATCAGGGAGATGCCATTGCCCAGACCACGCTCGGTGATGCGCTCGCCGAGCCACATCACGAACAGCGTGGACGCCGTGAGGATGATCATGCTGGTGATGAGCCAGAACTGGTCATCCAGCGGGGCTGCATTCGCATCGATCGTGCTGAAGATGTAGCCTGGGGCCTGGAACATGCAGATCACGATGGTGAGGTAGCGTGTCCACTGGTTGATCCGGCGGCGGCCGCTCTCCTCCCGCTGCATCTTCTGCACGCTGGGCACCGCGATGCCCATCAGCTGCATGATGATCGATGCGGAGATGTACGGCATGATACCCAGAGCGAAGATGGAAGCCCGCGTAAAGGCCCCACCGGTGAAGATCGAGAGGATCTCCACGATGCCGCCGCCACCCGTGGACGAAGCTGCCATGCGTGCGCTGTCCACACCGGGCAGCACGATGAAGCTCCCGATCCGGTAGACCAGCAACAGCCCGAGCGTGATGAGGATGCGCGTGCGCAGTTCCTCAATGCGCCAGATGTTCTTGATGGTGTCGATCAGGTTCTTCATGCCTTAGGCCTTGGGGGCGATGGTGGCGATGGTCTCGGCCTTGCCGCCCTTGCCTTCGATGGCGGCCTTGGCGGTGGCGCTGAACGCGTGGGCGGAAACGGTCAGCGCGCTCTTCAGCTCGCCGCGGCCCAGCACCTTCACCTTGTCGTTCTTGGCGATCAGACCATTGGCGTAGAGCACGGACGGATCGATGACGCTCAATTTCTTGTCTTCGGCCAGGGTCTGGAGGGTGTCCAGGTTGATGCCCTTGTACTCCACACGCGTGGGGTTCGTGAAGCCGAACTTCGGCACACGACGGGTAAGGGGCATCTGGCCGCCTTCGAAGCCGCGCTTGCGGTTGTAACCGCTGATGGCCTTCTGGCCCTTGTGGCCCTTGGTGGAGGTGCCTCCACGACCGCTGCCTTGGCCGCGACCGATGCGCTTCTCCTTCTTGGTGGCCCCTTCGGCCGGTTTCAGTCTGCTCAGGTCCATGGTTCTTTCGCTGCTATCGGTTTCAGGCCTTTTCCACGCTCACCAGGTGGTGCACTTTCTCCACCATGCCCGCGATCTGCGCGTTCTCCTCCACAACGGCGCGCTTGCCGATGCGGCCCAGGCCGAGGGCCTTCAGGGTGTCCTTCTGACGCTTCGGGCACTTGATCTGGCTGCGCGTCTGGGTGATGATGATCTTGCTCATGGTTCGTCCGCCGGTACGCCGGCGGGAGCGGGTCCTTATCCGTTGAACACTTGTTCGAGTTTCACACCGCGTTGGCGGGCCACCTGGTTGGCGTCACGCATGCTGGTGAGCGCCTCGATGGTGGCCTTCACCACGTTGTGCGGGTTGCTGCTGCCCTTGCTCTTGGCGAGCACGTCGGTCACGCCCACGCTCTCGAGCACAGCACGCATGGCTCCACCGGCGATCACACCGGTACCGTGCGCGGCGGGCTTCAGGAACACCTGAGCGCCGGCGAACTTGCCTTCCTGCGGGTGGGGGATGGTGCCCTTCAGCACCGGCACCTTCACCAGGTTCTTCTTGGCGTCGTCGATGCCCTTGGCAATGGCCTCCTGCACCTCCTTGGCCTTGCCCAGGCCATGGCCCACCACACCGTTCTCATTGCCCACCACCACGATGGCGGCGAAGGTGAAGGTGCGACCGCCCTTGGTCACCTTGGTCACGCGGTTGAGGGCGACGAGCCTGTCCTTCAGCTCCAGATCGCTGCTCTTGACCTTCTTGTTGTTCGTATCAGACATGGGTGTGATGATCAGAAATTGAGGCCGGCTTCACGTGCGGCTTCCGCCAGGGCCTTCACGCGGCCATGGTACAGGTATCCGTTCCGGTCGAACACCACCTGTTCGATGCCCGCGGCCTTCGCCTTCTCGGCGATGGCCTGGCCAACGACCTTGGCCTGCTCGATCTTCGGGATGCCGTTCGCCTTCTTGTCCTTCAGGGAGGACGCGCTCACGAGCGTGCGGCCTGTCTCGTCGTCGATGATCTGGGCGTACATGCCCGTGTTGCTGCGGTAGACCGACAGACGGGGGCGTGCCGGAGTGCCGTGCACGTTCTTGCGTACCCGCTGCTTGATCTTCAGTCGCCGTGCGATCCTATCGAATGCCATGGTGTTGCTTATTTACCGGCTGCCTTGCCTGCCTTGCGACGCACCACTTCACCCACGAAGCGTACACCCTTGCCTTTGTAAGGCTCAGGCTTGCGCAGGCTGCGCAGTTTGGCGGCCACTTGACCGATGAGTTGCTTGTCCGCGCTCTCCAGGCGGATGATGGGGTTCTTGCCCTTTTCCTGGGCCGCGCTCACCTTGATCTGCGGGGGCAGGTCCAGGGTGATGGCGTGCGAATAGCCGAGCGCGAGCTGCAGCTGCTGGCCCTTGGTGGTGGCGCGGTAGCCCACACCCACCAGTTCCTGCTCGATCACGAAGCCCTCGCTCACACCCTTCACCATGTTGGCGATGAGGGCGCGGTAGAGACCGTGCTTGGCGCGGTGCGGCTTGGCATCGCTGGGGCGCTCCACGGTGAGGATGGCTCCATCCAGCTTCACGCTGATGGCGGGGTCCACCGGTTGCTCCAAGGTGCCCTTGGGACCCTTCACGGTCACCAGGTTCTTGTCGCTGATGCTGATCTCCACCCCCTTGGGCAGGCTGATCGGCGCTTTTCCAATGCGTGACATCGTTCTCTGGGCTTAGCTGACGTAGCACAATACCTCACCGCCCACGTTCAGGGCACGGGCCTCCTTGTCGGTGACCACACCCTTGCTGGTGCTGATGATGGCCACGCCGAGGCCGTTGAGCACGCGGGGCAGATCGTCCACGTGGGCGTATTTGCGCAGGCCGGGGCTGCTCACACGGGTCAGTTCCGTGATGGCGCTGCGGCGCGAGCGCGGATCGTACTTCAGGGCGATCTTGATCAAACCCTGCTTGCCGTCCTCCTCGGTCTTCCAGGACAGGATGTAGCCCTTGTCGTAGAGGATGCGCGTGATATCCTTCTTCAGGTTGCTCGCTGGCACCTCCACGACCTTCTTGCGCGCCTGGATGGCGTTGCGCAGACGGGTCAGGTAATCGGCGATGGGATCGGTGGTCATGGTCTTGTCGTCGTTGCTTGCCAGTTACCAGCTGCTCTTGGTCACGCCCGGGATCTTGCCCTCGAGCGCCATCATGCGGAACACATAGCGGGATACGCCGAAGAGACGGATGTAGCCCTTCGGGCGACCGGTGAGCTGGCAGCGGTTGTGCTTGCGCACGGGGCTGCTGTTGGCGGGCAGCTGTTGCAGCTTGTCCCACTCACCGGCGGCTTTCAGCGCGGCCCGCTTGGCGGCATACTTCTCCGCCATCTTGGCGCGCTTGCGCTCCCGCGCCTTCATGGATTCCTTGGCCATGGTTTTCTGGTCTGTGCGTTATTTCTTGTCCTTGTCAGCGAAGGGGAAGCCCATCTCGCGCAGCAGCGCCTTGGCCTCCTCGTCGGTCTTGGCAGTGGTCACGAACGTGATGTCCATGCCCTGGATCTTGGTCACCTTGTCGATGTCGATCTCCGGGAAGATGATCTGCTCCTTCACGCCGAAGGTGAAGTTGCCACGGCCGTCGAAACCGGAGGCCTTCACACCGCGGAAGTCGCGGGTACGGGGCAGGCTCACGGCGATCAGGCGGTCCAGGAACTCGAACATGCGGTCGCCACGGAGGGTGACACGGGCGCCGATCGGCATGCCCTTGCGCAGCTTGAAGTTGCTGACGTCCTTCTTCGACACCGTGGGCACAGCCTTCTGGCCGGCGATGGAGGACATCTCCGTCACCGCGTTCTCCACGATCTTCTTGTCGCCGACGGCGCTGCCCAGGCCCTGGTTCAGGCTGATCTTCACCAGGCGGGGCACCTGCATGGGGCTCTTGTACCCGAACTCCTTCTGGAGCTTGGGAGCCACCTCACTGTGGTATTTGGCACGAAGCCGGGGTACGTAGCTCATCACTTGGCCGCGGTTTTCTTGGTCTTCACGTAGCGCTCCAGCTTGCCCTCCTTGTCAGCCTTGCGGCCCACGCGGCCCGGCGTGCCGGTCTTCGCGTCGATCAGCATCAGGTTGCTGATGTGGATGGGGCCCTCCTTCTCCACGATGCCGCCCTGGGGGGTGGCCGTGGTGGGCTTGCTGTGCTTCTTGTTGATGTTGAGGCCTTCCACCACGGCGGTCATCCGCTCGCGGTCCACCTCGAGCACACGGCCGGTGTCGCCGCGGTTCTCACCCGCGAGCACCTTCACCATGTCGCCCTTCTTGATATGCGTCTTCTTCTGCATGGCTTTCGGGGATCAGAGCACCTCGGGTGCGAGGGAGATGATCTTCATGAACTTCTTGTCGCGCAACTCCTTCGCCACGGGGCCGAAGATGCGGGTGCCCTTCATCTCGCCAGCGGCGTCCAGGATCACCACGGCGTTGTCGTCGAAGCGGATGTAGCTGCCGTCCTTGCGACGGAGCTCCTTCCGCGTGCGCACCACCACGGCCTTGTGCACGGTGCCCTTCTTGGCACTGCCGTTGGGCAGGGCGTCCTTCACGGACACCACGATGGTGTCACCGATGCGGGCGTAGCGGCGGGCGGTACCACCGAGCACCCGGATGCACAGCACCTCCTTGGCGCCGCTGTTGTCGGCCACGTTCAGCCTGGATTCCTGTTGGATCATCGCTCAGTCGGGTTTACTTGGCACGTTCCACGATCTCCACCACACGCCAGCGCTTCAGCTTGCTGATGGGGCGCGTTTCCATGATGCGCACGGTGTCGCCGATGTGGGCCTCGCCCTTCTCATCATGCGCCATGAAGGTGCTGGAACGCTTCACGAACTTGCCGTACTTCGGGTGCATCACCCGGCGCTCGACGGTCACCACCACGCTCTTGTTCATCTTGTCGCTGGTGACAACGCCGATCCGCTCCTTGCGCAGGTTGCGCTCCACTGTGGTCGTGTTGGTGCTCATTTCGTCTTCGTGTTGGCGAGCTCACGCTGGCGCAGCTCGGTGAGGATGCGTGCCACCTCCTTGCGCTTGGTGCGCAGCATCACAGGGCTTTCGATGGGGCTCACGGTGTGGTTGAAGCGCAGCTTCGTGAGCGCTCCGCGCTCCTCCTGCAGCTTGTCCTGCAGCTCCTGCACCGTCAGGTCCTTCAGTTCGGTTCCTTTCTTCTTCATGGCAAGCCTGGCTTATTGACCGTCATAATCCTCGCGGACCACGAACTTGGTGGGAATGGGCAGCTTCTGGGAGGCAAGGCGCAGGGCCTCTTTCGCGGTGGCCATCGGCACGCCGTCCACCTCGAAGATGATGCGGCCGGCATGGCACACGGCGACCCAGTGGTCCAGGGAACCCTTACCCTTACCCATACGCACCTCGGCGGGCTTGCTGGTCACGGGCTTGTCGGGGAACACCTTGATCCACACCTGGCCTTCACGCTTCATGTGGCGGGTGAGGGCCACACGGGCTGCCTCGATCTGGCGGCTGGTGAGCCATACGCTCTCCATGGCCTTCAGGCCGAAGGAGCCGAGGGATACGCGGTGTCCGCGCTGGGCCTGCCCCTTCATGCGGCCCTTGTGCATATTGCGGCGCTTGCTACGCTTCGGTTGCAGCATGGCTCTTAGTTGTTGCTACGGTTTCCACCGCGATTTCCTCCACGACGATCTCCACCCGGACCGCGACGCTCGCCACGGTCACCACCGGGGCCACGACGGTCACCGCCGCGACGCTCGGGACGGTCACCACCCATGCGGCCACCGCCCTGGACCTTGGCCTGACCCTGGTTGGGGCTCAGGTCGCGCTTGCCGTACACCTCACCGCGCATGATCCAGCACTTCACCCCGATGCGACCCATCTTGGTATGCGCCTCGGTGATGGCGAAGTCGATGTCGGCACGCAGGGTGTGCAGGGGCACTCGGCCCTCGCGGTAGCTCTCGGTGCGGGCGATCTCGGCGCCGTTCAAACGACCGCTCACGGTCAGTTTGATGCCTTCGGCACCCATGCGCATGCTGCTGGCCACGGCCATCTTCATGGCACGGCGGAAGCTGATGCGGCCCTCGAGCTGGCGGGCGATGCTGTCGGCCACCAGGCGGGCGTCGAGCTCGGGACGCTTGATCTCGAAGATGTTGATCTGGACGTCCTTCCCGGTGAGCTTCTTGAGCTCCTCGCGCAGCTTGTCCACCTCGGCACCACCCTTGCCGATGATCACACCGGGGCGGGCCGTGTTGATGGTCACGGTGACGAGCTTCAGGGTGCGCTCGATGACGATCTTGCTCACGCTCGCCTTCTTCAGGCGGGCCATGAGGTACTGGCGGATCTGCTCGTCCTCCACCAGCTTGTCGGTGTAGTTGTTACCACCGTACCAGTTGCTGTCCCAGCCCTTGATGTAGCCGAGGCGCGTGCCGATCGGATGTGCTTTCTGTCCCATGGTAAATGCTCTCTCGGCGCTTAGTTGGTGGAATCAACGATGAGGCTCACGTGGTTGCTCCGCTTCTTCATGCGGTAGGCGCGACCCTGGGGGGCGGGAAGCATGCGCTTCAGGCCGCGGGCCTCGTTCACCTGCACGCTCTTCACCACCAGTCCGGCCTCGTCGGCCTTGCGACCCTCGTTCTTGGACTGCCAGTTGGCGATGGCGCTCAGCAGCAGTTTCTCCATGTCACGGCTGCTGTGGCGGGTGCTGAAGCGGAGGATGCCCAGCGCCTTGTCCACTTCCTGGCCACGGATCATGTCGGCCACCTGGCGCATACGGCGCGGCGAGGTGGGCACGTTACGCAGGTGCGCGATGGCCACCGTCTTCATGACCTCCTTGCGCGCATCAGCAGCTAGTTTCTTACGCTGTCCCATGATCGTGCTTAGTTCTTCTTGTTACCGGAGTGGCCGCGGTAGGTGCGCGTGGGGGCGAACTCGCCCAGCTTGTGGCCCACCATGTTCTCGGTCACGTAGACGGGGATGAACTTGTTGCCATTGTGCACCGCGATGGTCAGACCCACGAACTCGGGGCTGATGGTGCTGGCGCGCGACCAGGTCTTGATCACGTTCTTTTTGCCGGAGGCCTGTGCCTCGCCCACACGCTTCGCGAGCTTGTAGTGGATGAACGGCGGTTTCTTGAGTGAACGGCTCATGATCTATCAGGTTCAGGCGCCCTTCTTGGCGTTGATGCGTTCCAGGATGAACTTGTTGGTCGGGTTCTTCGGGCGACGGGTCTTCTTACCCTTCGCCAGGAGGCCCTTACGGCTGCGCGGGTGACCACCCGAAGCACGGCCTTCGCCACCACCCATCGGGTGATCGACCGGGTTCATGGCCACCGCACGGGTGCGGGGGCGACGACCCTGCCAGCGGCTGCGACCGGCCTTGCCGCTCTTCTGCAGCATGTGCTCGCTGTTGCCCACGGTGCCCACGGTGGCCATGCAGGTCACCAACACCATGCGCAGTTCACCGCTCGGCATCTTCAGCGTGGCGTAGCGGCCCTCACGGGCGCTCAGCTGGGCGAAGGTGCCGGCGCTGCGTGCGATGGCACCGCCCTTGCCGGGCTGCAGTTCGATGTTGTGCACCACCGTGCCCACGGGGATCTCGCTCAGCGGAAGGGTGTTGCCCACTTCGGGAGCCACGCCGCTCTTGCCGCTCAGGAGGGTCTGACCCACCTGCAGGCCGTTCGGTGCCAGGATGTAGCGCTTCTCACCATCGGCGTAGTGCAGCAGGGCGATGCGCGCGGTGCGGTTCGGATCGTACTCGATGGTCTTCACCACCGCAGGGATGCCGTACTTCTCGCGTTTCATGTCCACCGCACGGTAGCGCTGCTTGTGACCACCGCCGATGTAGCGCATGGTCATCTTGCCTTGGTTGTTGCGGCCACCGCTCTTGGTGGAACCGCTGGTCAGCGACTTCTCGGGGACACGCGTGGTGATGCCGTCGAAGTCGGTGATCACCCGGTGACGGGTGCCCGGGGTGACCGGATTGAGTTTGCGGATGCCCATGGCTTAGATGCTGCTGTAGAGGTCGATGGTCTCGCCGCCCTTCACGGTCACGATGGCCTTCTTGAAGCTCGGCGTGCGGCCCTTCAGGATGTTGGTCTTGGTGTACCGCGTGCGGGTCTTGCCGCGGCAGATCATGGTGCGTACCCCCGTCACGGTGACGTTGTACTCCTTCTCCACCGCCTGCTTGATCTGCACCTTGTTGCTGGTCTTGGCCACCACGAACCCGTAACGGTTCTCCTTCTCGCCCTGGGCGGTCATCTTCTCGGTGACGATCGGTCGGATGATGATCTGGCTCATGGCTTACTTGGTGAGGGTGGTTTCCAGCGGAGCGATGGCATCCTGCAGGATGATCAGGCCGTTGGCGTTCATGATGTCGTAGGTGTTCAGCTCGGAGGCCACCACCACCTTGGCACCCTGGATGTTGCGCGCGCTCAGCAGCACATTGTCATCCTTGGAGGGTACCACCAGCACGCTCTTGCGCGTGTCCAGTTGGAAGGCCTTCAGCAGATCGGCGTAAGCCTTGGTCTTGGGAGCGGCCAGGCCGGTGGTGTCCAGCACCTTGATGGCACCGTCCTTCGCCTTGTAGGTGAGCGCACTGCGACGGGCCAGGTCCTTCACCTTGCGGTTGAGCTTGAAGTCGTAGTCGCGGGGCTGCGGTCCGAACACGCGTGCGCCACCTTTGAAGAGCGGGCTCTTGATGGAACCCTTGCGGGAACCGCCCGTACCCTTCTGGCGGTGCAGCTTCTTGGTGCTGCCGCTCACCTCGCTCTTCTCGAGCGTCTTGGCCGTACCCTGGCGCTTGTTGGCCAGGTGCTGCTTCACGTCCAGCCAGATGGCGTGGTCGTTGGGCTTCTCGATCGCGAACACCGCGTCGTTCAGCTTGGCTTTCTTGCCGGTGGACTTGCCGTCCTTGCCGTAGATCTCGAGTTCCATCTTACTTCCAGATGATCACGTAGCTGCCCTTGGGACCGGGTACCGTGCCCTTGAGCAACAACAGGTTCTTGCCTGCGTCCACTTTCACCACCTTCAGGTTCTCGGTGGTCACCTTGTTACCGCCCGTGCGGCCGGCCATGCGCAGGCCCTTGAACACCCGGCTGGGGAACGAGGATCCGCCCAGCGAACCGGGAGCGCGGCTCCGGTCGTGCTGACCGTGCGTGCCTTCGCCCACACCGCTGAAGCCGTGGCGCTTCACCACGCCCTGGAAGCCCTTGCCCTTGCTGTTGCCGGTCACGGTCACGAAGCTGCCCTCCTCGAAGAGGTCAACACCGATGGTGTCACCGAGCTTCAGCTCCTGCTCGAACTCCTTGAACTCATGGGCCTTCACCTTCGGGGTGGTGCCCGCCTTCTTGTAGTGCCCCATTGCCGCAGCAGGGGTGTTCTTCTCACGGCGCTCACCGTAGGCCAGCTGCACTGCTGTGTAGCCGTCCTTCTCGGCGGTCTTCACGTGGGTCACCACGTTGGGCGACGCCTCGATCACCGTGCAGGCCACCAGGCTCCCGTCCTTATCGAACAGGCTGGTCATGCCGATCTTCTTTCCGATCAATCCGCTCATGGCTGTGTCGTGTTATCGGTCAGACCTTGATCTCCACATCCACGCCGCTGGGGAGTTCCAGCTTCATCAGGGCATCGATCGTCTTGGAGGACGAACTGT
>Ga0315900_10001111_pt1 | contig 43343 bp, 32 predicted proteins | sample LakEriMetagenome_FD_203521 | JGI IMG/M metagenome (GOLD analysis project Ga0315900, IMG submission 203521) | Freshwater fungal communities from buoy surface, Lake Erie, Ohio, United States - Buoy 12 MA114 | ecosystem: Environmental > Aquatic > Freshwater > Lake > Lake biofilm | place: USA: Lake... | reverse complement strand
CTCTCTGGATCGGTTGCTTCCAATAATTCTACCTTGCTTTCTCCAACAGCAAAGAAGGAGGTTAGAACCTTTTCCGTTTCCACCAGCTCTTGCTTATAGGGAGCGGAACCTAAAAGGGACTGAAACAGCGCATTGCTCTGCTCCATATTTTTTACAGCAATTCCGATATGGTCTATTTTCATAGAGAAAAATCAGGTTTATTTTAATTGTGGAGCCGAAAATAAAACGGCAAAACGCCAGTTTGGGTTCCCTGTCTCTTATTTTTTCACGTAAAGATCCTTCACCCCTGTGATTTTGCGCAACTTTTCCCTGTTATTTTCCATTATCGCAGTGGTGGAACAATCGACTGTTGCACCAACCAAGGTCCCGCCGCCCTTTCCATCGGTGGTATAAACCTCAAAACCGCCTTGTTTGACCTTGTCTTTCAGTTTTTGGATGTTGGCCGGATCCTTAAATACGCCGATGACTAATACGCAGGATTTAACAGCGGGTTTGGTGCTGATCGTGCTCGGTGTGGTCTTTTTTTCGGCTGCAGGTTCTTTTTTGGGCGCTGGTTCTGGGTTAGGATCTGAAGTTGCTGTTTTTATAGGCTCCTCTGAAGTGCTTTCCTCTGCTGTGCTGGTACGATTCTCATCCGAAGTTTCTACCTGTTCCTGAGTTGCCTTGGGGGCAGCCGGCAGGCTCCACCAGTAATAAATCCCGGCGCTAATAAGTAAAATACCGGCTATTAAGACCAATATATTCGTGTAATTGCGGGCTGGTGGAACAAAAACGACTTCTGTTTGATCCTGCAAGCCTTCTGGCTGTTCAACCTCCTCAGAAAGCCCAGGGGTTTCGGAGCTGACCTGACGGGAGCGGGGCAAGGTAGAAAATTGAATAGGTGGCAATCCATAACTTTCCCTGCTGTAGTTGTAAGCATCGGGAACAAACAACATTTGCTGCAAATAATTACGATACAGCCGACCAACATTCGCGAAGGCAATGATATCACGCTGCTCCAATCGTTCCCGAATTACGGAAACCTGCCGTTCAATCCACTGTTGAGCTTCCGCTTCAGAAATGGATTTTTCCTTTGCCACTAATTGAGCGAGAACTCCATCATCCAGCAATATACTTTCATCAAATGAAAGGGTGCGGTTGGGCGGAGCTACTGTGCCACCTGCGTGGTCTACAACAGAAGAAGCTGGTTGGGCCACGAAGGCGCCCAGTCCTGGAATAATTACACGGTCTTGCGTGAACAACAATTGTTCAATGTACTGCGCCAATTCAGAATTCATGCCTGGTCGTTGTTTTCGGTTGCAGCCCCAAGTCTTTTTTCCCAACTCTTTCATGCCCCGGCCAAACCGGGTTTAATAGGATCATAGGATTAAAAGCAGCGAATCGGGTATATCTACTTGATTTTGGTAATTATCCGCAACCCTTTTAAATAAAGCGGTAAAGTTAGTACAAATCGAGGCATTATTCATCAATAAAAAAACAAGGGAGGAATATTTGGTGTAATTTAAACAATAACCTTATTTTTGAGCCGGGAAACAAAACAGAAGAAACCCGGTATGAGCGAAGTAGATAGTTTTTTTAAATCAGCATTTTCAGTAGATAATGTCATTTTTGGTTTTGATGGGGGTGACTTGAAAGTACTGCTGATTCAACGTGGAGCCCCTCCTTACAAGGGCAAGTGGGCGTTGCCAGGCGATTTGGTATATCCTAATGAAGACATTGACACGGCTGCAGAGCGGGTTCTAGAACAACTAACTGGTTTAAAAGGTGTTTATTTGGAGCAAGTAAAAGCATTCGGAGCCGTTAATCGGCACCCATTAGGGCGTGTGATCACGATCGCTTATTATTCACTTGTAAAAACCAATGACTTTCAACCAACCCCGGCCTCTTTCGCTCAGTCTGCCCAATGGCACAGTGTGGGCACTGTGGAAGAACTTGCGTTTGACCACAATCAAATCCTACAATCTTGTCTAACACAGCTGAAGCAAAAAGTTCGGATTGCACCGATTGGGTTTGAGCTACTCCCTCCTAAATTTACGCTCACCGAACTGCAGCACTTGTATGAAGCAATTCTGGAAACGGAGCTGGACAAGCGTAATTTTAGGAAAAAAATCCTTTCTATGAATTTATTGCATGATTTGGATGAGATTCAATCTGGAGTTGCACATCGTCCAGCAAAGCTATACCAGTTTGACCAAGAACGCTACACTCGGTTTCTGGAAGAAGGTTACACCTTTGATATCTGATGCGGATAGAAGTTTGGAGTATTGGAAAAACAACCGAAGCGTATCTGCAAACAGGGATTGAGTTGTACGCAAAACGCCTACCTCATTATTTACCTTTTGAGTGGGTGGTATTGCCCTTACCAAAGGTTCGGAACACAGATGGGCGTCAGATGAGCTTGGAGGAAGGAAAATTGATCTTGAGTAAGCTACAACCCGATGATTTTTTGGTCTTGCTCGATGAGCGCGGCAAAGCCTTTTCCTCGGTGGGTTTCTCCAAATGGATGGAACAACAATTAGCAGGATCTCGCAAACGAATGATTTTTTTGATTGGGGGTGCCTTTGGATTCTCAGAAGCCGTCTATCAACGAGCCAATTTTCAGATTTCGCTGAGTGCGATGACCTTTTCGCACCAAATGATCCGACTTTTTTTCCTGGAACAATTGTACCGGGCCATGACCATCTTAAAAGGAGAGTCCTACCATAATGAATAAGCAGTACTTTTTTTGGAAAACAAAAATCGTATTCCACAATTTAATGCATATTGCATCCTAATTCAGGTCAAACACACCGTAAATTAGTATTTTATCCTGAAAACCAGCCAGTTAAACAATTTTTTCCAAAAAAAGAGCGTAAAAGCAAATTGGCTGGAAGGAGAATATCAACGCACACCAACCAATGGATTTTAAAGAAGGAAAAGAAAAATTTATTGAATCCTGGGGTAAAATGGCAAGCGACTGGGGCATTAACCGAACCATGGCCCAGGTGCATGCCTTGCTTTTGATTGCTCCAGATGCTCTTACTGCCGATGAGGTAATGGCGGAACTGAATATTTCACGAGGTAATGCGAACATGACCCTCCGGGCCTTAATGGATTGGGGATTGGTACACAAACAACTAAAATCAGGCGAACGAAAAGAGTATTTTTTTGCAGAAAAAGATATGTGGGTAGTCGTCCGTCAAATCATCATCCACCGTAAAAAACGGGAACTGGAGCCCATGTTAAAGGTCTTGGAAGAATTGTCCACCGTTAAAGGGGTTGACCTTGAATCAGAGACTTTTTCCAGGGTAATTAGCGATATCAAGCTATTTTCGAACAAGGCCAATCAAACCTTGGATGTATTAACCAGATCCGATTCCAACTGGTTTACAAACGTTTTTCTGCGGTTTTTAAAGTAATTTCATCCATTTTTTAATACTTCATTTTTCGTGCAACACATGAAAAAAATTGCTCAGCTTTTATTCGTTCTCCTCCTGGGGGCTACCCTCCAGGCACAACGGGTGCAACCCGTCCGTTTTGCAACTCAGGTGGTGTATTTCCCTGAAAACTTTTCAGAAATGCTCCGCACTCCAGTCCAAGACGAAGAAATGGTCGACGGTTATTTCGCCCGTTACCTGCAAGTGCACCAACTTCCCAAGGCTTCTCAACGCAAAAAGTTAGAGGAAATGGGGGTTGTTTTCGCAGGCTATGTGCACTATCAAACCTATTTGGTATTGCTCCCAAGCTCGTTTTCGCTGAGCAACCTATCCATTTTATCGCCCAGGAGCCTCATGGCTCCAGACCCCCGTTGGAAAATGCACCAAAATCTACTGGATCGCCCCTTTGGAGACTGGGCGGTTAATGGAGATTTGGTCGACCTTCAAATTCAATTGTATCCCACAGTTTCTATTGAAAAAGGGCTACTTTTATGCGAAAAGGCGGGAATTCAAGTGTTGCAGAAAGGCCTTTATAATGGCTTTTTGGCCGTGCGGGTAGCCCAAGATCAGCTGGATGCCATCGCAAAGCTTCCCTTTGTTCGCTGGATGGAACTCCAACCCGAACCCAGTGAACCAGAAGACCTAAATGGTCGGTCTTTGCACCGTTCTAATTTGCTGGATAGTGACCACCCTCTGGGTAAAAAATACAATGGTACAGGCGTGAATGTACTGGTGCGCGATGATGGTGCCGTAGGACCGCATATTGATTTTCAGGGGCGACTTTATAACCAGGACGGTGTGGGAGCACCTACTTCTGGTACGCATGGTGATGGCGTGGCGGGCATTATCGGCGGCGCAGGTAACCTTGATCCAACCAAAAAAGGGATGGCCGCTGGATCCGATGTGTATGTAGTGGACTATACCGCTGATTTTCAGGATGGCACCATGCCTTTGTTTTTTAATCAAAACGTGACCATCACCAATTCCTCCTATTCAAATGGATGCAATGCAGGGTACACCCTCGCTGCACAAACAGTGGATCAGCAAATTTTCCAAAACGAGGGCTTGATGCACGTATTCTCTGCAGGTAACTCCAATGGGCAAAACTGCAACTACGGAGCAGGAAATCAGTGGGGGAATATCACCGGCGGACATAAAATGGCTAAAAACGCCATCGCTACCGCTAATTTACGAGCAAATGCTGTACTAGAAACCAGCTCCAGCAGGGGACCCGCACATGATGGCCGACTCAAACCAGATATTGCCGCCCATGGAGCTGAACAGAACTCCACCAATCCCAACAACGGTTACCAAGTGTTCGGAGGAACCTCCGCAGCGGCCCCAGGGATTGCAGGCTGTCTTGCACAGCTAACCCAAGCCTACCGAACGCTCAATGATACCAGCTTAGCTCCAACCGCACTTCTTAAAACAGCGCTGTTGAATACCGCCAATGACCTGGGAGTGGTAGGCCCTGATTTTAAATTCGGTTGGGGACACGTCAATACTTTTCGCGCACTTCGTCTGCTCGAGCAACAGCGTTACACCCAAGGACAAGTGGAACAAGGGGATACCAGCAGCCATTCAGTTGCTATTCCATTTGGAACCAAACAAGCAAAAGTAATGCTGTACTGGGTGGATCCACCTGCAGATGAAAACGCGGCAAAAGCATTGCTTAATGACCTTGATATCCGTTTAATCAGCCCCGCAGGAGATGTTGTTTACCTTCCTTGGAAATTAGACCCGACGCCTAATGCCATTACACTCGATCTGCCCGCTGGATTGGGACGCGATTCCTTGAACAACACAGAGCAAGTAGCCCTGATCAATCCAGCACCCGGTACTTACCGCATTGAGGTGATCGGATATGAGGTTCCTTTCGGTCCACAGGCCTACTTCCTAACTTGGGAATTCCTGAATGACCAGGTACAATTGACCTATCCGAATGGAGGAGAATCTTTTGTACCCGGAACCGCTGAATGGATACGTTGGGATGCCTACGATAATACCGACCCTTTCTTCCTACGCTATTCCACCGACGGTGGACAAACGTTCATCCCAATTGGCTCATACAATAACGATGTGCGCATGCTACAGTGGACCGTTCCGAACGTCACCACCGGCAATCTAAAAATGTTGTTGATCCGTGGAAATCGTCGAGACACTTCTGACTTCAACCTCACGGCCGCACCAATGCCTACCAATGTAGCCGTTGAAAAAGTCTGCCCAGATTCGATGACTGTATCTTGGACTCCAGTCGCGAACGATACCCTTGCCTACGACGTGTTTGCCTTGGGTGAAAAATACATGGACTGGAAAGGCAGTTCTTCTATTAACGCAAACCAGTACACATTCGCCATCGAGGATGCCACAAAAGAACAGTGGATCAGCGCTCGAACCAGTCACCCAAGCGGGCTAGCAGGGCGTCGAACCAATGCCATTTACTGGCCTGGAGGACTAAAAGGTTGTCCACAGCCCAATGACTTGTCCCTGAACAGCCTGTTATCCATCGGCAGTGGCGCAATCGTGACCTGTGGAGCGAGCTCGAAAGATGTCGTGATTCGAATCATTAACGAGGGACAAAATACCGCCATAGGTGCTTCTGCGACCTACCAACTGGACAATAATCCCCCGGTGACCGAAGCGCTTCCCGATATTCCAGCGGGTGACACTCTGGACTATACTTTCTTAACTCCGCTTAACCTTACTCAGAATGCAGCGGTAAACCTTACGGTCAGCGTACAGTTGAGCGATGATAATTACACCTCAAATAATAGTGTACAACAAGGATTTACAGTGGTTGCAAATGCAACCAACGCACCCTTTACAGTGGACTTTGAGGCAGCTGATTTACCTTTGGGTTGGAGTATCCTGAATCCGGACGGAGGACTTACTTGGACAAGATCGCCCAATACCGTAACTGGATTGGATGGAACCCCCACTAATACCATTCGAGTCAACCATTTTAACTACTCAGCACAAGGACAAGAGGATTATTTGTACGCTATTCCGTTCGACTTGACCAACATGACGGACCCCGTGCTTCGATTCCAATACGCGCATGCGCAGTACAACGCATCGTATAACGACGGATTGAGGGTTGAGGTATTTCCAGCCTGTAACCTGGGAGAAGCCCCCGTTGTGGTTTGGGAAAAATTCGATCCCGCTCTAGCGACTGCCACTTCCACCTCCAACTGGGCTCCGACCAGCCCAGACCACTGGCGTGCAGAAGTGGTGGACCTCAAGCCATACGCTGGTCAAACGCTGGTGGTTCGTTTCTCTGCCCTCAACGATTATGGCAATAATACCTATTTGGATAATGTAAGCTTAGCCAACCTTTCCAATGTTGCTCCGGTAGCGTTTTTTGCAGCACCTGATACGCTTTGCCGCTTGGATTCTACCCAATTCCTGGCTACTCCAAGTCCCGATCCCAGCCACACGTACACTTGGACGTTTGGAGCAGGGGCGACTCCCTCTACCGCTACTGGATTGGGGCCACACTCTGTGGTGTACACCTTCGCAGGTAACCGGACAATCAATTTGTACGTGTCCAACGGTTTTGCGACGGATACCTTTTCCAAAACAGTCAACATCCGCTCCTTTCCAGTGTCTTCCTTCACCTCCAGTAACGATGGCCTGACGGTGACTTTTACAAACACTAGTCAGAATGCCGATTCCTACAGCTGGGATTTTGGAGACGGCAACACTTCTACAGAATCTAATCCAGTGCATACGTATCAGAATCCTGGTCAGTATGCCGTCAAACTCTCCTCCACCAATAATTGTCGAACAACGAGCAAAACCAACACGGTTACACTGACGAGTGGCACCCTGGAGCAGCTAGGCATCCAATCCGCCAGGATTCTGCCCAATCCAAACAAGGGTACATTTGGATTGGAAATTAACCACCCACAAGGGTTTAGCAACGCTCGTTTCCTTTTGGTAGATGCCAGTGGCAAAACCGTTCATGCCATCCAAGGTGTGGAAGTGCCTGCCGGAAAAAGCATGCACGCTGTGCACGGGACCAAGCTGCCCGCTGGAAACTACCGTTTGATGATTCAAACAGAGCGAGGAAACGCGAGTTTACCCGTTGTTATCGTAGAATAAGGCAATGAATTCGTCCAATCGCCGGCTTTTCAATTCGTAAAAGCCGGCGATTTTTTCTTAATGAGAAGAAGGCAAAAAAAAGCAGGCTGACGCCACCACAAGGTGGTTAAATCAGCCTGCTTTTTAATAATAAGAAAACTATTTTTTTCCGAAATGATGCAAAAACGCGCCGGAAAAATGCAACACTACTGCCCTAGCAATTATGCAGAAAAGGAAGTTCCACAGCCACAGGTAGAAGAAGCATTGGGGTTATTGAAAGAAAACCCCCGGTTATCCAGGCCTTGGACAAAATCAATCTCCATTCCTAGCAAATAAATGGCATGGGATTTTTCCATGGCAACCTTCACGCCATTGCTTTCGAAGAGGTTATCTCCTTCTTTTGGGGCATCGAAGCCCAGGATATAAGAAAATCCAGAGCAGCCTCCTCCTTTTACCCCAACCCTTAAAACATAATCGGAGGGGATTTCAGATTGGGCGGACCGGATGCGCTGCAATTCTTGCGCTGCGCCTTCAGTAATGGTGATCGGTGCGGTGGCCACCGCAGTTTCAACTACAGACATGGTACTTATTTTATGGTTGAAAAGGACCACAGAGCTGTAACCCTGTGGTCCTGGAATTAGTTCGCGGATTCTTTCTTTTTCTTTTTGGGAGCCGGCACGATTACAACACCGTCCTTCGCTTCGTTCATAGAAGCAGTCAGTTCGGCGCCTTCGGCTGGACTTTCATTCAAGATATACTCGGCAAGCGGATCCTCTACATACTTTTGGATGGCGCGGTGCAAAGGTCGTGCACCGAATTGAGGATCGTATCCTTTTTCACTGACAAAATCCTTCACCTCATCGCTCAGGGTCATAGACAGTTTCATTGTCTGTAAGCGCTTCATCAATCCTTCCAAAGCATTGTCGATGATCTGGTGAATCTGCTCTTTAGAAAGCGGATTAAATACGATCACATCATCGATACGGTTGAGGAATTCAGGGGAGAAAGTCCGCTTCAATGCATTTTGAATAACCGTCTTGGCAGTGTCTTCAGCTGCTTCCTCCCTCGCTTTTGTGGTAAAACCAACGCCCTGTCCGAACTCCTTCAACTGACGGGCACCAATATTGGAGGTCATAATAATCAAGGTATTTTTAAAATCGACCTTCCGACCCAACCCATCTGTGAGCTGCCCATCGTCTAAAACTTGCAACAAGATATTAAACACATCCGGGTGTGCTTTTTCAATTTCATCTAAAAGGACGACGGAATACGGCTTTCGACGGACTTTTTCGGTCAACTGACCTCCTTCTTCGTACCCAACGTAACCTGGAGGGGCACCAATCAGTCGGCTGATGGAAAACTTCTCCATGTATTCGCTCATATCCACTCGAACGAGGGAGTCCTCGCTATCAAACAAGTAGCGGGCCAGGGACCGGGCAAGTTCTGTTTTACCTACGCCTGTTGGGCCGAGGAAAATAAAGGAGCCAACCGGTTTTTTAGGATCCTTCAATCCAACACGATTACGTTGGATTGATTTTACCACTTTTAGGATGGCCTCATCTTGACCGATGACCATTTTTTTGATATCATCGCCCATGTGGACGAGTTTTTTGCTCTCACTTTCACCTACTTTCCGAATGGGGATACCGGTCATCATGGCCACCACCTCTGCGATATCATCTTCCTCAACTGGGTAGCGTTTTGATTTTGCTTCCTCTTCCCACTCTGCTTTTGCGAACTCCAATGCACGCGCAGCCTTGCTTTCCTGATCGCGAAGATGGGCGGCTTCCTCATAGTTTTGGTCGCGTACCGATTGGTTTTTGCGTTCCTTCAGTACCTCGATATCCTTTTCCATCTGTTCGATTTCCTTGGGCACCACGATATTTTTCAAGTGAACTCGGGCACCTACCTCATCGAGCACATCAATGGCTTTATCGGGTAGAAAACGATCTGTGATATAGCGATCACTTAGGCGAACACAGGCTTTAATCGCTTCAGCGGAGTAAACGACACTGTGGAACTCTTCATATTTTGACTGAATATTTTGCAAAATATGGATGGTATCTTCTTGGCTGGGAGGGTCTACCAATACTTTTTGGAAACGGCGATCCAGCGCACCATCTTTCTCGATGTATTGCCGATACTCATCCAGGGTGGAGGCACCGATGCATTGCAATTCCCCTCTTGCGAGGGCGGGCTTGAAAATATTGGAAGCATCCAGCGAGCCTGTAGCGCCGCCAGCACCCACCATGGTATGGATCTCATCAATAAACAAGATCACATCCCGGTTTTTTTCCAATTCGGTCATAATTGCCTTAATCCGCTCTTCGAATTGTCCGCGGTACTTCGTTCCTGCCACCAAAGCGGCCAAGTCAAGCATCACAATTCGCTTGTTGAACAACGTTCGGCTCACCTTTTTCTGTAAGATGCGAAGGGCAAGGCCTTCTACAATGGCGGTTTTTCCGACACCGGGCTCACCTATAAGGATGGGGTTGTTTTTTTTGCGGCGGCTGAGGATTTGGCTCACCCGTTCAATTTCATTTTCACGACCGATAATAGGATCTAATTTACCCTCTTCTGCTAGTCGGCTGATATCCCGCCCAAAATTGTCCAGCACAGGAGTCCGGCTTTTCGTTTGTCCTTTCACATTGGAAGAGCGGCTAAAGCGATCCTCTTCCTCCTCATAACCGCTGCCTTCGGAGGATTGGTTCGTGATGCCGGGAGGGGTAATATCTTGTTCGGAGCGCACGTACTCCAGTTCTTTTTTAAACGTTTCGTAATCCACAAAAAATTCATTTAAGAGTTGTGTAGCATTGGTGTCTGTGTGTTTTAGTAGCGACAGCATCAAATGCTCGGGGAAAATTTCATCGCTGCGCATTTGTTTGGCTTCGATAAACGTAACCTTAAGAACCCTCTCAACTTGGGTAGTTACGGGTACTTTATCTACAAACAAATTTTCGGCAGCAGGGTAATTGGAATATTTGGGAATGGCGCGCTCAATCCGTTTGCGCAACTCATTAACATCCACAGAAAGCGAATCCAGGGTGCGGACTGCCAAAGAGTCCCGCTCACCGATGATACCCAACAGTAAATGCTCCGTCCCAACGTAATCATGACCCAAACGACGAGCTTCTGCGCCGCTTTGGTTTATGATCTGCTTGACCACCGGGGAGAATCGTTTATTCATGATCTTAATCAAAGTTTAACTCGGAAAACTGCGACAATTTTAAGTGTTTTTGAGTAATTAGGAGAATTGATTTTCACCTTAATGCTTTTTTAACATTTTTGTGACGTATTAAGTTCATCCAGCTACAACTTACACCCTCAAACGGTCAGTTTTGGATTCCAAATGGAAAAAATCGGGCCAAAATAAAATTCCTGACGTTCTGTCAGGCTATTTTACCATTCTTCTGCGTCCAAACGCCTATATTTGCCCCTCGCAAGCTAGTAAAAAGTCGCCTTTTTAGATATTTTACTGAAAATCAACATTCTATGAAATACAGATTAGACAAGCAAGAGCATTTTGCCGTGATGATTTTGGATGAGGAGAATTTGAACTCTTCCATCGCCCCCCAGTTAAAAAGCGACCTGATCATTCTCAACAACGAAGGAATTCATCATTTGGTGCTGGATCTCAGTCGGGTAAAATTTGTGGACTCCAGTGGGCTGAGCGCCATTCTGACAGGACACCGATTGTGGAAAGAACCTGGATCCTTCATTGTGGCAGGAGAACTTCAGCCAATGGTAAAAAAACTGATCGAAATCAGCCGCTTGGATGCTATTTTAAAAATGGCACCCTCTGTAGAACAAGCCACCACTCAACTTGGCGCTCAAGCCTAGTGAGTGTCCAGCTACTACTTTTTCACTCTTTCAACGCTCCGCTTGTCGGCTATTCATTCAGTACCGCATACGCTCGATTATTTTAGAACATGACGCCAGAAAGGGAACAAAAAATGAGGCAGGCGGCAAGGCTTACCCAACCTGATCTGACCGTAATTCTCGAAAACAGTTTCGACCCACTCAACATTAGCGCCGTAATGCGCTCCTGTGACGCGGTGGGCATTCGCGAAATTTTTGTGGTATATACCCGGCCCTACCTAGATAAAAGAGGCCTTGTACTTGGTAAACGAACCTCCGCTGGCACCTTTAAATGGATTGATGTCTACGTATTCGACAGCCTCGAAGAGTGTTTCCGGCGCGTGAAGGAGCGTTACCAGCGGGTCCTGGCCACATTACCGGGAGATAAAAGCCAATCGCTGTTTGAACTGGATCTTTGCGTACCCACCGCTTTGTTGTTTGGGAACGAAGACGACGGCATTAGCCAGGAGGCCCTCTCCTACTGTGATGGCGCCTTTTTTATTCCCCAAGCAGGATTTGCTGAAAGCCTTAATTTGTCCAACGCTTGCGCAGTCAGCTTGTACGAAGCCTACCGGCAACGCAGTGCAGCAGGATTTTATAGCCATTCCCCCAGATTAACTGAAGAGCAACAACATCAACTGATGGAACGCTGGACCCTTATGCTGAAATCTGAAGGGTTCAGAAACCGAGGACAGAAAATACAAGCCGAAGATCCGGCAATTGCCCCTATTTTTGTCCAGCGAAAACCCAATTAACCGTTCTAAACGCTACCATTATGCAGCCTTTACAATTGTCGCTGGTTATCCCATTGAAAAATGAAGCCGACAGCCTTCCAGAACTGGAAGCCTGGATCCGCCGGGTTTGCGAGGAACATCAGATTCGCTACGAGGTAATTCTTATTGACGACGGCAGCAACGATGGGTCCTGGAAAGTCATTGAACAACTCAAGCAAAAAAATCCAGCGATAAAAGGGATAAAATTTAGGCGTAACTACGGCAAATCTGCAGCACTGTTCACGGGTTTCAAACTCGCACAAGGTGCCATCGTGATCACCATGGATGCAGACCTACAGGATAGCCCGGATGAAATCCCGGAATTAATGCAGATGATCCACGAAAAAGGATATGACCTGGTGAGCGGTTGGAAAAAAAGAAGGCACGATCCACTCAGTAAAACCCTTCCAAGCAAACTTTTTAACGCAGTCGCCCGCAAAATAAGTGGTATACATTTACATGATTTCAATTGTGGCCTGAAAGCCTACCAATTGGATGTTGTCCAATCCATTGAAGTCTACGGAGATATGCACCGTTGGATGCCCGTACTGGCAAAATGGGCTGGGTTTACCCACATCGGTGAAAAAGTAGTTGAACACCGAGCCCGTAAATACGGATCCTCCAAATTTGGTTGGGAACGCATCATAACTGGATTTCTAGATTTGCTTTCCGTCTATTTTGTCGGCAAATTTGGGAAAAAACCCATGCACTTTTTCGGAAGCTTGGGCACCCTTTCAATTCTTTTGGGCCTAGCCATCCTCACTTGGCTGAGTGCCTCCAAAATCATTTACAACCAATACGGTATCGCAGATCGCCCCGCCTTTTTCTTCGGGATTCTGGCGCTAATAATTGGTAGTCAGCTGTTTTTGGCCGGCTTTTTGGCAGAATTAAATAACCGGAATGCCTACAACAAGGACCAATATCTAATCGAAAAAGAAGTATAAATGGAAGTAGTGAATGGACGGTATGAACTCACCGGCGGTGTGAGTCCTTTGGACCTCTGTAAAGAATTTGGAACCCCTCTCTATGTGTACGACGCTGCCATCATGGCAAGGCAGTACCGACGTATTACTCAAGCATTCTCTTGGCCTAAACTCCGCATCCACTACGCGTGTAAAGCGTTGACCAACCTACAGGTGATGTGGCTTTTTCAAGAATGGGGTGCAGGATTGGACTGTGTTTCGATTCAAGAAGTACAACTAGGCCTGCACGCCGGGTTTCAAGCCCATGATATTTTGTTTACACCCAATTTCTCCGACCTGGAAGAATTTAATGAGGCGGTCCGACTGGGGGTCAAAATCAATATTGATGCCATTCCCATGTTGGAAAGTTGGGGGCTTCACCATGCGGAGGTCCCCTTTTGCATACGGATTAATCCGCACCTTATGGCAGGTGGAAATGAAAAAATAAGCGTGGGCCATATCGACTCCAAATTTGGCATTAGTATTCACCAACTGCCCCATGTGCTGCGATTAGTAGAATCCCAAAAGCTAAAAATCAACGGGCTTCATATGCACACCGGATCGGATATTTTGGATGTAGATATCTTTATGAAGGGCGCAGAAATTTTATTTGAAGCCGCAAAACGGTTTCCAGACCTCGAATACATCGATCTCGGAAGCGGATTTAAAGTTCCCTACAAGCCAGAGGATATTGAGACCGATGTGGAAGAACTGGGCGAAAAATTAAGCAAACGATTTGCAGACTTTTGTCAGGAATATGGCCGTGAGCTTACCCTTATGTTTGAGCCGGGCAAGTTTCTGGTGAGCGAAGCAGGATACCTTTTTGCAAAATGTACCTTGGTAAAACAAACCACTTCCACTTCTTTCGTTGGACTAAATACAGGGTTTAACCACTTAATTCGCCCTATGTTCTATGGTTCCTACCATAAAATTGTCAACGTCACGGAGCCATCTTTTAAACCTCGGATTTATACAGTAGTAGGAAATATTTGTGAAACAGACACCTTCGGACACGATCGACGCATCGCAGAGGTGGTTGAGGGCGACATCCTTGGTTTTTACAATGCTGGTGCTTATGGGTGGATGATGTCCTCCAATTATAATTCGCGTTTCCGACCAGCAGAGGTGCTGGTTCAAAATGGAAAAGCCCGGCTCATCCGGCGTCGGGAAAACTTGGAGGATCTATTGCGCACCCAGGAAAATCTTTAATTGAAGCATCTCTCCAGCTCCTCTGTAAAACAATGCAACCAATCAAAACGGATGCTCAAAAATTACTCGGAGTCCTTCAATTCAAGTCAGCTCGCGATTGATTATCTTTGCAGCACTATTGTTCTAAATTAAGTTCCGATGCCCTAACTTCATCGGATTAAATTACTGCCATGTCAGAAAAAATAATATTCTCTATGTCGGGGGTAAATAAAACCTTCCCCCCACAAAAACAGGTGCTCAAAAACATCTGGCTCTCCTTCTATTATGGCGCCAAGATTGGAGTACTGGGTCTCAACGGTTCCGGTAAATCCACCTTGCTTAAAATCATAGCAGGCTTGGATCAAAACTATGAAGGTAAAATCGAATTCGAAAAATCGTACAAGATCGGTTATTTGGCCCAAGAGCCCGAACTCGATGAAACCAAAACTGTCCGTCAAATTGTAGAGGAAGGAGTCCAGCACATCATAGACCTGCTCAAAGAAAACGAGGACATCGGAATGAAATTGGGGGAGGTCACGGACGATGAGGAAATGATGAAGCTCATCGAGCGCCAGGGAGAAGTGCTGGAGCAAATCGAACACTACAACGGTTGGGAAATCGACCACCGCATCGGATTATTCACCGACGCGCTTCGCTGCCCAGAAGATGAGCGCCCTATTAAAGTCTGCTCCGGTGGAGAAAAGCGCCGGGTAGCACTCGCTCGGTTGCTGCTCAGCCAGCCCGATATTTTGTTGCTTGACGAACCTACGAACCACCTTGACGCAGAATCCGTTGGCTGGTTAGAACAATACCTGCAAAATTTCCCCGGTACTGTCATAGCAGTAACGCACGACCGCTACTTCCTGGATAACGTGGCAGGCTGGATCCTGGAATTAGACCGTGGAGAAGGGATTCCATGGCAAGGAAACTACTCGACCTGGCTAGAACAAAAAGCCAAGCGACTCGAACAGGAAGAACGCTCAGAAGAAAAACGCCGCAAAACACTGGAACGTGAGTTAGAATGGGTGCGAATGTCACCCAAAGCACGCCAAAGCAAAGGAAAGGCGCGTTTGAATGCCTATGAAAAACTAGCAGACGAGGGCGTAAAAGAAAAAGAGGCAAAACTAGAGCTCTGGATCCCGAATGGACCGCGCTTGGGTGATAATGTTATCTCCGTAAATGGGCTTAAGAAAGCATTCGGAGACCGCATTTTGTTTGAAAATCTCAGCTTCGATGTGCCTAAAAACGCAATTGTAGGTATCATTGGACCGAATGGGGTCGGCAAATCCACGCTCTTCCGGATTCTAACCGGCAACGAAACACCAGATTCCGGCAATGTTACCATCGGTGACACCGTTAAACTGAGCTATGTTGACCAAAGCCACTCTGCCTTGCTCCCCGAAAAGACCATATATGAGATCATTTCCGAGGGACAAGACTTGATTCAGGTCGGAAATGCCTCGGTGAATGCCCGCGCCTACATCGCCAAGTTCAACTTTACCGGTGCTGACCAGCAAAAAAAACTGGGAGTCTGTTCGGGTGGAGAGCGTAATCGCGTCCACTTGGCAATGACCCTCAAGGACGGAGGAAACGTATTACTGCTGGATGAACCGACCAATGATATTGACGTGAACACCCTTCGCGCTTTGGAAGACGCCCTGGATGATTTTGCAGGTTGCGTGATGATTATTTCACACGATCGTTGGTTTATCGACCGACTAGCGACCCACATCCTTGCTTTTGAAGACGATGCGGAAGTGGTATTCTTTGAGGGCAACTTCACTGATTATGAAGCAGCAAAAAAGGAAAAATTGGGAGATATCACCCCGCATCGCCCTCGGGTAAAGCATATTTTAGGCTAATTCTAATCCGATTAAATAGACGCCCTGCACAGAAAATGCGCAGGGCGTTTTTTATACCCAAAAATGTAGTACTTTTGTCTATCGTAACAGGGGAAAGCAAGAATGTATTATTCCCTCTTGCTTTCCCCTGTTTCCATCACCAACCATCTAATGGACCTAGTCGCTCAAGATCCCTTGCTGTATTGGCTGCTCTGGGCTATTGCAACCCTCATAGGGGTCCTGCTTGGCTGGACGTTGCGTGCCCAATGGAGAGAAAAAACACTGCTCGCTGCCTACGAGCAAAGTGAGCAAGAGCGGAATTCGATCGCCCATTTATACTCCCAGCTAAGGACGCATTACGACCAAAAAACAGCAGATTTGCACCGAGCTGAACTGGAATTCAGCTTGCTGCAAGAAAAAATGGTGAACCTAGAACGCATCTCGAGCAATTTCGATGCCCATCGCAAAGCCGATCAGGCAGCACTTGAACAAGTGCAAAACGCAACGGTCTTTGCTCAAGAAAAGGCCCTCCTCCTCGAAGAAAATATCCGGTACCTACGAATGCGGGACCAACAGCAAAGCAGTGAAATTCAACGACTTCACGAGGAACTGAAGGATAGCCAACCCAACCGAATAAAAATAATTGATCTGCAAACTCAACTGGAAGCCTGGCAGCAACAATGCTTGAATCTAGAACAACAAAAAGCGGAGCTGTTAGAACAATTGGAGGTGCAAAAAAAACAAGTTGCCCAACTCCAGAAAAACTTGGATCAATTGTCAACCCTCGCAGAAGGAGACTCTGACCAACGAGACCTCACCTACCCTTCCGGCCATTCGGACGAAGAAGAATAGCAGCTAACCCATACCCTTTTCTTCCCATTCACTTAATCAACACTAAATTATGCGCTACGAAACGCTCGCCACGGAACTTTTCCAGCACAACCGCCGTCGATTCGTGCGGGAAATGATGCCCGGAACTGTTGCTATCTTCAACTCAAACGACCAAATGCCCCGATCCGGGGATCAATACTTCCCTTTTCGGCAAAACACCGGTCTTTTCTGGCTCTCAGGTATCGATCAGGAAGAGAGTATGTTGTTCCTCTTTCCTGGTTGCCCTAAAGAAAAACACGAGGAAGTGCTGTTTATCAAGCGCACCAACGAACACATCGCCGTTTGGGAAGGCCATAAACTAACCAAAGAGGAAGCCAGACAAATCTCCGGCATCGAAAAAGTGTACTTCCTGGACGAGGGTCCTGTGGTAATGAGGGAACTAATTAACCTGTCTTCAGGTATTTACCTCAACTTCAACGAACATGATAAATTTATAACACCGGTAGAATCGCGCGACCAACGTTATGCGAAAGAAATACGTAGAGACTATCCTGGACATCCGATTCACCGTGCTCAGCCCCTTTTGAAAAAACTGCAAACCATCAAAAACCAGTGGGAAATTGCCACCCTCCAAAAAGCAATCGACCTCACAGGCACCGCATTTCACCGGGTTATGAAGTTTGTTCGACCAGGTGTGTGGGAATACGAGGTGGAAGCAGAAATCACTCATGAGTTTATTCGAAACCGCGCCTCCGGGCACGCTTACTCGCCCATTATTGCCACCGGTAAAAATGGTTGCGTACTCCACTATATTGATAATAATCAACAATGTCAGGATGGTGACCTGCTGCTAATGGACTTCGGAGCCGAGTATGCCAATTATGCCGCTGATCTCACCCGAACCATTCCCGTGAACGGACGATTTAGTCCCCGACAAAAAGCAGTCTATAATTCCGTCTTAAAAGTACTAGTAGAAGCACGAGCACTCTTGGTTCCAGGTAATCTCCTAGAAGAATACAACAAGGAGGTCGCACGGATGATGGAAAGTGAACTGCTGGATCTGGGTCTTATTTCCAAAACAGATATTCAGAACCAAGATCCGAACTGGCCCGCCTATAAAAAATACTTTATGCACGGTACCAGCCACCACCTCGGTTTAGATGTCCACGACCTAGGGAATCGATACGATCCCTTCCAGGCTGGAATGGTGTTTACCTGTGAACCGGGTATTTACATCCCAGAAGAAGGGTTTGGAATCCGGCTGGAAAATGATATCCTGGTCACGGACCAAGGCCCACTAGATTTGTTTAGTCAAATTCCAATTGAGGCTGATGAAATTGAATCTATCATGAACGCCTAAGGGAAACGCAAGGCTAGTTCAAAAGCAGTTGCGAACCGATGGTTCCAACGTTCCATATCAACCACCATCGCAGCTCGGTTATCAAGGAGTAATTTCCCGTGTTTGTCTACCATTTTTTGGTAATGCTGTAGGCAAACACGGGTAATGGCCGTTATGTAATGCACTATGCGCAATGCCGTTTCCACCTGAGCTGCCGACATTCCACTGGAAGAAAATGCGGTATGAGTTACCTCCACTTGCCGCTCAAATAAGTCGGATAAAGTAGAAAGTTGCCCCCTCTGCAATAAATAAGTGGCAAAGGTTGGGACTCCTTCCTGTATATCGAACCAGGCATCAAAAATATCATCACAAGCTTGGATTAAATGGCCAAATGCAAATAAGGCACTTTCCTCCAGCGCACTCGGTGCGATGGGTGAAAGCTGCCTGAATAAGAGTACAGAATACCCACCCTTCTCTGCCGCATGATGAATAAGAGCATCCAAATCGCTCGGAGGATGTTGTTTGGCAGCCATCTCGGTGTTAAATACCCGGTGCATTACCTGATCAAAAGCTGCTTGACGATCCAGGGACATTTGCCGATGCAGGTTCTCCAAAAAATGCAAGGCAAGTTGCCGGTGATCATCCATACGCTGCCCAAATGCCTTCGGTTGATCTTTCCAATTAAATCCCTGTAGCTCCTGCTCCTGCGATACTTCTAATAAGTCATCAAAATAATACGCGAGCGCCGCTAAATTAGATAACCGATATCCCTGATCATTGGAGCGACATTTGGGCTGCAAGGTCTCAAATAGAAGTTGAAGGAACGTGCCACCATAAAAATAGTGTTTCAACCGACGCTTCTCCTTGCTGGAAAAAAACGTAGGTTCTGAAAGTTGAAGATCACGGTAGGTACGCTCCTTGAAATAACGCGCTGCAAAGGCAAAACCCAGCAATAAGCGAAAGGTAGCAACCAGCATCCAATACCAATGCCTTCCAAATCGAATTACATTTGTCATTTTGTTCTGTGTTTCCAATCTACCTTGCCACTACTCTACTTAGGTAATCCGTTTCCCAAATGGCAAGGTCTGGATAACTTTTACCAATAAAAAACTAGAAATATACACGATGGGGACGATCACTGGAATGCTGCGCTGAGGTATCGCTGCCCCAAACCAGTATCCACACTGGGCCCACCAATCCATCACCAGCACGTGAACCAGGTAAATCCCGAAACTGGCACTGGCCAATTCCTTTTCGATCTCCAGCAAGGGTATTTTATTCCATTGTAAACGCGCGAGCAGGAAGAATCCAATCACTGCCATCCCAACATTGGGCGTCAGGTAATCGTAAAAATACCGATGAAATTTCCCTTCATTTAAAAAAACACTGGCATAGTACGTTCCGACCACGGTTAAGGTCGAGCCCAATAGAATCAAGACAATAGAAGCGATCGTCATCTGCCTTCTGGAATAAGGCCAAGTGGAAAGAAGGCTATTAGCAGCTTCCCCGGGTAGTGGCTTTTGAATCAGGTAAGCACCCAGCACAAAATATCCCACATTATTACTGAACGTTTCGGCATACAAACCCAGTTTTATGTCAAAAAAAGTAGCTCCAAGTTTGTATCCCCAGGCGGCCAAAGCACAAAGAACAAAAACATACCAATAATCCCGATCTCTAGCCTGTCGAACCCAAGGTCGTAAAAGTGGATACACAAAATAGAGGCCGGTTATCAGGTAAATAAACCAAAGGTGATAATGAACAGGTCCCTCTACCAGCCGAACAGCAGCCTCCGGGATCGTAGCAGGCTCCTTCCTGGCCAGGTAGCCATATAGCAGGTACACAATCATCCAAAAGATCCCCGGAACTAAAACCCTACTCAAGCGTTTTTTAAGAAAATCACCCGTTGGATAATCCTTTGTTAATAAAAGCCCGCCGCTCAACAAGACAAATAAGGGTACAGAAGCCCTTGAAATACCATCCCACCAGTTAGAATACCACCATTCCCAGGTGTTCATATCCGGAAGCTGCTCCGCCAAAGGGCCGGAAACATGGATGGCGATTACAATAAAAGTAGCCAGGTTTCGAAGGCGATCCGCCCAGGCAAAGGAGGCAAGCTGTGACTTGGCGCACATAAATTTTGAATAAAGCGTTTAGCAATCAAGAAAGAATCAAGTGCAAAGATGGCATCTCTTTTGAATTTTGTACCTTTGCAGTCAATATTATGGAAAAAGTAAAATGTTTGATTATCGGCTCAGGCCCCGCAGGTTACACAGCTGCCATCTATGCAGCACGTGCCGGCCTCAAGCCCGTGATGTACACTGGCCCTCAACCAGGAGGGCAGTTGATGATCACCAATGAAGTAGAAAACTACCCAGGGTATCCAGATGGACGTCAGGGCCCCGAGATGATGGAAGATTTCCAGAAACAAGCAGAACGCTTTGAAACGGATATCCGCCACGAAATCATCACAAAAGTAGATTTCACAGGCCCAATTCACAAGGTCTGGTCCGAAAGCGGCCATGAAATCCACTCCCCAGCTGTAATTATTGCCACCGGCGCCAGCGCCAAATGGCTTGGAATTCCGGGTGAAGATACCTTACAAAATAGAGGGGTTTCCGCGTGCGCAGTTTGCGATGGCTTTTTCTTCCGGAATCAGGAGGTCGCTATCGTTGGAGCAGGTGACACCGCTGCCGAAGAGAGTACTTATCTTGCCAAAATCTGCTCAAAAGTACACCTCATCGTACGCCGCGATGAAATGCGCGCTTCTAAAATTATGCAGCAGCGCGTGTTGAACAACCCCAAAATACAGGTGCACTGGAACACCGAAACCGAGGAGGTGCTTGGCGAACAAGCCGTCGAGGGTATTCGCGTGGTGAATAACAAAACGGGCGAAAAAACAGTCTTGAATGTAACCGGTTTCTTTGTTGCCATCGGGCACAAACCTAATACTGATATTTTCAAAGACTGGATTACCCTGGATGACAGTGGCTACATTAGCCTACCCAACCCAGGACGTACCCACACCAACATCGAGGGAGTCTTCGCCTGTGGTGATGCTCAAGATAAAGTCTACCGCCAAGCTGTAACCGCAGCAGGAACAGGCTGTATGGCTGCACTCGATGCGGAACGCTACCTGGTGGCCACCGAGCAATAACTGCACGCCCACTTTTTATACCTACTAAATAAGATCAGATTGCGGTTGTGGGGCTCATCCACAACCGCAATTCCCGTGTAAAGACGTTCCTTACTTTTCATCAATACAACCTAATACAATGGCAAAATTCAGACCCGGTGTACTGCACGGACAAGAAGTAACCGACCTGCTCAATTACGCGAATGAACACAATTTCGCCTTACCTGCTGTCAATGTAATTGGCACCAACTCCGTGAACGCAGTGCTTGAAACAGCAGCAGCTGTGAATAGCCCCGTAGTTATTCAGTTCTCCAACGGAGGAGCCGCGTTTTTTGCAGGAAAAAGCTTGAGTAACGAGGGACAAAAGGCCGCCATCCTTGGTGGAATCTCAGGAGCACAGCACGTTCACGCAATGGCAGAAGCCTACGGTGTACCCGTGATCCTACACACCGACCACTGCGCTTTGAATATCATTGGTTGGGTAGATGGACTATTAGAGGCCGGCGAACGTTTTTTTGACAAAAATGGTTACCCGCTCTACAGCAGCCATATGCTTGACCTCTCCGAGGAGTCCTTGCACGAAAACATCGAAATATCTGCCCGTTACTTCGAACGGATGGCCAAAATGGGGATGACCCTCGAAATTGAGTTGGGTGTTACCGGAGGCGAAGAGGACGGAGTAGACAATACAGACGTAGATTCCTCCCGTTTGTACACACAGCCTTCTGAAGTAGCCTATGCCTATGAAGAGCTGAGCAAAATCAGCCCACGCTTCACCGTTGCCGCTGCCTTTGGAAACGTACATGGAGTTTACAAACCCGGTAATGTCAAACTGCAACCCGTTATCCTGAAAAATTCTCAAGATTACATCCGGGAAAAATACGGATTAAGTGGAAAAACACCGGTCAATTTCGTTTTCCATGGTGGCTCCGGCTCAACACAGGAGGAAATCCGTGAGGCAATTGAATACGGTGCCGTAAAAATGAACATCGATACCGATATGCAGTGGGCATTTTGGGACGGTGTACGTGGATTCTACGAAAGCAAAAAAGGATACCTACAGGCACAAATCGGCAACCCAGAGGGTGAAGATAAGCCCAACAAAAAATACTATGATCCCCGCGTTTGGTTACGCGCAGGCGAAACCGCTTTTGTCGCTCGCCTTCGTCAGGCATTTGAGGACTTAAATTGTATCGATAAAAACGCCTAACCTCCGGTTCTTACGGCTGGATGAATATGTTTGAAGTTCTTAAATGTGAATTGGAGCTGCCTTAACTGGGCTCCCTTACGTTCAGCTACAAAAGAACCTAGATTCATTCCAATAAAAAGCGCCCGACTCCTTCAGCAGGAACCGGGCGCTTTCCATATAGTTAATCAGCACCAATTAAAGTGCCTTCAATACTTCTTGCTCTAAATTTGTCCGTGGGTTAATGGCAATAATCTTTCCAGTCCGATCAATCAAAAAGGTACGTGGAATGGAGTTAACCCCATATACCGCCGCAGGGGCAGAGCCCCAATGCTGAAGGTCACTCACATGGCTTGGCCACTCCAGCTTATCCTGGGCAATGGCTTGAATCCATTTAGCCTTTCCATCCGATTTCCGGCGAGCCATTTCATCCGCTGGCATATTCTGACGAGGGTCTGCTCCATCCAATGAAACGCTGAACACATCAAATCCACGAGACTTGTACTTGTGGTAAACCTCCACCACATGCGGATTGGCCTTGCGGCAAGGGCCGCACCAAGAAGCCCAAAAGTCCAACAACACCACTTTTCCTTTTAGTGAAGACAAAGAATGGGTTTTTCCGTCGGGTCCCGGAAGACTAATTTCAGGAGCCATTTCCCCAACCTTTATTTTCTCGGCCGCTTCCTGCTGAGCAGCTTGTTGTCCCACCTGAGCAATGATTGCGTTATAATCAGAGGAGAACTTGGAATTCGGAGCATAGGCGGCCAAATCGGTACCAGCCTGCTTCAATTCAGTCATAAAAGCCGCTGGAGAAGCCCCATACAGCTGAAGTCCCATAAATGCCTTCATCATCGGATTACAAGCTTTAGCTACCATTGCTTTGGCCTGATCTGGTTGTAATTGTCCACCCGTTGTGATCAGTTCTCCGATTAAGTTTGCGTAACATTGAAAGGTTTCGGATCCTTGTATTTCAAAACCCATTTTTTCAATATTGGCCAAATCTGCGTTGATGGTAATTTCATTTTCCTTGCCATCCAACATAAAGTAAATTCGCTTCGCGCCAATAGCCAAACGGTATAGGCCTTCCTCCCAAGGTTTTTCCTGAGAGATAGTAAAATTACCGCTGGCATCAATGGCCGCTTTTCCGAGTGCCACGGTAGAGCGATCGAAGTGTGCTAACTCCAGTACCACCTGAAGGTTTTCGGCGTTCTTGATATTTCCCTTAAGTGAATAGCCTTTATCCGTCCCGGAACATGCGGAAAACACGAACAGGGTCGCTGTAAAAAATGATAAGATAAATTTCATATGATTGGTTATTAATTCATAATATTTTCAAGTACCGTATCGTACACCTGGTTCCAATCGGTAATCGAACCCCAGTTTTCTCCATCTACTAAAACATTGGTTCCAGCTACCGTACCAATGCGCTCAAAAGAGGTAGTAGACGACTCCAATAAGGATTCGAAACCAGCAACCAGCTCTGGACGGACCGATACCACTACCCTACTTTGCGCTTCGCCAAACAACCAGGCGTCCTTCCTTACTACATCAGAACTGTGTACGTCAAATCCTCTTTTTCCAGCTTGAGCGCTTTCCAAAAGTGCCACCAGCAGGCCTCCTTCAGACACGTCGTGGACCGACTGGACCATAGATTGCCCGATGAGCTGTCGGATTAGGCCGTGCAATTGTACCTCTTCCTCTAGGTTGAAGGCAGGGCAGTTTGAAAATTCAACCCCATGTACGCGACGCAAGTATTCAGAGGAGCCAATATCATCTCGACTTTGGCCGAGTAGGTAAATCACATCCCCTTCCGATTTAAAATCCAGGGTCATCACCCGCTCATGATCATCTACAATTCCCAACATCCCGATTGTTGGGGTTGGATAAACTGGGATTACCTTGTCCTTCAGGGTCGCTTGGTTATAGAAGCTCACATTCCCTCCTGTTACCGGAGTATTGAATTTACGGCAAGCATCTCCCATGCCCTTGATGGCCTGGGCAAATTGATAATAGACCTCCGGATTATAGGGATTTCCAAAATTCAAACAATTCGTGATGGCAACTGGCTCGCCACCAGCGCATACAATATTACGAGCTGCTTCCGCCACCGCAATCATTCCACCCACGTAAGGGTCTGCAAATACGTAAGCAGAGTTGCAATCCGTCGTTAAAGCCAGTGCCTTATTGGTGCCCTTCACCCTTACCAGAGCAGCATCCGAGTGGCGGTTAGTCGTCATCGTGCCGGTCCGAACCATGGAGTCGTATTGTTGCGTAATCCAGCGTTTGGAGGCAATATTCGGTGAGCTCCAGACCTTTTTCGCAGCTGCCAACCAGTCAGTTGGTTCCGCAATATCCTCTAATCGGAAACGAGCAATTTCATCTAAATAGTCCGGGCGCTTTTGCTCCCGAACGTACACAGGAGCGCCTCCTCCTAGTACCAGTGATTCTGCTGGAACATCGGCTACTAATTGGCCGTGGTAATAAAATTCAAGGCGGCCGGTATCCGTGGTCACCCCGATTTCTTCGCATGGCAAATCCCATTTATCAAATACCCGCTTGATCTCAGCTTCTCGACCTGGTTGGCAAACAATCAGCATTCGCTCCTGGGACTCTGAAAGCAAAATCTCCCAGTCTTTCATATTTGCTTGCCGAGTAGGCGCCTTGTCCAAATCGATGCGCATACCGCAGCCTGCTTTGGCAGACATTTCGGAAGTGGAACAGGTAATTCCTGCAGCCCCCATATCTTGCATACCTACTAAAGCACCCGTTTGGATAGCCTCCAAAGAGGCCTCTAACAATAATTTTTCCTGAAAAGGATCACCTACCTGAACCGCCGGCAAATCCTCATGGCTGTCCTCCGTCAAATCAGCGGAAGCAAATGTAGCTCCGTGGATACCATCCCGGCCCGTTGCAGACCCCACTATAAACACAGGATTACCAGGTCCCCCTGCAGTAGCAGACACCGTTTCTCCTACCTTAACTATACCTGCTGACATTGCATTTACCAGAATGTCGTGATCGTAACAGGGCATAAAATATACCTCTCCACCCACGGTAGGAACCCCAAAACTATTGCCATAATCGCCAATCCCTTTTACCACGCCAGCAATTAATCGCTTCATTCTCGGGTTATCAGGAGTGCCAAAACGAAGGGAATTCAACGCAGCGATGGGTCGAGCACCCATTGTGAAAATATCACGGTGGATTCCACCAACACCAGTGGCAGCCCCCTGGTAAGGCTCAATCGCTGAAGGGTGATTGTGACTCTCAATTTTGAAAACACATCCAAATCCGTCCCCAATATCAACTAATCCAGCGTTTTCCTCTCCTGCACCCACCAGTAGCCTACCACCGTCCCGGGGAAGCGTTTTCAACTGGAGGATGGAATTTTTGTAGGAGCAATGTTCACTCCACATTACAGAATAGATACTGAGTTCTGTAAAATTGGGAACTCGACCTAATACATCTTGTATTTTTTGAAATTCATCCGGAGTTAATCCCAGGCTTTTAGCCGTTTCTACTGTAGGTATTGGATCTGAATGTTGATTGGACATCGATGAAAATTATAGTGTAATGCAAAGGTAATAATTATTCCTGAAAAGCGCCGACCGGCTAGCAGGATCCCTACCAGCCGGTGACTTTTATCGCAAAACAGTAACATCCCCCTTTCGGGTTTGAATGCTTCCGTCAATGATCTCTAACTGAACCACATAAATATACACTCCAGGATCGACCGGTCGGTTGTTCCAACGGCCATCCCAACCCAAAATGGGCTCGTTAGGTGGTAGGTTTTTTCGCTCAAACACCAACTCTCCCCAACGGTCGTAAATTTGCATCAAAACAATGGAACGCACCTCTCCGGCAGAGTACACTGTGAACAAGGCGTTTTGATTCTCTGCCTCCGTAGCAAGTACATTCGGTATAAATACGCGCTCATCCCGTACCACCGTCACCTGAATATCATCCATTCCAACACAGCCCGCCGTGTCCGTGACAATTAGTTCTAAATTAAAGGACTCGATCGGCTGGACCAGCTGAACCAAGGAATTAGGGGTGGTCAATAGGGCTGGATTGGACCATTGAATACCTGATAATGTATCTGTATTTACGATTCCTTCGATAAGGATGGAATCCCCAAATTGAATAATCTGATCGGGACCCAAAGTTACCAGAAGAACCGGTGGCGTATTCAATGAGATCAGCGTATCCTCAATGCAGTTGTTCTCGTCCTTTACAAACACAGGGTACACCCCTGCTGGTAAACTATCGTACGTAATGGGCGTTTGAACAACCGGTTCACTGGGGAAATTTCCAACAGAAAAAGTATAGCTTCCATATCCTCCCGTAACCGAAAGCAGGTTGATGATCCCATCTTCCAGGGAAAAACAAGTCGGATCGTCCGATGAATAACTGGCCGTCATGGGAGGAGGCGCCTCTAATACAACAGAACCCTCTTGAAGACAGCCATATTGATCCGTTACGGTATAGTGATACTCCCCTACTCCTAAATCAAAGAGCAGTTCGGAGGAAGAACCATTGGACCATGTAAAGGTATACTCTCCCCCTCCTCCCGAAGGAAACAACAAAATGCTGCCATCCTCCGATTCCGCACATGAAACTTCAAACCCATTGTAGTTGGAAATCGTGGTCTGGACACCAAGGGGACCGACAAAGAGAGCTCCCTCACCCAGCAGTTCTCCCGGGCAATCATTTCCATAAAAGAGCGCATTGCCAATCTGATAGGTGGTACTAACCTGAGCTGCAACCTTGAAAGAATAAGTGCCTTGTACTCCTTCTAACCAAAAAGAACTCCCTTGGTCCGTTGTAACTTGGACCCTCGCCGAGTCCGCATTCTCCAGCACTAAGGTTAGTAAAATACTATCACCAGCACAGGCCGATCCAGATCCGGACAAGGTCAAAACGGGCGGATACACCAGCGAATACCGGGCAGAACCAGTCACTGTACCCAAACAATAGGCATCCGAAACGGTGAGTAGCGTAAACTCAAGATCCTCCTGCACATCCAATTCCTCGATGCTAGTAAGGTATTGATTGCTGACCACCGTCGGGTTCACCACCCCATTAACGGAATATATATAGGAAAAAGGCGCTATACCGCTAAATTGTATGGGTAACGACAGACTGGTACCCAGACAAATAGTGGTATCCAAACTGGCCATTGTCCCTGTCGGGGGATTGTGAAACCGGACTGGAATGGCATTGGTTAAGCTGAGGCAAAACGAGTTGTAGTTTACTCCGGGACCATTCAAGTCAGCATCGCCGGCCACGGCGACGATGAAATAAGTAGTTTCTACCTGCAACCCCGGCCCAAAAAAGAACTGTGGATTGTTCTGGTCCAACAGAACACTTTGAGGAAGGTTGTTGGGATCCGTGCAAAGTAAAAATCGGAAACGATCATTCCCATCCAACACAAAGTTACCATCTGGAGCCGCGCTGACCGCCCCGGGCACACAGGCATCACTCTCCACTTCCGTAAGACCACCCGCATTCGTGATGCATTCACAATTACCATCTCCACCTACTGTGGTAGTGCACCCTTCCGCGCTGGTGATGGTAACAAAATAAGGTGTCCCTTCGGGAATAAGCGCTGTCAAATAGAGGGTATCCAATAGAAAAACCCCGTTTACACCGGTCACCGTATAGGGGGTATTCGGTGCTGCTCCATTGGTTACTCCAAACCGCAGCTGATAATTCAAGACATTGGTATCACAAATTTGGTTAAAATCAACCAACACTGGAACTGGATTCACCTGAATGAAGGCGGAGCCTACCCAGGTTCCTGAACAACCATCCCCGATTACGTTTGCCAGTGCGAAGCTGGTAGATTGGGTAGGAGTATAACTGAAAGATTGAACAGCAGCAGTCGTATTGGTAATTTGCTCACTGATACCAGGTGCAAAAAGTTGAAAGGAGTACGTACTGGCACCAAACAACTGAACGGTAATCTGCTCTGATTCACCCGAGCAGATCGTTCCTCCTCCGCTCAACACCGCCAAAACCTCCGGTTTCCAGACAACCGGAAGGGAGTTGGAATAATCAATACAAAGGTCAGAAAATTGAAGACCGCCGCCTGGTGCCAAAAGGGCGGCCACAGCGGTTAGAAAATAGGTTACCCCAGCCTGTGTTTGACCAGGAATAAAGTTGAAATTCGGAGTATTGCTCTGAGCGATGACTGTCCAAGTGGCTGGATCATTCGTGGTAGTCAATAAGTAGGCCAACCCATCTGCGGGTCCTAACACAACCCCAGTTGCAGGCGTGGCAGACCAGGAAGCCCCAAAACATGGATTAATTTGACCACTAAGCACCCCAGCATTTTTATCACAAGAACAAGGAGAGGCGCCTTGGAGCGTAAAGGTATCACAGGCAAACTGATCTACCAGCTGAAAAAAATAAGGATCGGTTAAAGGTATGGGATCTGAAACAAAACGTCCAGTTGCCGCATTGTATGCACCTGTTAACCCGAGCACCTGAAGACTCGCCCAGTCCCCTTGTGTTACCTCAAGGGTCAACTGGTATGTTCCGGCCTGGTAGTTACAATTGCTTGAAATCGTTGCTGCCGGAATCGGATGTACCACATATTGAAGGGTATCACTCACCTCCACAGAACACAGGGAATCTGCTAGCTGCTGTAAGATAAATTGGCCACTCAACAAAGGCTGCACAGCAACTTGGTAGGGAGCTGTTAGATTTTGAACCTGAAATGGCTGGGCATCAAGTAATCCGTTAAGCGAAAAAGATCCTGTTCCTGAAAGCGAAAGGTTTATAAAAAGGGAGTCCCCTGTGCAAATAGACAGATCAGGTCCTAGGTCAGCTGTCGGCAGTGCATTCCAAACTACTGGAGTCCCAAAGAATACTTTGTGACAAAAATCAGTTAAATCTACCTGATTATTCGCTGTTTTTTTCCCTGCTACAGAAGAAATATAATACTGAGTGCCTGGATTGATTCCGGCTACAAATGGAAACACCGGGTTATTGCTCCAAGCAAGCACGGTTCCAGCGGTATCCACGGAGCTGGTGTGCAAAATAAAAGCAAGAGTATCTCCTTGTCCTAAATTCGCATTGTTATTGAAAACGGCAAAAGCGGTATCTCCCACACAAACAGACAATAAGGAAGTGCCCATCGTACCCGCGTTGGCTTCACAGCTGCAAAATGTCTGACCGAAAGCGGTGGCATTTCCACAATTGAGGGCATCTGCAATTTGAATAGAATAACCAGTGGTGATTGGTAGAACAGCACTGGTGTAAGAATTGCCGACAAAACTCCCTCCCCCAGCAAGGATGGAATACGGAGGAACCCCATTGGTTACATTTAAGCTTACGGTGTAAGAGGCTGCTGCTGGATTACAATTTTGAATAAGATTGCTTAAAATGGGCGGGTTATTAATAGTGACGACCGTGGTATCAAACAAGGGTCGAATACATCCGGGAGATTCCACACTCACAAGGGTATAAATGGTGGTTTCATCAATGTCAACTACAATTGGAACTGGCCCCTCCTCCACGGTGACAGGGGGTTGTAACACTCCGTTGATCGCATAGGTGAGCGTAAATGGAGCGGTGCCCGTTACGGACGCCAAAAGTACCGTATCCGCCATATTACAAAAACTCATATTTGGTGGAATGGAGGCATTGGACGTCACAAAAACAAAAAACTTGGCAATACCGCTGACCGTACCCACTCCCATTGGCCCTGAAACACTAACCAGCTTGTACTCCGTGTAATTGGTTGGGGTTACATAAAGTTTAAAAGGAGAATCACTGGTAGTAATAGGCGCTTGAGGAGTCCCATTCACCGAATAAACAAACGTGTAGGGACCTGTCCCGGTAAACGTGAAGGTGATGGTATCTCCTACTCCGCCGGAGCAAAGATTACCCCCGCCAGAGATTGTAGCAGTTGGAGTAGAAGCGGCGAAACTTAAAGCAGGTGCGGAGAGCGCAAAAAAACAAAAAAGAATTAACCTACCTAAAAGGCTGTTGTTCCTTTTCATGACCAAATCGGCCGGACTGAACGTCGAGAGCATGGGATAGTTGTAAAATGGATTAGAATAAGCTGCGAAGGTACAGTATATCCCTCGGCAGGCCAAAAATGTACTATTAAAAACCAATATTTGTCCAATATTCTACACAAAAAACGGCATTGAGCAGTATTCATCCAACACCATTTGAAGGCAGTACACGAGCTTACGCCCCACTGCCGGTATAAAAAAAGAAAACGGCTCCTCTGGTAAGCTGAACGACTTTGGGTAAACGATATGAAAAAACCTCAACCGACTTGTCGGACCTTCCAAACTGGCCTCCCAAATAAGAAGGGTAGTGCCCACGTTTTGAGTGCACTACCCTTCTCTATTCGGCCAATCATACAACCTTTACAACTCCTCAGGGCCTTCTCCGACCCAGTCTTGAAGATAGTAACCTTCTTCACAAAGCGGTTTGAGTTCTGCCTCTATGAATGCCCTGACCTCGTGAATAATTTCTCCCGGGTATAGAAGATGCACGTTTGGACCAGCATCCAGGGTGAAAAAAACTGGATGCCCCGTATCAGATCGGTAAGCACGCACCTTTTCTAGAATAGCTAAACTGTTGGGGCGCATCAACATAAACGAAGGGTTGCTGCACATCATCAGGGCATGAAGGGTAAGCGCCTCCTCCTCTGCAATTTTTCCAAATCGATGAACATCTCCTTGTTCAAGCGCCTCGGCCAACTGAAGCATATTCTTGTTCGCCTGTTCATACCTGGAGGTAGCAAAAGGATTTCCCTCCATGAGCGCGTGCCCCGCTCGGCTACTAACCGCTTTTTCTTCCTTGGAAACAATTAAGATATCGTCATGAAAATCTTTAAAAACCTCATGCAACATGCCTTCAGCCCCTACTCCAAATTCATCGGAACTCTCCAAATGCACCGATGTTTTCCCCCAAACGGAAGCGTACGGGAAAATAGACCTACAAGCACTTCCACTGCCTAGACGGGCAATCAACGAAGATTTTTTATCAAACTCCTGGCCTTCTTGAAGCGTTCCAAACAATCGATCCTCCAAAGAGCATAGGCAGAGTGCCAACGCGGACATAGAAGAAGCGGAGGAAGCAATTCCAGCAGAGTGTGGGAAAGAATTTCCGGATTGAATTTGAAGGTCCAGCTGCCCCAGGAAAGGGAATATGGGCAGTAATTTCTCTAAAAACTGTTTTATTTTCAAACGAAAAGCCTCATTCGGCTCCTGATGAAAAAGAAACTCCAGCTGAATCCCCTGTTCGGAAGATTCCCGCAACTGGTACTCCAGCCGCATGTCGGTAAAGGAGGAAGACAGAGTAAAGCTAATCGAGGGGTTTTTAGGCAGCTGTAGCCCATGTTTACCCCAATATTTAACAATTGCAATATTGCTTGGGCTTCTCCAGGTAATCGAACCTGGGGTCAAGGCAGAGGAGGAATCTAGCAGCAAACGGGGATTTTCGTACATACTCAATTTTATTTTCCTAAATTCACGCAAAGGAAAGGCTAAACTATGAGAAAAACAGCAATTCCAGCTACTTTTGCAGAATGAATCGAATTGGACAAACCCTCCGTCGAATCGGGATGGAAGTTTATTGCTTTCTGACCGCGCCCATGGTCGTTAAAAACTGCCTGGGGATGCTCACTTTTTTGGGAGCCCTCTTGCTGCTAACCACTTGGTGGCTGCAATGCTACACGCAACACGGTGAACAAGCCGAGGTTCCTGATTTTGTAGGAATGACCTACAAGGAAGCGATTAGGTCTGCCAAAGCCCGGCCGTTTCGATTGGCTATTGCAGATTCCGTTTTTATCGAAGATAAGGCGCCCGGAGAGGTCATCAGCCAACAGCCAAAATCAAAAAGTGCGGTAAAGGAAGATCGAACCATTTACTTAACCATTGTAAAATCCAATCCGGACTTAGTCCCCTTGCCTCCCTTAGCGGGCAACGACGATTATACAATTTACAGCAGACAATGCAACCGCCTCAACATTAAAACCCGTATTTCGGCCAAGGTTCCAGACGACCGTTTAGAACCCAATACTATTTTGGAGGTTATTTATAAACGGGACACCATCACGCATCTTCTTGGTAGTCAATATAAAATTGAGATGGGAACCGTATTGGATTTCGTTGTCACGGATAAAGTGGACAGCGACTTGATGGTGCCTGATCTGGTTTGCCTATCCCTCAAAGAAGCCAAATTCATATTGCTGAGCAGCGGATTTTCAATTGGGAATCTGGTAAAAAATGCCTCCGTAACCGACGAAAGCACCGCTTGGGTTTGGAAACAATTTCCACTCCCGGAAAGCCCTGGAGCGCAGGATTTGACGATTGATCTTTACCTGACTCAAGAGCTCCCAGTACGCTGCCAATAAAGCATGACTCAACTGCCCGTATTCATTTAACTCAACCATATTTACATTTTAACCACGCATTTCACATGCAAGACGCAACAGTATCCGAAGTTAAAAAGCGACTGGAACACGAAGATCCATTTATTTTTATCGATGTCCGCGAACCTTGGGAGTACGAAGAGTTCAACCTGGGAGCGAAATCCATGCCTCTCAGTACCTTGATGAACACCGCATCGGAGCTCTTAGACCATAAAGACGATGAAATTATTGTCCACTGCCGCTCTGGCGCCAGGAGCATGCAGGCAAAAATGATTCTTGAAAGCATGGGTTTCACAAAAGTCCGGAACTTGACGGGAGGAATTCTCGCTTGGCAAACCCAGTTTGGATAATACCACGGGAGAAAGCAACCGTAAGAAAGCTTTCTCCCGCTAATACCTTACTTCGGGCTTTATCGACCGCCTGACGACTGCCGAAAGTCATGTCAACCAGAAATCAATAAGCGGAAGCACTCGTTTCAACCAACCATTCTACCGTCAACAGAAAATTTACAACGGTTCTATTTTGAAAAGAACGGTTAGAAATCGATAATTTACGAGATTTTTTGGAAAATACCGGAAAGGGTTCTATCTTTGAGCGTTTTTGATGCAATTCAAACAAGCGAACGGATTATTTAATCTGTTTTTAATCACAATACCCTCACATGCGGATCCAATTTATCCTTACTTGTCAAAGGGGGACAATTATCCCGATCAATTACCAGTCCGAAATAACGAACTGGATTTTTACTGCCTTGTCAAAAGCGGGCAGTGAGTTGATCGCACACGCTTCAGACATGGGTTATGATATCACAACTCACGGTTTTAAGCAGTTCACTTTCAGTCCATTAGCAATTTTCCCGTATGAAATGGACCAGGTTCGTCAAGAATTCAAACTTCTTGGCAACCAAGTGAAAATTGGCCTCTCCTTCTACATTGCCAGCGGTTTTGAACAGCAGGTGGTTGCCATGTTTCGGCAGACACCCCTTCAGCTAGGAATGCTGGACGGGAAACCTGCCTTTTTTGAAGTAAAACACTGGCAAATTCTTCCTAAGCCTCAGTTTAAGGAAACCATGCAATTCAAAGCAATTTCCCCGATATCAGTAACGCTGACGGAGGAAATTCCAATTACCAACCCTTTCATACTTCCCGATACCGAATTCTACGATATCAGTTTTTTTACCCACCTCGTTCGCCGGTTCAAAGCAGCCAATCAATACAAGTCACTCGCTGGACTAAAGCTGTTGGACCCATCGTATCCCATGCACTTCAAGTTATTAGGAGCGGCCAAGTCAAGACTTATCCACCTGAAGCATAATTTTGAAGGACTGACCCAACTACGGGGTTTCGCCTATGATTTTGAGCTTTCTGCTCCATTACCCGTGATGGAGTACGCCTATTATGGTGGTTTTGGAGAGTTTCCTTATCTTGGATTTGGGTATGTAGATTTTAAGGAGGACTTGCCGGTAAAAAAAACAACTGATCGTTCATACCAGTAAAGATGGAAAAGTTCCCACTTGCTCTTCATAAACTGGAAATCGCTAATAAAAAGGCAGTTCACGGCCTGCTTTGCTTCGTATTTCTTCTCGCTGGATGCACCGAACCAGCTCCACAGCCTAGCATGGAAGATGTTTCGGGTAACTGGAAAGTGAGCGCGGCCAAACGAAACAACCGGCCGGCTCTTACGTTGGACGGCACGTTTTTCAACTTTTCAACGGATGGCACCTTTGAGTCCAACCTCCCTATTTATGAACATCAAGAGGTATGGCAAGCCAGTTTCCAGCTTGATAAAGATACGTTGATTCAGGGAGGGCCCAAGCCCATCAAGTACTTGGTAAAGTCTTGGTCAGACAGCTTACTGGTACTGGAGTTTACGACTAGAGGAATCCCTTTTGAACTTCAGTTAATTCCTGCAAAGTCAGACAGTACTACCTTGGAGTAAATGATCCGATTTTCGAAAACGCACAACACCTCCTTTTTCCATTTAAAACGTGCACATTCTGAGGGTTTTATTTAACGATGAAGTAAGATTGTACAAACGAATAAAATAAACAAAAAAAGCCGCGCATTCTTAGAATACGCGGCTTTTTTTAATCAAAATAGATTCTAGGCGAAAGAACGCTGAAGAGTGTCGAAGGAGGACCTCTCCTGCATTAACTCCATGGCATCCATTGCCTGATCCACCGTAACCGATGGAAATTCTCTTAAAAATTCATTTAGACTTACCCCAATGCGCATGTAGTCGAAAAAGACTTCTACACGAATACGGGTACCGCTAAAAACTGGTTCTCCATCTTGAATATCGGGGTATACGCAAATAGAAGAGTTGAACTGTTTCATAGAAACCGGTGCTGCTTAAGTGTGTGAAAGGAACCGGGACCAGATGTGGTTGGATTAAAAAAAGATTACTGTATCGTTTCGGGCTGCAATATATAGAGTATTCAACTCTTGCACAATCATTTATAAAATAAATTTTTTTTTACCTTTTTTTTCTTCAAATGAATAGTAAAAACAGTGTTATTGACCGTTATTTCATAAATAATACCAGTAAAAGCTGGAGCAGCAATTGAGCAATTGGTCTTTGGTTAAATAGCGGCGTCTTTCAGACTAAACGATCATGACCTTCGACAATCCTGGCAGAAACGAATTCCGATCGAAAAAAAGCGCGTGCTTTTATTATATTTGCGGCGCACAAGAATAATGTAACATGAAACAACTACGATTTACGGCGATTTTTGCTTTTTTAGTGGTGCTCTTTGCCGAATCTTGCTCCAACGAGTTTGAGTTGACAGCTCCTTACAAAGAAATTCCAGTGGTTTACGCCATTTTATCCCCAACGGATACTGCTCACTACGTTCGGGTAGAAAAGGCTTTTTTGGATCCTAAAACGAATGCATTGGTGGTTGCACAAATTGCAGACTCCCTCTACTACCCCGAAAATGCGATTTCTGTTTTCCTTCAGAAGGTAGGTTCCCCTACGCTTTACCAGTTAAAACGCGTGGATGGAAACCAAGAGGGATTTGTGCGTGATTCCGGTGTCTTTGCTCAGTCGCCCAACTGGCTGTACAAAATCAAAGACGATGATTTACCAGGAGGGCTCAATGAAACGGCTACCTACCGGTTAATCATCAAGCGTCAGGATGGCAAGCCCGATATTACAGGAGAAACCATTATTCCCAAATCCTTCAATCTGATTGCTCCAAATACCACAGGTACTCCACCTTTTGTGAATTTTTTGGGAAAACTAACGACCACCTTCCGCTGGACACATGATGAAAACGCGGTTTACTTCAATATATATATGGTGATACCTTACCGGGTATTAAATTCAAACGGAACGCTTGATTATATTGACACCCTGTATTGGACGCCAGTAAGTAATAAACGGTTTGATGGAGTAGGTGGCAACAACTCCCAAGAACGCGTAGTTGGAAATGATTTTTACACCGCTCTCCGGAACCATCTTTTAGCCAGGGACCCAAATGCCCTTTCCAATGACGGCCGGATACGTTACTTCGGTCAAATTTCGATCGCAGTGGAGGGAGGCGGAAGAGAAATTTACGAGTATAACCTGACAGAACAGGCCAATGCTGGTTTGACCGGTGCAGAAATTCTTCAAACCTACACCAATATGTCAGAAGGATTCGGCATTTTCACCGCAAAAAATTACCGCCAATACAATGGCTTCAAAATGGGAGCGGTTACGTTAGACTCTATGCGAAACAGCCCGATTGTACAAGATTTTAACTTTAAATTTTGATGTAATCGTATTGATCAAAACGAAGAATATGGACTAAAATATTCTCCGCATACTGATAACTTGCAGGCGCCTCGGTCTCCACCGAGGCGCTTGTTGTTTGGTTCCGCCTTAAATAGATACCGCCTCGAAAGGTAGGAAAGAAGGTCGGATTAGCGCTCGCTTTTTCTGGGAAGCTAAGTCCATATTGCTGAAGCATGGAGGCTACAAAAAATGCTGTATCCCAGCCATTAAAGGCATCTTCCTCAGGTAACGTCCCAAACTTATTGTAAAACGCTCTTTCAAAGGTTGCCACTTCTGTCTCCTTCCGATCAATGAAACTTGCTGAGGTTAAGTGAACATTTAACTCCCTCAGCAACTCCGCTTCGATTTGAGCATATTCCAACCACTGGGGCATTCCGTACACTTCAACTGAATTGGAACCCTTTGTTTTTTTTAGGCGGCTCAAGAAAGCTACAATCCAATCTTGCCCAGCCCAGGAAGGCATCAAGAACGCCGTGGTTTTACCTGGTCGGCAGTATTTTCCGAAATCAATTTTTTCAAAATTAGGGCTATTATCGGGCAAAATTATTTCCTGCAGTTTAGCTCCCGAAATTGCACTATTCATTTCCTGAAAATAAGCGAACCTGTCAGCTTCCTTTTCTTTTCCTACTAAGACCAACTGGTCAGATCCGAAGTATTTTTCCTTTCGAAGGTACTGCACCATTCGGGCACAGTGGGTTTTTAAGGAAGGGTTGAGCTGAACAAAACCAGTAAAAGACTGCACAAGATCAATGGAAGGGGATTGTGGAGAAACTACAATTTTCCTCCTCGCTTTCGCCCATTCTGCCATTTTACTAATCTGCGCGTTCTTAGTTGGGCCAATTATAACATCTGCCTGGCCCAGACGTGGATTTGAAAACAATTGATCGAATCCCGCTTCTGTTCCTTTAGAGTCTAGCACATCGACCGTTAAGGAGGGGTAATCGGCAGCCAAGATACTCATGGATTCAAATGCTAGCTGCATGCCACCGTAAAACTGGGCAGCTAATTCACTTTTTGAGGAGGGACTCCCCGCTGCTGGATCGGATTGATCGGTCAAAAACGGGAGTACAACTGCCAAGCGGTACACCGGTCGTTTACCGACTCCGCCCGACTTTTCATTCGCACCTGGAGGGTTTGTAGGATTCGTCCCTTGAGTCGGCAACTCTGGCTGACTGGTTTCTGCCTGCTTCACCGGCGTTGGACTTTTCGGTGCGGTGGCACCTGGAGTAGAGCGGTAGGAGGTTGTCCCACAAGAAAGAAGGAAAGAGGCAAAAAGGAGTCCCGCAGCAAAAAAAGTAGATTTCATAACAGTTGATATGGCAAAAGTAGATCGGCAACAGGAGCGAAAATCGCAAAGAGTGATTTTGTTTCCAAAGAATTGAGGTAACAACCTTGCACAAAAATACCGAACCTTAGAATACATTTGCGTTCAAATATTGAAAAATGAACATTAGCGAGATATTAAACCATTTAGGAGAGGATCGGGAGCAGTATTTTAATGCGATTTCCCCTCCTGTTATTCAATCCAGCAACTTTGCTTTTCCTGATTTGCATCAATTCAGGGCTGCCTTTGCTGATGAGTTGAATCAACATGTGTACAGTAGAGGCAATAATCCCACTGTCGAAATACTGCGCAAGAAACTAGCAGCCTTGGAAGGCACGGAGGATGCCTTGGTATTCTCGAGCGGAGCGGGAGCAATTGCTGCCGCCGTTATTGGAAACGTGAAGGCCGGGGACCATATTATCTGCCAGCAGGCACCTTACTCCTGGACCTCTGCCTTGCTCAGAAAATTTCTGGCTCGTTTTGGAGTGGATCATACTTTTGTAGATGGCACTGATCTGGCAAACATAGAAGCGGCCTACCGACCCAATACGAAAGTGTTGTATTTGGAAAGTCCCAATACCATGACCTTCGAGTGCCAGGATCTTGCAGCCTGCGCGGCATGGGCAAAACAGAAAGGAGTAGTCACAATGATTGACAACTCCTACAGTTCCCCCCTTTACCAACAACCAGCTTCTTTTGGAATCGACATAGTACTTCACTCTGGAACTAAATATTTGAACGGCCACTCCGATGTCGTGGTAGGTGTCTTGTGTGCGAGCAAAGAGATGGTACGAAAACTGTTTGAATCGGAGTTGATGACTCTTGGAGGCATTTTAAGCCCTCACGATGCAGCCTTGGTGATCAGAGGATTACGCACCTTGCCTTTGCGCTTGCAGCGCAGCGATGCCAGTGCTCGCTGGATTTTGGACAAACTAGATGATCACCCGAAAGTAGAACGTGTCTGGTACCCCTTTCACCACCAATTTGAACAGCTGGAATTGGCTCAAAAACAGATGGGCGGTTGTGGAGGCTTGTTTTCCGTCCAATTCAAAACCGACTCTCCTGAAAAAATGGAAGCCTTTATTCACCGGCTAAAACGCTTTTTGATGGCCGTCTCTTGGGGTGGTCATGAATCATTGATTATTCCGACAATTGGTTTTTATCATATTCCGGGCAGGGAAAACCCTACGATTCCGTGGACTTTTTGCCGATTTTACATTGGATTGGAAGAACCAGAATGGCTTTGGGAAGACCTGGAGCAGGCCATGGAGGAATTATGATGCAAACGACGATCTCGTATTTTCCAACCATATCGCAGTTGGCCTCCTATTGGGCAGAACCAACGGTAGAAATAGAAGCTTGTGAGCACTACCAGAAAGGAGGATTCCGAAACCGTTGCCTGATTGCCGGTCCTAATGGGATCCAGCGCCTGAGCATCCCTTTAGAGAAAGGAAAGCATCAGCGGACACCGATTCGGGATGTTCGAATTTCCTGGACTGAAAACTGGAGCCTTGTTCACTGGCGAACAGTGCAGACCGCTTACGGAAGCGCTCCGTATTTTGAGCATTTTCAAGAGGAGCTGCGTTTGCTGTACGAAAAAAAGCAGCGCTATCTATTTGATTTTAATCTAGAACTTTGGGATTGGGTACATCGTAGAACAGGCTGGAAAGGCCAACTCACCCTCAGCTCCAGCTACCAATCATTGAGTGCTGAAGAGACCGGGATCTGCCGACCCTACCAGCAAGTTTTTCAAGAAAAAAATGGTTTTCTTGCTGGATTATGCTCGCTGGATTTACTGATGTGTGTGGGCAAACAAGCGAGCCATTATTTAGGCGGAGGTATGCTTGGCAGCTTGAAAAGCGGCAACGACCAGTAAGGCCCAACCCAGCATAAAGAGTACCCCACCAATCGGCGTTATAGGTCCCATCCAAAGCACTGAAAAACGAAGAAGTTCTCGGCTTGCCAATAAGTAGAGAGAGCCGGAAAAAAAGACGATTCCAATAGCAAATGACCAAGAAGCCCACTTCAATGACGAAAGTTGGGGCTTCGACTGCATCCAGATCCCCGTCACTAACAAAGCGATGGTATGGTAAAAATGAAACTGCACGGCGGTTTCATAAGTCTGCCGCTGAACGTCAGTAAGAAAAGGCTTGAGGGCGTGTGCACCCATGGCACCGATCGCCACGGCTAGAAATCCAAATAGCCCAGCAATTTTAATTGTGTTTGTAGAATTATTCATGGTATACTTCTATATTTACGCGCAATTTTTATCAACTTTTCAAATTCTTCACATTTTTTGGTATGAAAAGACGCCTATTACTCATTTTTATTTGGGCACTTGGATGGACGATTGGGCAGGCCCAATTACCTGCCGGGACGGTTGCTCCAGATTTTACGGTTACTGACTTAGATGGTAACTCGCACAACCTTTACAGCCTTTTAAACCAAGGAAAGACCGTTTACATCGATTTTTCGGCCACCTGGTGTGGTCCATGCTGGAACTACCACAACTCCCATGCCCTGAGGGATATATGGGAGGCCTATGGACCAGGAGGGACCGATGAGGCGTTCGTAATTTTCATCGAGGGTGATGCCAACACCAACATTGATTGCTTGTATGGGCTTCCAAGTTGTGTGGGAGGTACCCAAGGCAACTGGGTGAGCGGAACACCCTACCCGATCGCTGACGATGCAAATGTACGGGGTCTTTATCAGGTAGCCTACTATCCTACCATTTACATGGTCTGTCCCGGAACCAAGAAAGTGTACGAGACCGGACAATTGAATAAAACCGGACTTTGGAACCGCCGCACCCAATTCTGTGACCTATCGGCAAGTGTTGCACTTGAAGAAATTAAAGATGTGATCTGTTTTGGAACGAATACTGGAAAAATCACCCTTTCCGCTTCAGGAGGTATTGGACCTTACACCTATACTTGGTCAACGGGTACTGTAAATACAACGGGAGTGCTTAATAATGTTGCAGCGGGTACGTATGCTTGCACAGTCACACCAGCCAATGGAGGTACAGCTACCATCAGTGGATTACAAGTTTCTGGACCAAGCGGCCCCATCAGCATTCAAACGGTGGAGACTTACCCAGCGGGATGTAACTCCGTCCCAGGATCTGCTCTTGTCGCTGCTTCAGGTGGATGGAACAGCGGCTACTCCTATCAATGGAACAATGGACAGGCGTCAGAAGAGTTGATTAATGTCCCTGCTGGTACCTATATTGTGACCGTGACAGACGATGGTGGCTGCACCAAAACGAGTTCGGTGACAATTGTACAAACCCCACCTCCTGTGGTGAATATCGCTCCTCCTCCTTCCATTACCTGTGCTACTCCAACGATTCAGATCAATGCATCGGCCTCTAGCTCCGGTTCCAATATTGAATACCTTTGGTTCGCAGCTGGCGGTGGAGTGATTGTATCAGGAGGTACCACTGCCACTCCTACTGTAAGTGCAGCAGGAACGTATAACCTACGAATTACGGATACAGAAAGCACCTGTGTAACCTTTGGTTCCACCACGGTTACCGGAAACACGACCACACCTACTGCCGAAGCAGGAATTGCAGGTGCAGTGACTTGTCTGGTTCCTACCGATACTCTTCAGGGATCTGGATCCTCAGGCGCGGGCATTACTTACTTGTGGACCGCCTCCAATGGTGGAAATATTCTTTCAGGTGCGAATACGTTGACACCCATTGTTAACGCTCCCGGGACATATACGTTAAAAGTAACCAATAGTAGTAATGGTTGCAGCGCCACTTCCACTACTACGGTGACGGGGGTTAATACCCAGTTAAGCGTAGCAGCAGCAGGTGGAGCCTTGACTTGCATCAGCACGAGCGTGCAAATCGGGGCCAATACTCCATCCAATGATGTAACTTACTCCTGGACAGGACCAAACGGCTTTGCTTCTACCCAACAGCAGCCTACTGTAACCACTGCAGGAACTTATCAGGTGGTGGTTTCTCAGGCGAGCTCCGGCTGTGTCGGATCAGCCAGTGCTGAAGTGGTCGCCAATAACAATGGTCCCGGTGCTAGCGCAGCAGGAGGTGCCATTACTTGTGCCGCACCTACTACTACTATTTCCGGAACCTCCCCTTCAGCAGCAAGCATTTACAGCTGGACCGGTCCAAACTCCTACTCCGCTACTGGAGCACAACAGAGTGTCAATCAGGGTGGAACTTACCAGTTGCTGGTTACGGACACCTTAACTGGTTGTACTTCCACAGCAACTGCACAGGTAGATCTGAATAACCTTGCTCCCGCCTCTGTTGTTGCTGCTGCCGCTAATTTGAATTGCAATACCTCCGTAGTTCAACTGAACGGAACCGGATCCGCACAGGGTCAGGCCTTTACTTACCTTTGGACTACCACTAACGGCAATATTATTTCCGGTGCAACTACCCTGACACCCGAGGTAAATCAATCCGGTGAGTACCAACTCTTGGTTACGAATACCCAGACAGGGTGTACCAACACCGCTTCTGCCACGGTTAACCAAAGCACTGTGATGGCTACCTCTGCCAATAGCACGCCCGTGCTCTGCAACGGAGCTTCCAATGGCTCCGCAACAGCCGTTCCAACTGGTGGAAATGGCTCCTATACCTATTCTTGGAGCAACGGAGAAACTACCTCGGCAGCAAACAATTTATCTGCTGGCACCTATGTTGTAATCGTAACGGATGGCGAAGGATGTACTTCCTCCGCTTCTGCTATCGTTACCCAGCCCAGTGCTGTTGCAGCAAATGCGGTTGCAACCGCTCAGTCAGCAGTAGGGGTAAACGATGGTACTGCCACCGCTAGCCCAAGTGGAGGTGCAGGCAACTACACTTACAATTGGAGTAACGGTGAAACCACCGCACAGATCAACAACCTGGCGCCAGGGGTGTACATCGTAACAGTTACAGATGATAATTCTTGTACAGCGGTAGAAGCAGTTAATGTGACTGCTTTTGGATGTACACTCGCAGCCACCTCCAGCACAACGAATGTATCTTGCTTCGGAGCGGCTGATGGAGGTGCAACCATTAATTTAGTTGCTGGTAATGACCCTGTGAGCTTCATTTGGAGCAATGGTGCGACTACCAATGCGATCCAAAACGTTGTAGCAGGCACCTATACAGTGGAGGTGTCAGATGCTGATAACTGTTTGGTTTCCTTTGTCCTTACTATTAACGAGCCTACTCCACTGCAAGCAAACCCAACAGCTACTCCTGTTA
>Ga0315900_10001109_pt1 | contig 43421 bp, 56 predicted proteins | sample LakEriMetagenome_FD_203521 | JGI IMG/M metagenome (GOLD analysis project Ga0315900, IMG submission 203521) | Freshwater fungal communities from buoy surface, Lake Erie, Ohio, United States - Buoy 12 MA114 | ecosystem: Environmental > Aquatic > Freshwater > Lake > Lake biofilm | place: USA: Lake... | reverse complement strand
ACCAATCCGCCAGAGTTTCGTTTGGTGACTAAAAGCAACGCTGTTGCCAGCTTGTTCTATTACGATGCATTTGGATCAGGAACGGCCACAAACCCAACAAACGACAAAGATTGGGCCGTCATGTGGCTTGGAAATAACCATGTTGTAAGCTCTTCTGGTCAGGATTTTGGTCGCGCTGATTTTTCTAAGGGAGCCATTTCGCTCACAATGGAAAATATGTATTATGCTGGTTCGCTTCCTTCTCCGCAGCACGTTGGCGAGTTTTATCTTAACATCTCGGACTACACGACCAACGGGAGCGGGACAACGCGGGCTATTTTCGTCGTGGGCAGCCAGACTAATTCGTCTCTGGGCTTCGCCAGTTTTGCTTACCCTGTAAGAATTGCATACAATAAAAAAGCTACGGATTGGTTGGATCAGGGCGACGGTGGATTGGTCATCAGCACCACAAACGGATTCCAATTAGCCAACTTTTGGAACTTGAGCGAGACTAATTCGGGTGGTGAAGCCCGCATCATGCTTGGAAGCCCAAACAACGCTATGGCGGTTTCCGCAGGCCCAAGCTTCGGCTATGTGCGGCAGTTCTCGGCTGGGCGCACCGCTTTTTACATAGACACAAACGGCGTGATCTACGGTGCGATAGACGGGAACGCTCGCGCATCGGCCCCCGTCCATCTCGCAGGCGCTACCCGTATCGACGGCGCAATTAGTTTTAACAACACCACCAATGCCGCCACCACCCGCACCAACCTCGGCCTCGGCGGAGGCATAACAGCCACTAATACATTTGTTTCCTACAATGGAACCAACTACACCACAAATACAGTTACCATCTCCAACGGAATCATAACTGGTTGGACGCAATAGGCTTTGACTTAAATCCCGAAACAAACTAACCTACTTATTCCTAATGGCTTCCAACGGTAACGCAGAACTGGAGAATCTAAACGAGGCGGGATCTCCCCCTCCCAAGCGGATTAAATCCTCCGACAACCTTATCTCCATTGCGGATAAGTATATCGAACAGGATGAGGATGCGGCGTATCTTCGGGCGCGGGCCCAAGCCTTGGTTAATGGAGAGGCTCCATATGATGCAGAAGAGCTTAAGTCCAAAGGACTTACGCATGTAGTCAATGCCAATTTCGGGGAAGCTAATGCCATTATGGAAGCGGCTCTAGCCCCCTATATCGAACTCCAAAACGGGGTTCCGCGTATCGCCAATGTCATCATGGACTCCTACGAGGGAGACTCCAATGAGGACTCCGAGATCATCTCCGAAGAGTTTGACTGGATGCTCAAGGAGTGGAACGACCATGCCTACAACATGCAGCTACTCTCCCGCGAGTTTGTCGGAGATGGGGTCGGGGTGGCTATGTGGCCCGACGAACGTTCCATCTTCTGGGAGCCGTGCGGACTAAAGGACTTCAAGGTAGCCCGTGATACCAAGGTATCAGATGAGTCCATCGAAGTGGCCGTTGTCCAACGCTCCATGAGCGTGAGCGAGCTTTACAACTACATCCGCAATCCCAAAGCAGCCAAAGCCCTTGGATGGAATCTGAATGCGGTCAAGCAAGCCATCTGGAAGGCTTCGACCAAGCGGGATCAGTGGAAGAACTACACTGCCCACTGGGAAGACTTTGAGCGCGAGATCAAGGAGAACGACCTCTACGCTGGTGAGTCAGCCTACCATCGGGCCCAGTTGGTCTATGGTTACAACAAGGAGTTTGACGGCAAGTTCACCCAGCTAATCGGCAGTCGGGATTCTTCGGACTTCCTCTACGAACGCTATAGCCGTTATGGGAATGTCAACCAATGCTTCGTTATCTTTACCTATGGGGTTGGACAAGGAACCTTCCACACGATTCGCGGACTCAAGCAGAAGATCTACAACCAGATCCAGATTTCCAATCGCGTCCTTTGCCAAGCCGCCCAAGCGGCCATTACCTCTGGCCTCATCCAATTGCAGGGTGACGCCGAAGCCATCCAAGACTTTCAATACATTGAGGTCGGGCCTTATACGTTCATCCCTAGTGGGCTGACCCCGATCCAACTTCAACCTCCCGCCGTGGCAACTCAGGGGCTCCCCGTTTACAACCTGATGAGTCAGGTGTTGCAGAACAATACAGGTAGCTATCGTTCCCGTCAGGCAACTCCAGACGGCCAAGCCCGCTCCGCCACCGAAGTTGTCCAGCAAGCCCGTCAAGAGTCCACCCTCAACGCAGCAGCACTAGAACTCTTCTATACACCGTATAACAAACTTCTGACCGAGCAGTATCGCAGGGCGGTAAGCCCCCTCCTTACGGCTAACGACAAAGGTGGACGCCTCGCCCTAGAGTTTCGCAAACGCTGTTTGCGCCGTGGGGTGAGCGTTGAGCGGATGCGCCAGTTCCTGAAGGTCACAGCCTTCCGCGCCATGGGAGACGGAAGCCCCGTAATGACCGAGATGGCATCCAAGCAGTTGATGGAACTTTACTCCCTGATGGACGAGAAGGGCAAAGAAAACACCCTTCGCTCAGTCATTGCTGGTATCTCTGGTGTCGGCTGGCAGAAGGTTAATCTCTTCGTTTCTGAGAAAGGCCCGCGCCGTACGATTGACTTTGATATTGCCAATCTGGAGAACGGCAACCTCCGCAATGGAATCCAGCAGATGGTGCATGACAGCCAGAATCACGCCGTCCATATTGAAGCTCACATACCCCTCATGGCGGAGATTATTGAAATGCATCGTCAGCAGCAGATTCCCGACGAGCAGGCAATGGCCATTCTTCGTCCTACCGCAGATCACACCACCGAGCATCTGGTTCTTTTTTCAACCAACAGCTTCCGCAAGCAGGAGGTCAATGAACTTAAACGTCAGCTTCAGAACGTCACCGCTTATGTGGACGAGCTTGAACAACAAGTCATCAATAGGGCCATGGCCGAACAAAGCCAAATGCAGGAAGCCGCTATGGCTCCGCAAGAAGGGGGGCAACCCCAGATTGATCCTAAGATGGAAATGGAATTTCAGAAGGCCCAACTTAAACTAGCTGAGATGCAAGAGAAGCGGATGATGAATCAAGAAACCCATCAACAGAAGATGGAGACCATCCGTCAGCAGATGGCTCTTAATGATCTAAAGACGCGGAGTTCTATTCTTGAGAAAACGGCTAGGCCCGCAGGACGGCCTCCAATGGCCACCGAAGTATAAATTTTTTCTAGACAAAGCACTTATCCGCGTATAGCGGTAGTATATATCTAATGACTGAATGGACCGATCAGGATGCCCGTGAATGGAGTAAAACGTGGGCGATGCCCCATATGCAGAAGGGGATTAAACACATTGCAAGGCGCGTTAGGCCAAAACGCTCAACGGGACCCGTGGCACAAGGCTTTGATCTGTCGCCCGTGTTTATCAAGAGTGCGGGTTTTTATGAGGGCTCTCAAGAGGTCATTGATCTCATTTCTATTCTGGCCGAAGGCAAAGTAACAACTAAACCTAGATTCGACTTGCCAGAACCCTTCTCCCATATAACTTCAGAAGATACACAAACAGCTTAATAATTAAGCTATTTATACAAACAAGTAACTATTAACGATACATCCTATGGCCGATATCCTCAACTCAGCCCTCACGGGCGATGCAGACTTTGCTGGAACCATCTTTGGTGGTAAGAACCAGCCTGAACCCAGTGAAACCCCCGCGCCCGAAACCCAGCAGGAAGAGCCCAAACCCGCAGCCGAAGCACCAAAAGAGGAAGCTCCCAAAGAGGAGAAAAAAGCTCCCGTCAAAGCGGAACCCAAGGCCGAAAAGAAGTCCAAGGCCACCAAGGAAGAGACGGCCAAGGCGGTAGAAAAGATTACCGAGAGCGCATCCAAGGAGACCAAGGACGAGACCCCGAAATCGGATACTTCCGAAGACGATCTTCCCGTCAACCCCCACTTCCAAGACAAGCAAGTTTCCGACAAGCCCGAAGGCGACGATTCCGAGAAGGGCATCTCAAGCTGGAAAGAGATTAAAACCGAAATGAAAAAGGCCCGCGAAGAGCGGGATCGCCTCAAGGCCGAATTGGAAGCCACCAAGGAGAAGGTTGGGAAATACGAAGGTGAAACCGTTAAGTCGCTTCAGGAAGAACTGGAAGGCTACAAAACACGTTTGGCAGAGCTTGGCCGCGAGCTAAAGACCGCCAACTTTGAAAGAAGCCCAGAATACGTTGAGGCTATCAAACGTCCTTTGGCTGGCCTTCAGGGGGATCTAAAGGCTATTGCAGAGGCCAATGACGCCGACTTCAGTAAACTCTGGCAGGCCCTCACCGAGCCCGATGCCCGAAAGAGAATCGACTCCCTAGAAGACCTTACGGGAGACTTCAAGCGCATGGAGCAACTCTCCATCGTCAAAATGGCTGATAAATACCATGAGTTGGCCCAATACCATGAGCGGTTCCAGAAAGAGGCCGAGTCCCTCTCAGAAGCCGAAGCCGCCCGCAAGGCTCAGTCCGAACAGGAATTTATTGAGAACGACCTCCGCCTCCAGAAAGCCTTCACAGCCAAAACTTGGACTAATCTGGAGGACCGTTACAACTTCCTCCAAGAAGTCGAAGGACAGGATGAGTGGAATAGCCACATCCGTAGCGCCAAGAAGAACGCATCCGAAACCAATCTGGATCGTCTGAGCGTCGAAGACCGCAGCGCCATCTTGGCCCGCGCCTCCGTAGTCCCCTTCCTTGAGAGTGCCATCAACCATTATAGCGCCCAGTTGCAGAAGGTGAGCGAGACCAAGGACGCCGAAATCAAAGAACTCAAAGCTCAGTTAGAGGGTCTAGTCGGAGCCACCCCAAGTCTTGGTAAGGCCACCGAAACCGACTCCAACGAGTCGGATGAAGATCCCGATAGCTTGATGAATTTCGGAAAATCTATTTTCCGCTAAAATTCTTCTATTGACAATTTAACGCAAATGTAATAGTTTGCGCTCAAGACTTAGGTCCGAGTTGGTCGCGGACACTCTGCTGGCGAGTTAGCGCCTTCACAATTTGTAGCCGTAAATCTCTGGTCGCGGCCCAGAACTTAACCGATCTAGGGGTTAAAATCCCGAAATCAAATCTAACCCTATTCAATAAACTAGAAAGAATATAATACAATGTCAGCACAAACTGCTACAACGTGCGAATCGATCAACGACAATTTCCAAAGGGAAACTGGACGCATCGCTCTTGGCACCTATCGCTTGGGTCTTTATAAAGATCCTTACCTCCGTTTCGTTTCCCAGTCGGCTTTCCCCGACCACATGGGAGCAATCATCAAAAACACCATCGCCCAGCGCACTCTTGCTGTTGGTAGCGGATGGGAAGATGTGGGCGTCACTGGCGTCTCTGGCGAAACCAATTCCTGCTTGGCTCCTGTCAAGACGGTTGGCTATGCCTTTGACCAGAATCAGTTCAACCTTCGCCATCAGGCGGTTGAGTCGAACTGGATCTGCTTGGAAGACGTTCGCACATCGGCGTTCCCGATTGACGATGTCAACAACTACATCAAGATCCTTGCCGATAACATCAACGTCGAGTGGACTAAGCGTTATGACAACGATTACCTCCTCGGAGCCAGCGGAGCGGGAACGCTTCTCAGTGTGGAACCTGGCCTTGATGACAGCGGCACCGCCACTGTTTCGGGTGATTTGGCCACCATCACTGGTACGGCTGCTCCTACGAGCATCATGACCCTCGGTGTTCTGCGCGAGGTCTATGATCGTCTGTATCAGGACAACGCTGGTGATGACGGTGATGCGGTCTCCGATGACGGCTCGCCCGTCTTCAACGTGTTCGCTGAACGCGCCACGATTGAAAACCTGATCAAGCTCAACAACGATGTCCGCGAGGACATCCGCTGGAGTGATCGCGTTAACGATCTTCTGGGTGCCAACGGCTCCTCGCTGTTGCCCAAGAAGAGCTACGGTGGTTATGTTTTCCATAGCCGTCCGTTCCCGAAACGTTTCAACGACAACGGCTCTGGTGGCTTTGTCGAAGTTGCCCCGTATGTCTCGGCTGGCGCTTCGATCAACGGCCAGAACAAGTATATCATCAACCCCGCCTACAAGGCTGCGAAGTATACCTCCACGGTTATCTTCCACCCGAAGGCGATGGAATGGCTTGTTCCTAACCCGAACCTCAAAGTCGGCAAGCTAACTTATGATGCTCAGAACTATCGCGGAGATTTCCGCTGGATCAACGAGTATGATAAGAACTGCAACCCTGACAAAAACAGTGGTTACTGGCGGGCGAAGATGGCTTGCGCGGTGAAGAAAGTGTACCCTCAGTGGGCCTACTACTTCATCCACCTGCGCTGCAACTTGGCCAATGACCTCGTCGCCTGCGCCTCTGGCAGCGGCTACGGTTACCTCGGCTAAGAGTTAGGTTCCCTTCATCAAGGCTTGCCTCGGAGTCAAATCTGAGGCAAGCTCTATGAGGAGAAAATAACTAATATTATGAAAATCGAAATCCCAGAAAACTTCACCCTTCCCGAAGACGTTGCCGATGGCGACACCTTTGAGGAGCTTGTTACCTTCCGTGTCGAAGGCGAGTATCTTGTCCCGACCATGATTGCTGGCGTTGAGCTTGCGGCTGAAGAGGCCGAAGACGAAGAGGCCCCCATGGAAGAGGAAGTGGTTGCCGAGATGGAAGAAGCACCCATGCGGGGCCTTGGAGCCCGTGTCATGGGGATGGCTTAACGCCGCAAGGGCCATAGACTATGGCTCTTCCCACGCTAGACGCTACGTTCGCCTCGTCAGCAGACTTGCCTAGACGGCAGATGCTGGCGCGGTGGCTTGTAGAGGAACTGGGTTCGGGCTCTATCGCGGACTACTACGATCTTCCAGAACGCTATCTCTGGGCCAAGATTGCCGTAGCTGCTGGTGCCACGAAGACCGAAGCAGACTACATCTCCCTGCCGAAGAACTACGCTTGGAGTGATATCTACAATGCTGTTGCGGGGTCGAGTGGCAACCACACCGACTGGAGCGAGAACGTGGCTCTAGGTCATATCTCAGCAGCTTATCGCGGGGACACTGGAAATCCCGCCAACCTCGCCACCTACATTGACTGGCCTTGGCGTTACAAGGTAGCGTCCATCATTACCCACCTAGCCACACCAATAACCTACAATGCCGTAATTGTTTCGGGGGCTGGAAGCGCGGCTGCAAATGCGACTTGGACTGAACGCGGAACATTCGGTGGAAAGCCCTATTATAATAAGCTAGGAGACCCCAACAGCACATCATCAAATGTAATTAGATGGTCAACTAATCAATGGGAAATTTACACGGGTTCGCCTCTTTATGTTTCAAATAGTGATACAAGTTTTCCTTGGCAAGCCACATTTATCGCGGCTGTCGGCAGTTCTCCTGCCCCAACTTTAACACCAACTAACGTGTAGCACTATGAGCATCGAACAAATAGAAAGACGCAGAGGGATGATAGAGCGCGGAGTTAAGCTTACCATGAGCGAGTTGATCGCTGGAATCGCCCTGATGGTTACGGCGTTTTCGGCCCTCAATGGCTGGATCATCCTCCCAGAACAGATGAGAACCATCCAAAACAATGATGCCAAGCAAGATGCAACGATTGATATGATTCAAAAGGACGCCCACGCCCGAAGCGAGACCTTGGCCCGTATTGATGAGCGAACAAAAAGAATCGAAGATTACTTGAAATCCAAGGGGTACTAGTCTAGCTTTATAACCATGAAATCATTCTTCGCCAAACTGGCTGGTGTTCCCGCCAAAATCTGGAACTTCTACGCACCTATTCTCAAGGAACTTCTCACTTCTTCTGCTTCGGCACTTCTTCCGATTGCCTTGGAGATTGTCGAGGATCTAGCATTCTCTGGCAAAACCAGTCCTCAAAAGCGCGAGGCCGCTGTCAAAAAGCTGACCACCGAAGCCAAGCGGATGGGCTATTCGGCATCTGAATCCCTGATTCGTTTTACAGTTGAATCTGCCGTCCAGCGGTATAAACTCTCCATCTAATGAAAGACAAGATCCTAGCATTCCTAGTCTCCAAGCTTGGTGGGGTCATCACCCCCCTCATCGCTATGGGGATTGCCGCTGTGGTGAGCAAACTTGCCATGGTTGATCCTAAGCTGGCCGAGTCGGTTGATCAGGTCTCCCTTACGGGGTTTATCGTGGCTCTGATTATCTCCATTGTTAACTACGTTACCAACGAAGTAAACGTGAGAGGGGTCAAGCAGATCCAAGCCTTGGTCAACACTGATGTGGATGGAGTGGCTGGGCCACTTACCTACACTGAGGTTCGTCGGGCTATTGCGGTCAAAAAGCGGGCCGCAAAATCCCGCAAGTCCTCTCCATGCAAGAAAAGACTGTAAGGTTATCCCATGAAGTACTCAAAGCAATCCTCGTCCGAACCCCGCCTCAAGAAGATCGCAGAAGTTTCCTTGTCCGTTTACTCGGCTCCCTCCGCTTCTCAGCCAAAGTCAAGCGGAGCAATGAAGGAAAGACTTCCGTCTCCCTCGGAGTCCGAGGTGGAGCGGATTTCTAGGAACTGGGATATTGGCAGGCGGATGTGTAGCTGGTAAGATAAATGGGTGAGCAGTAGTCCCCATGACGATCTGGCAATCAGCCCTGAGTCTCTTTGGCATAAAATCAAAAAGTGGCCCAGTGCCGTTCTTGCCGAAATCGCCATACGAATCCAAGAAGAACTCAAAACCAGAGTTTCCCACAGAAAAGAAAATGCCGAATAAAACCAAAGCTTTGGAAAACTTGGTCAAGATCGCCCTGAGCCAAGTGGGGGTCAAGGAGTCGGGAGGAAACAACAACGGCCCCGAAGTTAGGAAGTATCAGTCCGCCACGGAACTGAAGCCCGCTTCTTGGCCATGGTGTGCGGCGTTCACGGGCTGGATAATTCGCGAATGGCTTAAAGATAAAGAGAACGCTGACTGGCTTTCCCTCAAAACGCTCACACCCGAACAGTGGAGGCCGAAGACGGCATCAGCGTTTGGCTATATCTCATGGGCCAAAGACCGCCCCGCAACCATCAAGGTTCTCTCTCGCAAGGCCAAGCCCCAAGTCGGAGATCTGGTAGTATTTGACTTCTCCCATATTGGCATTGTGGTTAAGGTTGGTGAAAAGAATTTTCAATGTGTGGAGGGCAACACCAACGGGCGCGGCACCCGCGACTCCACCTATGGAGATGGGGTGTGGCTCAAAACTAGAACCCCATCACTAGTAAGGAATTACATCAGAATCAATCCGTCAACCAAGGCATGAAAGACAAGAAAAAGAAGGTCTACAAAAAACCGCAACCCAAAACCTGTCCCTATTGCGGATCAGAAAAGATTGAACAAACGGTAGTCCACCATGTCGGAGTAATCAAGACATGCAAAGATTGCCGAGAACAAATCGACTAAAATGGCCGTCCATGACAAGCGGTTGCAGGAAGTGCTGGACAAACTTTGTTCAGAACTTGTCGAGTATTTTGACTCTGGTTTTGTGGTGGCTACATTCCAAGATGGCACAGAAACCAAGAACGCTTTTCTCAAATTTGGCAATGACTATGCTATTGAGGGTATTGTATCCAACATCCATGACATCCTCTATGGGCAAGACGAGGACGAGGACGATGATGACGATCTGGATGACGGCGACCTGAAGAAGGTAATAAAAGACCTCTAAAACCTATGCCAAAATCAATACTGGAATTCGACCTCCCAGAAGAACAGGTCGAATGCGACATGGCCCATAAGGCAGGGGATATGTATTCCATCCTGTGCGAGATGGAAGCCCGCTTCCGATCCCACGTTAAACATGGGTCTGATCCCGAATGGCACACCGAAACCATAGAGTCTGTTCGCGAATTTCTTTTGAACGAAATGGCGGATATGTGTGTCAACTTTAACTAACCTCTTTATGAAAAAAATAGCAGTCCTTTCGGACTTCCATTGCGGCCACAAGGTCGGATTAACCCCAACAGGCTGGTTGCCAGAAAAAGACGAGAATGGAGAGACCCCTCTCTGGGCACAGATCAACAAGGCCCACTGGACTTGGTATGCCCGCGAGATTGCGCGTAATGGCCCCTACGACATCATTTTCGTCAATGGGGATCTGGTAGACGGCAAGGGCAAGAAAAGCGGCTCTACGGAGCTTTTAGCCCCAGACATGGAGGATCAGTCGGATATGGCCGTGAAGATCATCCGTCAAATCCCGAAAACAAAGAACTGCAAGATAGCAATTTCAAGAGGCACCCCCTATCATGTAAGTTCTTCAGACGGAGAGGATTGGGAGAACGTTATCGCAGAACGGGTGGGAGCCACCATCTCAGACCAACTCTGGATTGAAGTCGAAGGAATCGTCTTCGACCTCAAACACCACCCAGCAGGAGGAGGCGGGCTTCCCCATACCCGCCATACAGCAGTAGCTAAAGATCGCCTGTGGAACGTCCTGCTTGCCCAAGAGGGAGAACAGCACAAGGCAGATGTGGTGCTGCGCTCGCATTGCCACTACCACAACTTCTGCGGAGGCCATGACTGGATTGCCATGACCACTCCAGCACTTCAGGGGGCGGGCAGCAAGTTTGGAGCCAGACGCTGCTCTGGTAAGGTGGACTTCGGCTTTCTCACATTCACTGTAGACAAAGGAACATTTTCATGGAAACAGCACATAGCAAAACTAGTAGAACAAAAAAGCCCGCTTCTAAAATTGTAGTCCCGTCTTGGGATGAAGTTTGGGCTTCGTTTGAGGGAGACAACACCAAAACCACAGTCGAGGCAATGAACGCCGAAGGCTGGAAAACGGTGGATCAGGTGGCACGAAAAACTGAGCTATCAAGCCCCCGTGTTCACAACATGATCAGAGAGGGAAAGTTTGATTCTGTTAAAAGGAAGATACTTTATTCTGGAAAAACTAGAGAGATGGTGTTTGTCAGGCCCAAAGTTTAAACATCAAATCTTATTCTCTCTCCAGTTTCGGAATTGTAAATTGGGCCGAGGCCATCGTTTGGATCGTATGGCCAATATGCCGATGGATACATTTTAAAACTAAAAGATGTGGTTTTTCCGTATGATGATGAAGGGCCAGCAGGCCCCGAAGATGGCGGAGTATCAATTGATGTTCCGTAATCATTTGCTTTAAATTTTAAAACAATTGTATGATCTAAAAAGCTAATTTCCCCAAGAAAATCATAATCTTCTGAATTTGCAGAAACCAAGCCAACCGAAGTAAAAAAACCAGTTGCTATTCCGCCACCAACGGGCGCTGTTATAAGCGACAATCCACCAAAGCTAATTGGCATTGCATGTTGATTTATGTTTTTGTAATACAATGGAGTAATTGGAATACGAGCCCTAATAGAATTTTTCCAATTTGGATCAAAATTTGTATTTACAATACAGGGGGGAGTTTCTAAATCGTATTCACCCCTTTGATCATAGCACTGTATTTCTCTTTCATTTTCTGCAACGCTTATAATAGCTTGTGGACTTTGTCCTCCAATTTGTCCAACGTGTGAATTTTCTTGAGAAATAAATATTGCTCCGTTTTGCGCCTTTCTTCTGACCCAAAATTCATCATCAAAACTTGAAGATGTAAAATAATTTTGATTTCCAAACTTTTGCCATTGATTTGTGTTTATGTTGTAAAACCACCAATTATAAATTGAGTAGGCTGAAAACTCCAACTTCCATCTTTGGACTCTCCAGCAAAGCTGAACAGCTTGTTTTTCACTTAAAACAGGAAATCCGACTGGATCTGTTGACATAACAAAGGGGCAACCAAATGGATTAAATTGACCCCTCGGAAAAAGACCAAGAGTATTTACTGATGCCATAAATTAAACGATTACAGATTCTTTCGTTCCAACAAGAAAATAATCATATTTAGGCTCGCCATTTGAGCACATTCCATATCTTCGTATATTGATGTTTCCAGCGTGATGTTGTGAAATTATTGAATGTACGTTATTTATTTTTGCGATTTTTCCAATAGAAACGTGGGCAATCGTTTCAGTGTCCTCTGGAATAGTTTGACCACTATCTATTGTTCTTTCAATTATTTCTCCAGATCCATTAAATTCAATTGCGGCATATACAAACCCATTGTTCGGAGGATCAAGCAAGAACTCTGGGTCTCCGCTTATTACCATGCTTTCTGGCGGCTCTCCATTGATTTCTCCATATTCTACGCCGACCCTTGATTGTGGCTGGTCATTGATAATAATAGTGGTCACATAAAGCCCGAAAGCAAAATCCTTTCCTCCGCCAGCAAACTCAATGAATGTTTTTGAAAGAAGATCTGCTGGTATTTCGTCTTCCTGTTCATCAGAAAGAACCTGACCAGCCAATGAGAACTTGACGGTTTTTCCGTTGTATGTTCCTTGAGTTAGATAGTTGAAGTTTTGAAATTTATCATCAGCCGTAGATGGGGGGATTGGGCTGGATGATGTTACTTCTTCAATACGTTGTGCCGCTTTTAATGAGGCTCTGTTTTCATTTGTGCGATCTCGCCCAACCCCGCCCGCAGAAATTAAAGAACGAAGTATCTGTTCAACAATTTGCCTGATTTTTGATTCGTCCATTGTGGTTATACCATTTCCGAAGTAACGTCTACAACGGTAGCCTCAACCCTGACAAGCCCGAATCTAAATGGGCTGGTTGAAAGCCTGTAGATAAACTTGCCAGTTGGGAAAGATGGCGGTTCTGTGGCGGCAATAGACCCATCAATAATCGAGGTTTCTCCAAGCATTTCGTAGCTATACTGAATAATGGTTCCAAATGGGGGTTTGTTATACTGCCCCGATATCGTAAATGCTGGATTTCCATTTACATTAAGATTGATTGGAAGGGCGGTGTGAAGTGTTGGCGGAATAGCAAATGTTGTGAGATCTCTCGTCCTATTCCTTTCAAATGCATTGACAAAGTTGTCTGGAAGCGATGCGGAAAATCTTGCGCTGATTGAATCAGATTTTGTCGTTACCAAAATCTTTTCGTTTTGCGGTCGGATGATCGGCCAACTTTCGGCGTTAAGCTTGGCCCGTATTGCATCTATTGTGCAAAGCTCCTTACGCATAAAGAACAAATGACTGATGGCATCCACCTGACCATTAAACCCATCTTCGGTTTCAAAGAAAAGTTGAGCCGTTGTGTTTACCGCTCCAGAAACATTGAAGGCATAGGTTGACCCCTCTTGTGTGGAGTTTCCTCCGTCATTTGTATAATACACATAAAGAACCGCACCAAGTAATCTGTCTGGAAGGCCGATCTGTTCGATGACAGGTGTGGCGTATTCAATGGCAAGCAGCCTGTCTCTTGCTTCTTCATAGTCAAATTTAGTAATTTCACTATGAAGTGTATCACGCGGATTGATTGAGGCGGATTCTTCTGGGAATTCCGTGCCAGCCTCGACAAATTGTCTGGTAAACGGAATGGCTACATCTAGAGTCTCGTCATAGTTTTGACCCTTTAATTCTGGAAGCGGGGTTGTCAGTTTTACCTGCCTGACGTAAAATTGGTCATTGCCGAGATTTTCTTTTTCGGAGCTTACCGTTCCAGTGGTTGGATCAATTTCTGGATTGGTTCCATAAGATTCTGTTACTGTGGCGATCCCTCCACCAAGTTCCGATGTGTAAACCTCCCCAGATAGTGTGGCTTCTCCAACCAGATCCCTTGATGTTGTGGATATTCTTTTGACAAATTTTGTGACCTGTTGCTCGCTCTTAGAAAGATCTATCGAAGTGAGCGATGGAGTTGATGCTGTCCCCTCAATGGTGGACTGCGATGTTAGTGTCGGAAGGTTAACCCTGAACTTTTGCGGAACGGGATCGGGTCGCTCAACAGAAAGAACCTGACCGCTAAAAACCTCTGGAGTGTCAATGATTCGCTCAACTAGTGATTCGGCGTCTTCGCGTGAAGCCTCTACCGAGCGAGTAGCTGTCGGACTGGGTGGGATGTAGTTTAGTGCCCCCTTGCGCTGCGTGGTAACAGTGGTTAATTGGCCCTCATTGTTGGTGGCTTTACCGATTAACTGAGGGCCGCTTACCTTGTAGGTTTGGACAACCTTAAACGAAAGAAATTCATTGTAGGGCTCGTAGCTGGTCTGCGTAATGATTCCATTGACGTTTTCCAGACTAGCCTCCTCTTCTCCTGTTGGGACAAAGAGTTGGCGGCGTTCTTGGACGGGGCCGCGAGAGGGATCATAGAAATCCCGATCCCGAATGGGAAATAGAGAATTGCCATCCTCGTCGGTTTTGACCGACCAAGCCTCCTCCAGTTCGGTGTAGACAATAGCCGAGCCTTCGCGGGCTTCGTAAGTCGTTCTTGTTTCGGCAGTTAAACTTGCGACTTGTCCGTTATTTTTAACAGACCGCCTCCGCCCCTGAATCGGCCCCAAGTCATCATCATAGCGGGTAAACGGAACCCAAGGGGAGGGGAGGATCTCCCAGACATGGCGCACCCGCTGGTCCCCAGAGATGGGCTGGGCTCCCGTAAATACATGGTTGGGATAGCGTTTATCAGGGCAGGCCGAAAGATCCTTGGGAACCTGATAGCCAGCCACCCTTGGGTCAGCGGTGGCCGACAGGATCGGGAAGTCGCGGTCATTGGCCGAATAACCAAAAACGTAGATTTTATTTAGGGGCGGATATTCCGTGGCCATTGGTTGGAGAAACCTACTCTAAAAGCCCGATCCTAGCAAGGTCATTTTCCCCTTGCAAGATTGAACGAATGGCGGTAGATATGGGTCTGAGGGCATGTTGTCCCTCGTTTTCATGTGTGATAGTTCGCGGGGGGTAGGTTAGTGGTTTTTCCTGCCCCCCGCCCTTTTCTCAAAAAATAGTTTGAACGTTTGACAAGACCGAGTGTCGGAGATAGAGAATACCAAAACCATATGTCATTCCAAAAACCCAATCAAAAGAACTACGATAAAACACCCAGCCTCCACCACGGCGACCTAGTCAAGAACGGGCCGAAGCTGGTTACGATTAAGTCCGTCCCCAAGGTCATCGTCCGCAAGGCCGATCAGAAAAAGTTCCATCTGGTAACAGTGGAGGTCGGGGGAGTAGACCATACCTACTTCATCCCGAACAAGGATATCGAAGATGGATTCAAGGAGTATGTGGGTAAAACCGTAGTCCTCATTGCTTCGGGCAACGACAAGCAGGGAACCGCCACGATGGAGATCCAAGCCGCCATGGTTAAGGGTTCCGCGTTGGTGCAAGACAAGGAAGCCCCTCGCGAGCCCCAGAAGCCCGCAGGAGAGGCTGTCAAGAATCCCGAACCCAAAGACCGCGAAGTCAAAGTCTTCCTCTGTCAGGCGGCAAACCTGATGAGACTATGCGTCAAGAAGGCCAACGACATTGCCGTCGAGCTAGACCTACCGAACGAGCATCGTCAGGGCATAGCTACGAGCTTGTTCATCCAAGCAGACCGCTCTGGCCACACCTTCAAGATGCCCATCCAGCCCTACACCCCCGAAGAGTTGGGCTATGGAGCGAGCAAGGCCGAGTCCCTCAAAACCCCGCAACCAGAGGAGGCCAATGACTAGTTATGGAAAGGGCATTGAAATTCTGCCGCATGATCCGCTCACATTTCTTGTCCAGTCACGCACCAACCGAGAAGACTTCTACCTCGTTGATGTCAGCGAAGAAAGACCTACCTGCACTTGTCCAAGCTTTCAATTCCGCAAGGAGTGCTTCCACATCAAATACATCTGTAAACTCTTGGGCGTCAAAACGCCGCAAGCAACCAACCATAACCAACTAGAAAAAGCAGCATAATGAAAAACGGTAAAAAGAAAGTCGCAAAAGTCATGCGCGAGTATGGCAAGGGCAAACTCAAAAGTAGCTCTGGCCAGAAGGTCAAGAATCCCAAACAGGCCATTGCAATCGCGTTGAGCGAAGCTGGCATGAGCAAAAAGAAGAAGGGCAAGTAATTCCATAAATACACTGGGACAAGTATGAACGTCACAAACAAATTCAATTTGCCCCAGCCTTTTGTGGACTTGGTTAGCGAGGACACCTACAGCAAGGGCGAGTCCGACATCACTACCACGGGGTTAGCCCAACCCCCCAAGATTGCCGAACTTTGGAGACGCCATGCGGATCAAATCACCATGGACTGTTCTGAGAAGGTGTGGACAATGTTGGGGACGGCCAACCATTATGTTTTGGAGCAAATAGCCAAGCGAAACCCCGAACGCTACGTTTGCGAGCAAAGGTTTTATATCGATGTTGACGGGGTCAAGCTGGGTGGACAGATCGACCTCTATGACCGCGAGACCGAAACCCTGTGGGACTACAAGGTTAGTAGCGTCTACAAAGCCATGAGCGATGATCGGTTGGATTGGACAAAGCAGGCCAACGTCAACAAGCTCCTTTGCGAACACAACGGCATTCACCCCAAGAAGCTGGCTATCCTTCTTGTAATGAAGGATTTTAAGTTGCGCGATTCAATGATAAAGCGGGATTATCCGAAGTGTGCAATAGCTGAAATACCACTTCCAATATGGAAAGAAGAGGAAACGCTCGCTTATATTAAATCTCGTATTGCATTACACGAAGCTGCAAAGCATATTAAGAACGATGATGAAATCCCGATCTGCACACCAGAGGAACGCTGGGAAAAGCCAACCCTCTGGGCGGTTTTGCCGAAAAAAGGAGCAAAACGAGCGGTTCCAAATGGGACTTACGAATCAGAGTCTGAAGCTAAGTTACACGCAGAAAGAATTTCTGGTTTCGTTGAAAGGCGAGAAGGCGAGTGTCCGAGGTGCAAATACTATTGTCCAGTTAGTTCCTTTTGCAACTTCGGAAGAACAGTAAAGTGAAAATAAAGAAAAAATATCATCACGGTGATGTAAGAGAATCTGACGGAAAGATTTTTTGGGGATATCAAAGCACAACCAATAAAAACGGAAAACGCTATGTATACGCAGTATGGCTTGAAAAAGAAAAATTTGAAGCAAGGAGAATTTCTCAAAACAAAGCAACTCTTTTAAGAAGAAAAAATCCCGAAGTCAGAAAAAAAATAAATATTAGAATGAAAAATTTTTATCATTCTAATCCACAGTATTCCACATCCAAAAAACTTAGAGATAGAATTCGCGTGGCATTTAGGGCGTGTAGCGCGGTTAAGTGCGCCAAAACAGAAGAGCTTGTGGGATGTTCTTTTGCGGATTTATGCAAACACCTTGAGAGTCAGTTCCGAGAAGGCATGTCTTGGGATAAACCTAACAGCTTCCATATAGATCATATTCGTCCGCTTTCTTCATTTGATTTAACCGATCCAGAGCAACAAAAAGCCGCTTGCCACTGGACTAATTTACAGCCACTTTATCCCGAAGAAAACCTCCGCAAGGGTAAAAAAGTTCTAACAACCAAATAATACTATGAAGAAAAAGTTCAGCAAAACAGTAACCAACCCCGAAACGGGGCGAAAGAAAACCGTGAAGTATGGGGAGAAGGGCAGCAAGATCGGGCCGATTGGAAGCCCGCGAGCCGATGCCTACTGCGCCCGAAGCAATAAAATCAAGGGCAACTGGCGTAGTGACCCCAACTCACCCAACAAGCTATCCCGCAAGAAGTGGGGTTGCAGCGGAAGCAAATCAGTTAAGAAAGGAAAATAGTTATGAAGAAAAAGGGACTATACGATAATATCAACGCACGGAAGAAGGCTGGCACTAGCCGCCCGAAATCTAAATCCACCATTGACCCCAAGGTCTATAAGAAGATGAAATCTAAAAAGGGTGGGTTCAAGCCGTGAACAGCGACCATCCAGATGACCAGATCTTCAAGGTCAAGGACTTCATCAACGAACTGTCTAAAGTTCAAGATGCCTATTTTTCGGGCTTGGCCGAACACCTGAAGCTGGATAAACAGGTCGAAGACTTTCTCTTTGATTACGTCTACAATGAGACAGAGCCCATTACCTTCGGAGAGTATCTGGATAAGTTGGGGCGGGGCGAACTCTGGGAAGGTCTGTGAGGATTAACATCTTCACGATTGTCCTTGATGGGGCTCCGTGGATTGGGGCTCAGTTTGCCGAGCTTACTAGATTGCGCCATGACTGGCATTGGTCGATAGTCGAAGGGGCTTCCATGGCTGTTAAGGATACGGCGTGGATGGGGAATCAACAGGGCAGGGTGAGCCATGATGGGACTAATCAATTGCTTTCGGCGTTGGCCTCTCATCCCAGAATTACTGTAAATAGCAAACCAGAGTGGGGTGGAAAGACCGAGATGATCAACGCCGCTCTAACTGCCTTTAAGAGAGACGGCATCCTCCTCCAAATGGACAGCGATGAACTTTGGACGGCTGATCAGTTGCGGAGATTAAACTCCATATTTTCCGCAAATCCCGAATACAATACTCTCAAGGTCAAGATGGACTACATGCTTGGCCCCAATGTAATTTCAACCTCATCTAATGGCTATGGAAACAGAAGTAATGAGTGGGTGCGGGCTTGGCGCTATAGCGCGGGTCTCTGGATGGAATGCCACGAACCACCCGTATTCAACGGCAATAGAGGGAGAGTTTGCGAACGAGACGAAGCCGAGTCCATCCTTGGCCCCATCCTCCACATGGCATGGGTCACCCCACAGCAGGTGGCGTATAAGCAACGTATATACAGGGGTGGATACGAAAACGCCTGTGAGCAATGGGAAGCTCTGCAATCCAACACCAAGTGGCCAGTAAAAGATCTTAAATCATTTCTACCTTGGGTTGGCCACAATGCTTCGGCAGATCTTCTATTTAAAGATTAATCTCTACTATTGACCTTCTGGTGGGTTGATGGTAGTTTTTCGGGCAAAATGTCCTCATTGACTCTTGGCCTTTGTTGCGAACGTCTGCCCGCTTCTGTGGTGCCCCAGCCCGATCCACCCGATCTGGCGGGATTTGACGCGCAAGCCGAACTCCGAAATAATATTAATCGCGTTTTGGAGAGGCTGCACTCAGAGGGGAAATGGGTCGGCCTTGTGACCCAAGCCTATATCACAGCCTACGAGGACGCCAATGACAACAAATTCATCACCCTCCCCCGCCATCTGGAGACCTGTTTGCGGGGTGGGAAAGCAGGCTACAAGACCACCGCAGTCCAGAGTGAATGGTATCAATACCTCCCCCAAGGACGAGGAATCCGCAAACAAGACCAATCCTACTACGGCCCATTGCAGGATATCGGGGAAGGATTCGTTACATTCAGGGACATTGAGACCGCCTCAACCCTGACCCTGAGTAGCGGCGAAACAGAGTGTGCTGGAAGCTATATTTGGATTCGCGGAAAGGACAGCAATGGAGACAAGATCTTTTCTACAGTGGATGGTGAGCGAGTGGAGGGCATTCGTCTTGACCTTGGAGACGGAACCCAGACAACGTCCCAGTCATTCAAGGAAATCTATTCTGTCGAGAAAACCCCTACCACGGGCACCATCACCCTATCGGCAACCACGGGTTCAGTTACTCTGGCCAAATACGAGGCTGGGGAGCGGGCGATAAGCTATCGTCGTTACATCGTGGACAAGAACTGGGATGCCGTTCAGGGCATCTTCAAACGCCGCCACTGCTGGGCCATCTCCGACAACGATCCCCTCTATCCAGATTCTCTGGAGGCTATCAAGCTTGGCCTTATGGCCATCAACGCCGAAGAGAAGGCCGATGTCGAACGCGGCCAATACTACATGGATCGTGCGATTCTCCTTCTCAACGCAGAACTAAAAGAGTATAACGCAGGCCAAGAGGGAGTTATGCAAATTGCTCCTTGGCTTTCCCGCAGACTTGTTAACATGACCTAATGCCATGATGAATTACAGCCCATTTGGAAATAGTTTTTCCAGCAATCCCTATTTGCAGCAGACGCCGTCTTACATGACAACGACTGGAACTCCCTCTGGTTTTAGGACTACGATGCAATACGGAACAAGGGGGTTGCCACCCGCCGAAGCCGCAGAAGCACAAAAGCGTGAATTTGGACGGCTTAGCGGAATTCAAGAACTGCAAACTGGAGCATTGCAGCAACAGCAGGCTGGCCTTCAATTGCGTCAATCTCAAATGGAAATGGCTGATCTTGAAGAGCAACGCCGTATACGCTCTATTATAGACAGGGGAGCGCCGATGACATCTGGACGATATGATACAGCTTGGGATCGGGCGATTAATTCTCCCTATGGACGGCAATATCAATTGGAAAAAGAAAAAACCCAATATGAATTGAATATGATGAGACGCATGGGACAGGGCGGATTTGGCTCTTGGTCTGTTCCTTCGTTTCCCTCAATGGGATAAACTATGGCAAGATTCACTGGCTACGGACAAATTGGAATGCCAACCGCTTATCGTATGGGCGGTGGAACTATTGGCGGGCCCAATGTTTGGAATTTTTCAAGTGGTCGCCCACAACTAAGCCAAGCGGCAAGACAGGCTGGTGTTATCGGGCTTCCTGCTGGTGCGCTATCTCGCCAAGAAATCCGCAACAGAAAAGATGTTCAAATGGCCATGATGTCTGGGAGCCCGTATGTCGAGTTTCCAACTATGTTTAAACTTAACCAGCAAGGAAAATACATTAATCCTCTGACTGGAGAATCCATGGGAACCACCGCAATCAATTATTCTGCTGGTGGATGGAGTGGTGCTAAAGGCGAAGAAATGGCATCTGGTGGCGGGTATAGCCCCAATGTTCAGGCAATGCGAGCAGCGCAAGGACGCAACCCCTACGGCCCAGAATCTGGTGGATATAAAGAATCTGGTGGCCCGCAACCAGCACAGCCAACCGCCCAACCAGAGCCGCGCAAAGCGCCAGATGGCTATATGTACAACCAATTTGGATATCTTGAAAAGGATTACAGCAAAGAAGGTTTCAAAAAAAATGAATATGGATACTGGGTCGAAGATCCAGAGGCAAAAAAGAAAATTTCTAGAGAAGCTGTGAGATCTGTTCCTTTTGGAAAAAGAGTTGAAGAAGAAGAAGCAGCGGCTCAAAGAGAATCTATTTTTGGACCGTATGGCGCTCCAAGACTTACGGGTCAAGGTGTTAGCTCAATAAGATTTCCTTACGCTGGATATTAACCCATGAACAAGAGAGAAGAAGAAGCACTACAAAGAGTAGAACGTGATCCCCGCAGACAGTGGGGTTGGGAGCCATCTCCTCTGGCCAGTGTTGAAGAACAACGTGCGTATCAGGCATATGAAATGATGCCGAAGGTTGCGGCTGGAGAGCTTCCTGTTTCGGCGTTGCCCGAATCCTATGGAGGTCGCCCCACTGGCACATCCCGTAGAGCTATTCGCATGGCGGCTGAATATGATCTTGCCCAAGAAAAAGCGTTGGAACAAGAGCGCATTAGGCAGCAAATTGAAGCAACACAGCGACAAGAGCAAATGTTTCAACTGGACTATGCTTCAAAGCAATACGATCTTCGCACAAAACAAAATGAAGATCTTTTTAATTTAAGAAAGGACGCCGACCTTAAACAAGCAGAAGCCGAGTTTACGGAGTTCCGAAACAAGCTAAATCCCAATGACCCATCTTCTGTTGGAATGCTTTACTCCTATATTTCAAAAGACCCAAGACTGGCTAATAGTAAGGTTGCCTACGCTTCTGCTGACTTTTTTACAAAATCAGCAGAGAACAGCGAGGTTTCTCTTGCCAATCAAGATCGCGAAAAAAAGGCCTCAATTATTAACAAGGCTTACGCAGAAGGGTTGACAGAAAAAGAAATTGAGGGAACTAAATTTGCCGACCCGAAAACTGGAATTGCAGATTTCAACTATGCCGAAATCGAAAGGCTTACGGCACAGAAAACTGGAGGGCGCAAAACCAAAGAGCCCGAAGAAGAGGAATACAAACCTGTATCAGTAACCGAGGCGCGGGATCGCAGGGATGTGGTTCAAGCGGAATTTGACACTCTTTCGGCCTCAGTTGAAAAAGGGGAACTTGAAGATGATGATCCAGACTACGTCAAGACAAGGGCAAGACTCCGCAGGGCAGAGGCCGAATTAAAAGTTGCTGAGAGGGCAAAACCATCAGAAGCTCCAGCAGCCCCCGCGTCGAACCTTCCCAAGACGGGAGATACTAGAAACGGGTTCCGATATACTGGCCCAAGCAACGACAAAAAAGCGGCTTCCAATCCAAGCAATTGGGCTAGAGAATAATAGCTATGGCAAATCCATGGGAGGAATTCCAAGATGATGAAGCTGATAGCGCAACTGGAACACTGACTCCAGAAGCTATCGGGCCGTGGTCGGATTTTTCCGAGCCCGAAGAGGAGGATGAGATCAAGCCTTGGGAAGCATTTAAAGAACCCGATCCTATAGGAGACTATAATAGTGCTGCCGCCATAGCCGAGAAGCTCGCAAAGTCCCGCGAGACCAATTACGCCAAATACAATGAATTGGCCCAGATCCCAGAGCGCACCCCTGAGATTGTCCAACAGATGGTCAGTGCATTTAATGCTGGCAAGGAGGCGGAAGCTGGGCTCTACGGAGAACAAGAACGACTCAACACCCTGCGTCCCGAAGTAGACCGCATCCAATCCCAACGCGCCGAGGAACGCCGCAACCAGATCGAATCCAAACGCCTTGACCCCGCGTTTGGTGATTCTGTAGCAGACCAGCTTTACCAGTTTGATTCCCAAATGGCAGCAGAGATGGAACAAGCTCGCTCTATTGTCGATATCGAAGAACGCAATACCGCATTTGAATCCATTGCCAAGAAATACGCAGACCAAGAGAATGGACTAATCAAGTCTTCCGCCGAAGGTTATGCCAATCGGTTTGATTCCGCTAGAGAAACGGCATGGTTGCTTCGTCAGCTTGAGGTAAACAACAAGAGGGCTTGGGCGGATTATGGTGCCTCAGTTGCCGAGGGGTATGGCGACATCCCGTTCGACATGCCCGACCGTCCAGAGGGATTGAAGGTTGCAGAAGAGGCGTGGCAGGGTGTTAAAGAAACCCAGAATAAAAACAGGGCAGAGACAGAGGAGGCTATTAGCAAGTTGGTTTCGGCCTTCCCCGCAGATCAGCAAGAACAAATCCGCCGAGACGCCGAAGAATGGATCTCCGTTCAAAAAGGAGAAAAAGAAGTTGCCATTGTCCAAGGTCGCCCCGTGTTCTCTAAGGATGTGCAGGGAGACTATGACCGCGCCAAGGAACTTGTTGACGATCTATTTGCCGAGGGCGAGATCAACGAGATTCAACGCACAGCCTCTATTGAAGCTCTTGACGCCACAGCAGCGGCGGAGCGCGAAGATAAACTTAAATTTGTCCGTGAGCTTCCCGATTACGCGCAACGCGCCGAGGGTAAGACCGATGACGAGGTTTTAGAAGAGTACGAATCAAGCCGAACGGGATTTGTGTCTTCGGTCATGGATTATTTTTCTGGCGCGAGCGAGGGGTTTGGTGGGTATATCGACATGGCCGTGGATGGTCAGCGCCTTCGCGATACACTTGACTCTGGAGATGAGGAACAATCTAGGGAACTGGCTTTTGAGCTAATCCAGAAAACAATAGACAAACAGCAGCAGAACGCCGATCCATTCCGAGATCCGACAGCGGCACAGGCTGGTCAGGTTATAGGTCAAGTAGGAGCCCAGATCACATCTCAAAAGGCAGGAGAGGTTGCTATTCGTGGTCTTTCATTGGCTGTGTCGGCGTTGCTCAAAAGCCCGACTATTAATCAGCTTGGACAACAGGCCGCGCCTTGGATTGCTGGTGCGGCCAATGCCGTAGCTAATGCCAACATCTATGGATTGGATTGGTTTCAGACCACGGTTCAAGACTTCTTAGAAACTGCCAATGTTCAGAATATAAACGACCTGTCGGACGATCAGAAGAAACAACTTTATAAAGAGGCCACAGACGCATTCTATGCCTCACAGCTTCCTAGTGTTACCGAGCTAATTGAGCCGACCATGTTCCTGAAGCTGCCGAAGGCGGCAAGGAAGAGCATGATTGGAAGAACAATTGATGGTGCAATCAACGTCGGAGTAGAGATTGGCCAAGAAAAATTTACCGAGGAGTGGAAGGAAGCTTACATGCGTAATGCGGTGAGCGCCCACCAAGCCCAATCCACCATGGGAATGGATGACATGAAGGCCATGGCACTTGGACTTCTTCCGCTGGGTGGTGCCAAGTTTGCTGTGGACACAGTCAGGGCGCGGCGTGAGACAGTAACTGAGCGCAGATTGCAAGACCTTGAGAAAGCCGATGCGGCCAGAGCCGAGCAGCTTCGCGCCGAACAAGCAGCTATCGCGGCGGCGGAAGAAGCGGCCAACAACGCAGCCACGGTTACCCCTGAATCCGCCGATGCCATGAAGCAGGCGGTGGAAGCGGCAAAGACCGATGTCGAAACCAAGATCACTGAAGGACTTCGCGAGGGACTTGTCCGACTCCCAGAAGACTTTATTGCCCAAAGAAACCAAACGGTTAACCAAGCTTTGGAGCGCATTCGGGCCAATGACGATTCGCAGATCCTTCAGGACGTTACCAACGTTGCGGTGGATGAGGTAGTGCGTCCCGCCGAGGGGCTGAATCCTGTTACTGTTCGTGGCCTTAAAGATGATGTTACTTATCTGGAAAACCTCATCAATAAAAACGAATTCAAAGTTAGCGAGATCGACAAGACAAGGTTTAAAACCTTCATGGCTCCAGAGAACTATGAGAGGTTTGTTCAGGTTGTTGAGTCCAGTCCACAAGAAGCTATCTCGTCCTTGCGCGGACTGGTAGATGACTATGTTGGTCGAGGCGAGGTTCCCGTCGAAGGCGCTGGAGGCGGCGAAGAAGAGGAGGCCCGCGTTCTTCCAGCGGTTAGAACCATTGCTGATTCTATTCAGGATAAAGACACCTTCATCTATGAGGGTATGCGCGGTGCGCTGAATGAGGAAGACGGTGAGGTTGTGTTTCGGCCTTTTGGCACCCAAGAGAAATACACCGTTGCCGTTAATCCTAATCAAACTCTTGATCAGGTTGAAGGCATCCAATGGGCACGGAGGGGCCAACGCCGCATCCGCCCTGAAGAAGAGCGGGTTGAAACCACTACGATTGTCGAGCAGGCCCCAACAGTTACCACCGAAGAAGCCGACACCACAGAGGATAGCGTCCAGTTCCCGCAAGCCTTGGTTGAGATTGAGCGTTCACCGACCCTCAACTTCTTTGCCGATCTTTTTGACACTGGCGAATCCAAGGTTTCCCAAGAAGGCAAGCGGACTCGCAAGGTTTCCGAGACTCCAGAATTTTACCGCCAAGTCCAACCAGAACAAATCGAACAAGCCAACCGTTTGGTTGACAGTGCGCTTCGGATCATCGATGCTATGCCGATATCCGAAGACCAGAAGGCGGATTTGTCCGAGCCGTTCCTTCTTTTAGATCAGGATATTTCAACTTATGAAAGCAACCCCAACTACCAAAGATACAAGTCCTCAATCGTTAGGGAGGTTCGCCCTCCTGTCGAAGCTGGCGCGGTCCCCGAAACTGAGGCAGAAGTTGCAGCAGGCGTCACCGAGCTTGAACAAAGGGCAGCAGCAGAAGTCTCCCGCCTAGAGCAGGAAGCGCAAGCTAGGAGGGTGGCTGCTGGGCAGGCGGCATTTGTCGCAGTCAAGCCCACAGACCTAATTGGTCGTGTAGCCCGCAACGAGGCCACCCCACAAGAGTTTGAATCTCTTGTCGAGCAGGGACTGGCCGAAGAATACAAAGGACAGCAAGTCATCACCCAAGCGGGTGTTGATGCGTTGCCAGAGAATGAAAGGCCAAGGCTAACCCCCGAAGCCCGCCGTATCCAGATCGACACTGGAGCCAGCGAAGTAGTGGCAGAGGCTATTTCCAAGGGACTTCGTTTCGGGGTTGATCAGGTTCCACCGACATTCAAACTGCCTCAAGGTTGGACGCTGGATGGAGAGATCTACACTCCTCCTCCGCGAACAGCCACAGAAGAAGTGGCGCGTATTGCCGAGCAATATGGAGTGGATGAGGCAACGGCTACTTCAATATTTAATAATGAAGTATTTGAAGTTCCTCGCGAGATGTCGCGTAGTGAGAACCCGCCGCCGTTTGGCTGGACGTTTGAAACGCGAAAAGGAAAGCTCTACGCCATCCCACAAACAATGGTTAAAAAACGACTTGCGGCGCAGGGAGAACTTCGTAGACTTTCAATACTGGAGCAAGCCGCCCTGTCAGGAATGCTGACAGAACAGGGGCTACTTGTTGAAACAGATGCAAAAGAATACATCCAAAAAGCAAATAACCAAGGCTTCACAGCCGACGAGATCGCAGCCGCCACCACCGCCGCCGAAGCAAGGTGGAATGAGCGATTCGGAGATAACGGCAACGCTCGTCAGGTTGCAGGAGATGTATCGCCGCCAGTTGTCGATCACGCCGCAGAGGAAGCCCAAAGGGCAACAAGACCAAGGGTAACTGGAGGTAGTGCGCTTCCTTCTGCCGATATGTTCGGCATGACCGCTAGGGAGGCGTTGCAGTTTTTGGCAGACAAGAATCTTGGGGCTTCGGATCTTGAGGCCACTGGTCGCTCTCTCAATCTTTCCCAGATGATGCAACGCGCAGCATCTGTGTTGGCGAAGCTGCCGTTGCGGATGCTTGATGCCGACTTTATCAAGAGAGAGCGCGGAGGAGCTAGGGCCTACCGCGCCAACGAGGGATTCATTCGTGTTCCCGCAACAGTTGGCGGGCAACCCCATATCGTAATGCCCGAAACCTTGGTTCACGAAGTTGGCCACACCCTTACTTCGGATGCCATTAGGAAATATGTCGAGGATCGTGCGGTTCGCGGAGCCAAGGGTGCCGTCTACTTGCGGGCCATGGACAAGGCGCTGGCTGATCCCAATACGCCAGAGCAAATCAAACGACTCGTAAGCCTCTACAAACAAACCATCGATGAGATGGGATTGACTCAGGAATATTTCGGCGCAGGCGGGCTTGCCGATATGGACGCGACAAGATCTCAGAAAAGTGCATGGAGGAGAAAGAATCCTCTGATCAATAAGTTCACTGGCAAGAAGATTGGTTGGGACGAACTATACGGCCTATCCAATTTGGATGAGTTTGTCGCCATGACTTGGAGTTCTACCGCATTCCAAGACCTCTTGAAGAATATCAAGGTGCAGAACCAGCCTTCTATCTACGAGCGTTTTGTTCGCATCATTCGGGATTTGTTTGGATTTGATAGTGACACCATGGCAGCAGCGGTGGTGGATGCGTCTTATGCACTGGCAGAACTTGAAGCCCCCGCCACTGGCGGAACGGTAGAACAAAGAATCGCGGCAACTACAGCAGCAAGAGGCGCAGCCCCAGAAACTGGCGGCATAGCCCCGCTGGCTCCAGAGGCAGGGCCAGTAACCCCGCAACAAGATAGAGACTACCTAGATGCAGTAGAAAGAGGAGATTTGGATGCGGCGTCGAGGATGGTGGATAAGGCGGCGAAAGCGGCAGGGTATACTTTCGGCCCAGTGTGGCACGGAACCCGCAAGGAGTTCACCAGATTTTTTAATCAACCTACATATTTCTCTGAGTCTGAACAGTTTGCCAAATATACTGTTGCGGGCAAACAGGGGCGAGTGATTAAGGCATACCTTCGCGGCAATCTTTTTGACCCGCGAAATCCCGAACACAGAGCCCAAGTGGGAGAGATGGAAAGAATGTATGGAAAGTTGCCCGAAACCCCGACATATCAATACTTCAATGCCGCAGTCCAAAACTGGTTACAGGAAAACGGATGGGACGGGCACTACGAACAAGAGTCCACCACTAGCAGATATCGCTCTTTAGTTGTTTTTGATCCCATGGCTAACGCCAAATCAGCGGAACCAGTGACCCGCGATGACGCAGGCAACATCATCCCTCCCTCCCAACGCTTCCAGCCGACAGAGGCTGATATACGGTATGCTCCGTTGCCCGAACCCACAGCAATCATTGAGGAGTATGCCCCAAGAACCGATGAAGAACAAAAGGCTTTTAATAAGGCATCTACCAATAAGATTTTAAGAAGGAATCCGCAACTCGCCGTAGCGGCGGTAAGGATGAAAAACGGTGAGATCACCGCTGGAGACTATGCTGATTTGGTGGACGCCGTTGATCCGTTTGTCCCGAAGGGAGCAGACCCCATCCCAACTGATGAAAAGATCAAGCAATACATGGCAAAGACGGGTGGCGGAACAGCCAAGCTAGACAAGGTTGGATTGATTGATGAAAACGGAAATCCAAAACTTGACTCTGGATCTGAATATGAATTCAGAATAGACATCCCGACATACAATGAATCCACAAAAGCTGGAGACACTGTATATGCGATTACGGCCCACCTTCCTGTTGCCGATGACGCCAAGACTATTGGCAGTGTTGCGGCGTTTACTGGCATAGCCAAGGTTACCGATCCGAGGTTTATGACTCGTGAAATGCGCGAGGGCGGTGCGCTTACCATTGCGATGGGCGCTGGAAAGTTCAGGCTTGCTACTGTTAAAGGAAAATACGAGCCGATTACAGAACTTCCGATTGACATTAATGATCCCGATTCTTGGACTGAGGTTGGATATAATCCAGTTAGATCTAGTTTATTTGTGGATACAAGAACTGGACAGGCTGTGGTTGGCGGATCTGAAGCAATCATGGTTGGCTCCCGTGTTTTTGTTAAGGACGCACAGATGGAGGCGAGGCCAACTGGAGTTACTTTCGGTGCGGTTTATGCCCCTGAACCAGAGCCAGACGCCAACGAAGACGCCACACCCGAAGAGGTTACCCAGACCGTTACCAACCGCGCTGAAGCCAAGAAGGCCCAAGAGCTAGTGACGGGTCATTCTATTCTGGCTGACGAGATCCCAACTGAACTCAATGAAGAAGCCCAAGCCCGCTACGAAAACGGTATGGCATTGGGAGACTTCTTGGCCCCCGAATTCTTTAACCTTGGCGAAGCCTACAAGCCCTACATTTCGGCAATCTGGCTCAACCTCAATGGAGGATTGATGCCGACAGTCAAAGTCGAAGGCAAGGAAATCGCCAAGCCCGAAAAGGGAACTACCGAAGCCGAGGCGTTGCGCCTTCTCAAACGCGCCACAGACATCCTAGACGCTCGCAGCGAGACAACTGGAGGTAAGGATCTTACCTATTCCTTGCAAGATATCATGGCTACTTGGATGGAATCGGGGTTGGGTCAGGCCGCACTCAAAAACGCCATCGTCCAGTATACCAATCTGGATGTGGCCCAAGCCGACAAGACAGCCACCGACTTCGCCCGTGTCTACGAACTGGCACAGGATGTAACTAGTGCCAAGGAGCGGGCGCAAGTCAGGACGGAGCGGGCTTTGCCTGCTGTGACCAATCGCCAACAGCGCGAGAAGGAACGCATGATCAAGCTGGAAGAAGCCTCTGGGACTATCGATTCGATTGCCGAGGCTATCCGCGTAGCCTTTGATGTTAACATTGCCAAGCCCAAGACGGATAGAGCCACTGAGAAAAAGCAAATAGAAGAACAGCTTCGTCAGGCCAAACGCATCATCCGCGAGGTGGTTCCCCGCCAGTATCTTGGAGACCAACTTCTGACCCTTGAACGTGCCACTGGTTTGGAAGGACTCAAGAAGGTGGTGGAAGCCGCCCAGAATGGCCTCAACGAAGCCCGACTGGATGACGCTACATCCAGAGCCCGTAAAGCCTATGACCGCGCCCAGAAGGCAGTAAAAGCAAATGAGATTAGCCCTGAGGCTATGGCTGTGCTTCGGGATTTTGTCGAGACCTACAGCAAGAAAGGTATCGGCCCCGAAACCAGAGCCAAGATTGAAGAGGCAATGCAACGTTACGAGGCTGATCCTGTTGGAGCCTTGGAAGATCTAGCTGTTCAGAAATACCTTAAACAAAAGGGAGCCCTGCAAACCATCAAGATCGACAAGTCTCTTGGTCTGGATGCCCTCCGAGAGATTGCAGCAATGGTCAACTCCACCCTCCACGCCGATAAGGTGGCTAGAGGTGAGATGCTTTTCAACAAACAGCAAACCCGAATGGAATTGGTGGATGAGATTGCCACTGAGATTGATCAGGTAAAGTCTATCGCCAAAGCCCGCAAAGATGGAGGGATGGGGATTGGACTGTTCAACAAGATCGCCCTCTACAAGGGAGCTAGGGTTGAGAACATCCTTCGGGCTTTTGGACTCAACAAGCTTCGCGAGTTTGTCTATGACCGCCTAACCCTTGATGCCTACAATGATGAATTGCGGGTTCGCCGTGATCTGAAAAAGAAGATCGAAGCCCGCGTCAAAGATATCACGGGACTAGAAATTGGCACCCGTGACTATGACCTGTGGTCTAAGGAGATAATCGAATTGACTGGCGTCGATAGCTCTGGGGTTTCAAAACCAATTAAGATTCAGCGCAGGGAATTTCTAGACATGGTGGCCTCGCTCCGTGACGAGAGCAACTTCAGAAGGGCAGTCAACTCTGGTGGTTACGTCATTGATCGTCTGGACACTGCCGCCGTGGACACAGTCAAGATTACCCCCGACACCTACTTTGAGATCCTTAACAAGATGGGTGATCAGGACACTCAAATGGTGGACATGATGGTGGATCTCTACAACAACGATCTATTTTCTATTCTGGAAAACGCCTCACTCCAAGCTTACGGCCACGGGATCAAGGGCGTGACTGGCACCTACTATCCGCGAACCGCCGACAAGTGGACGCGCACCACCGAGACCAAGAAGGACATGGACTACATTGCCTACTACCAACGGCGAGTAGATGATGTTGGCTACCTAAAAGAGCGTGATGAACGATCCAAGTCCAAGCTCCGCGCCGTGGATTTCTTGCAGCGTCTTGATTACCATGTAACCAATGATGCGAGGATTGGGGCCTACCTTCCGATTGTCCGCGACATTGAGATGGTTTTGAATGATCCCAAGATTGCCCGCCCTCTGGCTCAAAAAATTGGCGAAGAGGGACTTGAACAAATCAAGGAGATGGTTCGCCAACAAACTACACCTCCTGCTGGATTACCGATGGGGCTTATGTCTACTCTGGTTGGCAATGCTGGTGTGGGCGTTCTTGGCTTCAAGCTTCATGCGGCCATGCAGAACCCCGTAGGTATTCCGATTGCACTGGCTTACTACGGAAAAGATGGATTCAAATATCTGGCCAAGGCGTTTCCATATGGCGTTCAAGCCATGAAGCCGCAGGATCGCCGCGACATGGTTGCCGTCCTTTCCAAGTATTCCCCCTACTACAACGAGCGTTATGGTGATGGGGGATTTATTCAAGAGTTTACAAGCGGGCTTTCCAATGCTCCTTCGGATACAAAATGGCGTAAGAATCTGGAAACAGCCGCCATGAGTTGGCTGGAGGGAACCGATAGGTGGGGTGCGCTGGTTCGCTACAAGATTGCCCAACAGGTGGTTCGGGATCGGACGGCGCTTCAAGATGGAACAGAGGACTTCAATCGCGCTGTTGCAACCGAATGGAACAAGATGATGTTCCGTTCAGAGAACACCGCCCATGGCGCGGATCGCACTGGAGCCTTCCAGTTTGCTGGACGCCATCCAGTGTTCAAGGTTTTCATCATGTTCCAAAGCGCGGTATCAAAACAATACTCCCTGTTTGTCGAGGCTATGCTGCAAGCTCAACAAGGGGGACGCCAGAATCTTCAGGATGCGGCAACCAAGCTTGCTTTCCTTTCAATTAGTTTGGCGGCAAGCAAGGCAATATCTCAAGCCTTCTATAGCGTTTTGTTCCCGCCAGAAGACGAAGAAGAGAAGGAAAAAACTTGGGCACAGCTACTTGGAAAGGTTGCTGGAACCCCGCTTTCCATTGTTCCCGTGGTTGGCCCGACACTTCAAAACTTTACGGAGTCGTTCTTCTCGCCAGATCAAATGCGGAAGCCGATGCAGATCGATCTTATTTCCAGTTTCATTTTTGGAATTGGAGATACCCTTGCTCTCACCCGAAAAGCGTTTGACCAGTTAACTGATGAGCAGATTGATGAAGCCACGGGCAACGCCAAGTTCTGGGAAACATCTTACCGCGCACTTAAAAAAGCATTAGCTGTTGGCGGTATTCCCACTGGGGTCCCTGCCGCTGGTGTTGTTCAGACTGGCGAACTTGGGCTAAAGCTTGTGGAAAACTTGAGAAATGTATTCAATGACGAGCCCAAGACCGAAGACTTCCAGAAGAAAGTTCAAGAGTACGAAAAGTCCCAGAAGTCTGAGCCCGTCCGACAAGAGATGGCTAAACTATTCTTCGCTGTCACCGAGAACGATCAGAAGGCGTTCAATCGGGCCTACAAGGACATTCTAAAGAAGCGGCCCGATATCAAGCGTAGCGACCTAATCAACTCTATCCGCCGCCGTCAGGACTTCCGAGTGGTGGGTATGGTTCGCTCTGGAAAACTCAAACAGAAAGATCTTGAGACCAGCGGAATTAGCCGAGACTATTATCTGGAACAGAAGGCCCTGCTTCGTTCTGTCGAGAAAGCCGCTGCGACCATGTGGCGGGATGCCAAGGACTCACAGTAGACCGCGAGACTTGGCCTCATCCAGTTCCTGCTGGTTCCACTGCTGGGCATACCATACTTCAGCGTCCCAAGGGAGTGGTCTCATGCGGTCAACCCCGAAACTTAGTCTTCCGTAGCGGTCTGGAGAGTTCTCCTCAAGCTTCACAAACTTATCCTCTGGCAGCATATCCTTGTCATGGGGGAGGAAGAGGTAGCCCCGAAGGAAATCCAGAATGAAACTATGGCGGATTAGAAAGGTGGACTGGGCGCAAGCCATCCAAGGAGCGGCGTCCATCTTGGCTCCGAAGACCATGCCCTTGTCACCAAGATCCTGATACATCCTATCTGGAACCCCGCCAAACCACAGACAATCGGCCTCCTTGTAGATGAAGTCCTTACCACAATTGTAGGCAATCATAGCCAAGGCACAGACAGAGGCCGACCATCCGCATAGCCCTTCTCTGTTTTCCCTGATCAGATCACCGACATGGCCGATGTTGTGGTGGCAAATGATTTGATTTGAGCAGGGAACTCCGCGTTCCGTTGAAAGAACAACGTAATCATGGGTGTATTTTTCTGTGTTGGTGCGCCAGATGTCGTAGAAAGAACGATCCCAGTCCGAGCGGTAGTGGTAGCCAGAGCCGATGATATAATTCATTTCTTTTTTAATACAACTGTGGGGAAATCCTCTTCAGTAATCAGATCGATCTCCCATCCTCCGAGTGCGAGGAATCTTTCGACTGCCCGCCGAACCCCGAATCCCAATGCATTGTCATCTGGAAGGTAGTCATGGGCGGCAAGCACTGGAGCAAACTGGCTATAGAAGCATAGGTCTTGGTAGCAGTCCTCTTCCGCGTGGTTGGCATCGATATAGATCCAGTCTGGTTTTCCGTCTAAAGCTAAAGCGACCTCATCCGCCCTTGAGAGAGAGCGGATGATCCCAACCCTTAGGTCACTAGCGAATCGCTCTGTGACCCTACGGAATCGGGCGTCCTGTCCACCCTGATTGACGTTGGCTGGATCGGCATACCCGCTTTCAAAGTGGAGCCAAGCATCCACAAGAACCAGCTTTCGTGGGTTATGATTCAAGATCAACTGAGAAAACTCTCCTTCAAGAACACCGATCTCCACCCCGAAAGAATCAGGAGCCACCTTGGCAACCCAGTCTTCTCTTGTCATAGCCAACTACCCTCCCATAGGTGGTAGGCTAGTGTGTTTTCTGTCGGTGGACTGGCTGGTTGATCATGGCCGTATGGGTAGAAGGTATCGGTGGGGAGGATGGTCACATCAGGAGTGAGATGGGGTTCCATTACATGGCACCCCCAAGCGGCGTCCTTCTTTTTGTAATCCCCATAGTTCTCCAGCATCCCATTGATCCAAGGGTGGGATGGTTCGGCCCCCATGGCGGCGTTGCACAGCACTCCGTCTGGCTGTCTTGCCACAAATGCCGACAACTTTTCCAGTTCATCAATGGGTTTCACGGCAACAAAATCCAAATCAAAATAAACACCTCCGTATTTCTGAAGGATCTTTAGCCGAACAACATTCGATGATCCAGCCTTGGTGTGGTGGGCATACTCAAAACAGTCGCACAAAAGAATGTTAATCGACTCTTCATCCCAAAGCTTAACCTTCCAATATGGGTTGGTTTCCGCCATGTTTTTGTGGAGAAGTGCAAGTCTTTCTGGCATAGACCCCCCAAGCCAAACTTGGTGGATGATCTTTGGGATCATTTCACTGCCTCCATGACAATGGTTTCGATGGCGTTGTTGTGTTCCCCGATAACCTTCCCGTGGCCCTCAAGTTCTCCAATGTTACATCCACAGATCTTCTCTTCCTCAAATCCCGCAGCAAACAAACACGCATCCAGAATGGAATGGTTCCAAGCCGAGAGATGCCCATGATCCAAGAGGATGGAGCGGACTGCCCCGCGCCTTGTTCCGTCCCCGAACCCCGACTGTCCGTGCCAGTTTAGATATTGAGCATCCGCCAGATCGTAGATCTTGTCCGCGCTTGGCACCGCTACCCGCAATGTTCCCCCATGCTTCAAGATCCGCAGGCATTCGGCAAAGAATCGTACAGCATCAGGGGTTGTGGTATGCTCGACACAATGTTCGATGAAGATAAAATCAATTGAGTTGTCTTCGTATTGGAGTGGCTTTGTGATATCCACATCCATATCGTGGTTCTCCCATCCCGCGAGAATGTTCCCGCCACAGCCGAGGTTCAGTTTTCTCATAGCATCATCTTGAATATTCTTTCATTCCATTTGGAAGCGGGGGCCTCCATATTCCCCGTCCAACTTGATTCGTGGGGAGGGTGGTGGAGTATCCCATCATTCGGAATCTCGCAAGGATAGAGATCCTTTCCGAGGTTGTCCATATCTGAAACCCATCCGAACTGCCGCCTGATCCAAGCAGCCACGGCCAGATCAAACCAAGGGGAGGCCACAGCACAGTCAGGGAAGTTGTAGAGTCGGTCTGCCAGCCAGTCCCAGCGGAAGGCGAATAGCTCCCTTCCGATATGGGCGGGATCACGCCGAACCCCGACAGCCCCGAACCTCCGAACATGGGCCACAACTAAATCCAGATTGAGAATTTCCACATCGTCATTAGTCCAGACAATGATATCCCGCCCAAAAGCAAACTTAATTGCCTTGCCCATCATCTCCTTGAGCATGGGCAGGGGTCTGGAATCCCCGATACACCGAGCATCCCGATACAGATTTTCGGTGGTGAGGAGGTGGTCGAAGGCCATTTCTTGGCTCTTAAATGCCTCTCTATGGCGTTTTTCCTGCCCGAATCGGTCAACAATCGCCCAAGTCTGGCCCGTTGGCAGCAGGGTTTTCTCAACCTCATCACAGACGGAGTCCACTTGGAAGTCCTTATATCGGAAGGTGGAGGTAGCGGTCACGGGAGGTGGACTGCCATACCATCCATTGTTAATCAGGGCTATGGTGGGACACTTGGCAGCATTGGCCAGCCAGAGGTGAGCAGTATCGATAGTGACCAAGCAGGAAGCCCGATCCAGAATGCCGAGCATATCCTGAAACTTATCCGCCACGATCTTGGCTAGGTCTACGATGGTGTAGTCTGGGAAGCGGGATTTGAGGGCGGCTACCAGACGTTCGCTATTCTCAAATGGCGAACTAACCCCAAGTCTTGCCACGGCAATAAAGTGTTGAGCAATATTCCCAGTTAGTTTTTCTTCCCGATCCAGATCCCGCCGATCAAAGACGTATGGATGGCGTCTCCATAGCTCACGAAACCTTCCCAATCGGTAGCTTTCCAAGGCGTAGTTGCGTTCCTGCTTGGTTTCTTTGGGGTGCATGAAGACCTGTGCCACCCGAAGGTCTGGCAATCCATGGCAAAGCCCGATGGCATGGGACAACTCAACAGGATCTCCGCTGTATTTCCTTACATCACAGTAACTTACAGCCTCAAAGATCTCGCTATATTTCCCTGAAGTGACCATGGTCGGACGCCGTCCCGCAAGATGTTCCGAGTAAAGGACGGGCAGAAGATTGATGTTATCTCCGATGCGTCCGAGGTTGAGGATGGTCATAGAAAAAAAAGAGGGAGGCGGCAAAATGCCACCCCCCTCTGATCTAATCCCTCTTGCTTAGAATTGCAAGGGGTTTGGAACGGATGCCATATCCTCCACCAGTGGGAGGACGTAGATCTTATCCTGCTCTGGTTTGCGCGGAGCTTCGATTGCCGAGATAATGGCAACAAAAGCCGAAAGCGCAACCATCATTGCTATGTATTTATTCCAGTTCATTTCTTTTTTATTATTTCGATTGCTTGATAGACAATGCCAGCCGCAAATAGGATGGCAACAATAGATAGAACGATCAGGTTAACGATCCTTCCGATGGCATCAATGGTTTCCATTACTTTTTTCTATAACGGGTTATTTGATCGACGTTGTAGAAGATGATGGTTCCAAACACTACTACGAAGAGCAGGATAAAGAACCCATCAATGATGAGGTTAATCATATCCTGACCGCCTCCTCATCAAGCAGCATCCCTTCGCCGTGGAAGTGGGCGAGAAGATCCCTCATTGTTTCATCTGGAATAACATCTTCGATATCGATACCGAGACGTTTCTCAAGAGCTTTGATCTCCTGAACAGTCATCGTCAGTTCGATGGTATTGCTGTCGTTCCAGACTGCCGCGCATCCCCCTCTTGATCTACGCAAGCGGTTATCGGCGGCGACTGTATAGTGGCGGATGGTTTTCATAGGACAATCAGATGGTCTTTGGCCCAATCTTTATTGAGTCCCCATTTTTCGATCATTGCTTGTTTGAGTTTGCGGCGTTGAGCCACGCTCAAACCAGTCCGTTTCTTTTTCTGTTTGGTTTTTATCTTACTCATGGTCTTGTGTGGTTTTGTGTTTGTTGGATAGCCAGCAATCAAGCTGACCGATAGCTACCAGACGGGGAATCCAAGGAAGGCTATCCCTCCATGACATTCCCCGCGATAGTAGCGAAGGTTGCGGTTTAGGTTTGCGGACAAGCAGCATGAGATCATGCCATCCATCGCAGATAAGTTTCACTTGTTCTTTAGACATAGGAATCCTCCTGACGTTGGCACTCTGACTTGATTGCCTTGAGATCCTCCGCGTAGGGGTAGCATCCGAGGTCAATGCAGGCTTGTTTGACTTGTGCAGTTCCGAATTCTTGGCACACATTGAACAGCGGGACAGACTTGAACGTCCTGCCATCCATTTGGACGCCTTCCCAGAACTCAAAGTGGTTTTCCCCACAGGCATCAGTCCACATGGGGAACCTCCGTTGACTTGATCATGCGGTAGGCTTTGACAGCTTGCCTAACATCATCGCGACTCCACTTCTTGAAGGTTGGGAGCCACGCATTGTTGCGGGTTTTGTAGCTATTGCGGATAGCCTGACGCAGGACGTTCTCCATAAAGAGGACGTTTGGCAGTGTTGGTTTGAATGGTTGGATTTTGGTTTTCATGGTTGGTTGTTTGTGTTAGACATTGAAATCCCGAAGGACGTTCAATGAAATCTTCATGGTCGATCAATGATTTTCCCGCAGAGGATGGTGAATCCCCCTATGTCACCGAGGAAAGATACAAGTCCCCTCCGAGGGACAAACCTCGAAGACTGACCTTTGAGGAGATCCGCAATCGGCCTGACCGCAAGGGCAGGGGAGCCAGACAGAGGGCGGGAGAAAAGAAGTGGGCGACCTATGGTCATTAGGCGGTCCTCCAAAAGCGCAGGACAAATCCTCCCCGTTTCTTGATTTGTCTTGTGGCAAATTTCATTTTGTTTTTTCTTCCCCACTTGGAAGCAATGGATCGTAGGGTATTCCAGTCCGTCTTGGCGCATTCAGGCCAAGTGAAAGACTCTCCTACTGCAAGCTTCTTGAGCATGGATGGTAGGGGATGGGCGAGGATGCGGCTTTGCTCCCCTCGCGGGGAAGGGAGCAATACCGAATCATCGATGACGATGGTATAGGTGCGTTTCATTAGAGATCGTAATCGTCACGGGCGTCCTGAAGATCCCGCATGATGTCACGATAGTTATCTTCTGTATGGGTCTGGATCTCCGCCCACAGAATCCCGTCGATGGTTTCGGTGAGGGTTGGGTAACCCCTGACGATCAGTTTCTCAATCTGTCGCCCCTCATAGTTCACCTTTAGTGGCTTGCCGTCTATCGGCGCAACCTCCGCTTTGATGATGGTAACCCCACAGCATTCAGGGTCTTCCTCGTTTCGGAATTCCAGATCCGCTTCAATCCAGACGGAGTAAGTGATGCCGCCTTCGGTTATCTCCTGATCGATTTCGATTGGGTATGCCATAGGATTATTTCAAATAGATTTTGTAGAACTTGACTCCATAGGGAGTGGTTTCGGAGACCCGCCAGCCTTGGCAGATAAGCAAGTTGGCAAGCCTGATTCCTGCATCCGTTGTGGTGTCTATGTATTTGATTTTGGTTTTCATTCTTCAATGACTCCACAGATATCGTACTCTCCATTGTATACTCCCTGCTTTTCGGCGTATTGGCTTGCGGCACTGGCCCAATCAACATACTCTAAAGCAGAGCATTGTTCGCTTTCCAGTTGATGCTCAAAGCGAATGCGAGCATCTTCTGGTGATTCCGCCTGAATGTATATGTCTTCCACAAACTTAATGTGGCGGCATACCTGTATTTTGTACTCTTTCATTAGAGTGTCTTTCCTTTCGATGGTGCGGAGGTCACGATAGCCTTGGCAGCAGCCCGTGCCGCCGCTTCTACCCTATCGATAGCCTCTTGGCTTACTCTGGTGAACTTGTGCGAGCGATTCGCGGACGCATAGTCCAGAATGTAACGTTTGACTTTGGATTTATTGATCAGTGCGTTGTTCATGGTTTTTCTAGTTGGTTTTTGTTTTGTTGTGGCAGATCAGCACAAGATTCTCTTGAGAGATCCTGTGACCGCATCGTGCCGTGAAATCTATCGGGATATCGGGGAATTCGGGCGTTGTCACCATCTTCCCGTCGAACAGGACCGCAATCTGTTCCCCCGCGATGTTGAGCGTCAGTTTTGTTTTCATTTCTTTTTTTCCTTTCCCTTTGACCGCATCAAAAGCCATGCGTTCAGGTCGAAGTCTGCGAAGCTTTTCCAATTGGGCATATGCTTCTTGATCTTACGGGTAGCTTCCGCCTCAATTGCCAGATACCGCTTGCCCGATGGGGTGGATTTTGGAACCTTCATGCGGAACCTTTGTTTCAGGAAGCGCAAAATGTGGATATCTAGGACGATCAATTCCTGATCAGGGCGGGAGTGGAGCATGAAGAACCGCGAGGTTTTCGGCCCGATCCCCTTGATGGCCTCCAGATCGGCAATGGTGCAAGTCCTCAGATCCAGATCGATGATCCCGTTCATCGCGGGAACCATCCTCTGGTCATAAGGCCCCATCTTCCAATCGCGCATGATCGTATCGATATCGCGACGATAGGTGCGGAGGAAGGTGAAGGGTTCGGTGTTCCAATCTGCGAGCATTCTGTTGACCTTGGGGGCAACGGAATCGGCATTCTTTCCCGCGACTGCCACGGCAAAGATGAGGAATGACTGCAATTCGCTATCTGACCGATGGAAATCGGTGATGCGTTCAGGTGTTACTGGTTTCATTTGTCTGTTGTGGAGTTGCGATAGGCGTTGAATGCCGCAAAGCACTGGTCGAGTGCCTTGGGATCGTATGCCGTGAGGAACTTTCGGATTTCGGGCGAGAGAACGATGACCGAAACGGCATCATTCAATTGCTTTGTGATTTCTTCAGTGGTTTTCATCTGTGGTTTTTTGGAGGATTCTCCCTGCTATCCCCCCGCCCGAATTGGCGGAGGGACAGACGGGAACAGCCTTAGTTGACCAAGGCAGCTTGGCGGACAGCCTCGCGGCCCCGTGACTGCATGGTCTCACGCTTCTCATCATCAGCAAGCATCCCGATGAAACGGCGCTTATGCTCTGCTGCTGATCCGAGTTGCGAGCGGTATACCTGAGAGGCAACCGATGCAGTGCGTCCGACTCCCTCGCCGCTTGTCCAGTATTCGGTGGCACCATTGGCAAGGTCATACAATGACTTGCCGAGGTTCCCAATGCCATTGGCCGCGAGACGGGCAATCTCCTTTGCCGCGTTCATCGAACGGGTGGAGAGCTTGTTATCCTTGGCGTCCGTTGTCATGGCGAAGTATCCCGCAGCCATTGCAAGCGCATCATTTGCGTCACACTTATGGGAGGCGAGGTATTCCATGATTTGAGTGATTTCCACGCGGCCTTTCAGGATTGCGTTCAGAAGATCACCGAGACCTTCAAGCGCAAACGCGGCGTTTTTGGTATGGTAAACCTTGAACTTGTCTTGTGCCGCATTGCGTGACCACTGGAAGGTGTTCATGCAAACTACGCGAATCATGGAGTCGAAGGTTTCTTGAGCCATCGTACCATCGTGGGAAGTTACAAAATTCAAATTGGCTTTGAACTTGTCCTTGTTGACAACGAGATCGCTCCCGCCGATATCGCAGGAAATGGCGAATTTTTTGCCGCGTTCCAAGGTGCAGACGGAAGTGACCTTGCAATCCAGATCACGCAAAGCACTTTGCATCGTGTCCCAAATTTCGCGGTTCGATATCACTTTGTATCCCGATTTCGGAATGTGGAGCGGAACCAGTGCGTCAGACCCTGAAAGATCAGGGCGAACACCACGATGATCCGCGACGAGGACTTTGTAGTCTTCAAGCGCGGTTTGCACCCCGTCGATCATAACAAACGCGGGGCTCTCGACAATTGGGAATAGCATAGGAGCGACTTCAGCGTCCCCGATCATGGGGAGGTGAGTTGCAAGCTTATGCCATTCTGTTCCCTCAGTGGAGAGAACCATATCATGCGGTTTTTCAATTTTGTGTGCCATTGTATTTTATTTTCTATGTGGTTTTTGGTTTTTGTCGGATGCGTCATTGCGTCCGATAAAGTGAAAAGTAATTGGTTTTGTTTCAGTGTCAAATGTTTTTTTCAAAATGTTTGATTGAGCCACCAGAAATAAAAATTCCGAAAAGCGGGGCGTCCCGCTTTGTTGTATTTTTCCAACAAATCGCAAACGGAAAGCAACCTGTCCAAGATTGGCAAATCCTGATGCGGGAGGAGCGGGTCGATTTTCTGATAAAGCCTTGAGGGCAGATTATTCCCATCTCCCCAAATTGCACCGATGATTTCTTTTGCTTCTGATGGTGTCAGCATATTTCAAACCCTTCAAAGAGATTGGATTTTGCCGCGATTTCCGCCGCTTCTATCCACATTTCAAGAGGCGCATGATTCAGCTTGCAAACATTCACATTTGCCCCGCGTTGCACCCCTGTTTTGAGATCCAAAAAATAGAAATAGCCGTCACCATTTCCCCAAACCTCAAGACCAGTATGGGCGATTGCGCGATTGATTTTTTTCGTCGTTAGCATTGCTTTATGAATTGCGTTTTCTGACCGAAGTGTTGCCAAGATTGGCGTGTCTCCTGACCATCATGTCCGAACGGGCTTGCCGCCGCTTTTCGCGGATTATGTCCATCATGGACGGCTTTTTGTTAGCGGGTTTTTCGGCGGGTTGGTTTTGTTCTGATTTCATGTTGATAAAGTGAAAAGTAGCGGGGAAAGATTCAATGTCAACTGGTTTTTTTACCGAATCCCGAAAAAAGATTGAATCCCTTTTGTTTCGCGCTTTGTCACCATCTCGCGCCCCTTGTTACCTTGGGCGCGGAATTGGCCTTTGCTGGCCTTTGTTTTGCATTGGCGGGACATAGTGGCGGAAAGGGGGAGGAAAAGCTTTAGGGGGAAGGGAGCAGGGATAGAACCCGCCCCGATGGGTTATTGATAGATTGAATTCTGAACCCGCTCCCGAAGGTCTTGCGCTTCTAAGGCTTCCACCCTGAAAAATTCGCGGTCTTCTTTGTTTTCGGAATTGTCTGCAAGTTCGTATCTGTCTTCTATGTAAACAGATAGTGCTTTTTCGATTTGCTCTTTTTCTTGTCTGGTCAGTTTCATTTTTTCAATTGGTTTTTGATGGGGCGGGATTTTGAGGCCCCGCCCCTTGTCACTTAGTCCATGCAGGGGAAGCTTTCCTCCGCTTGCCCGTGGTAATCTTCGCGGCTCCAAAGATTGGAAACGGGATCGTGCCATTTTCTTTTGGTAAGAATAACCTCGCCCCGTTTGCGTTGCGCCAAAATCCCGCCCGAATCATCCAAAAGAAAAACGATGCGGGGATCATTGGCGAAGGTTTCGCGGTCTTTTGTGGTATGCGGGGCAGATTGAATCTCCCCGCCCGTGATGGTGTTTTCTGCTGTTGTCATGGTGTTTTAATGGGGATTCTCCCCGTCCCGCCCCGCGACAAGCGCGGAGCGGATGCGGGAACAACCTTTTAAACGTGGATCACAAACCCGCTTGCGTCATGCTTTGCTTTGCCCTTGGCAAGCAATCCAACAACGCACCCTTTCGGATCAAGGAAGCGAAGGTCAGTCTCGTCCCCATTAATCACGGGGAAGCCAAGATAGGTTGTGGGAAGCTTGTCAAATACCGCCGCGACATTGCCCCCCGAATGCAATACGGCAACAACACGATGCTGATTATTTTCCTTGCGGGAAAATGTCAGGTGATAATTTGCGGGAAGCTTCCCCGCGAGGAACTCCATCATCCGATCAAGATTCGGCGTGTAATCATAAAACTGAATCGCGGGAAAACTCTCCATATCGATCAGTTTATGCCAAGGTAAATCGGAAAGCACGTTTGGACGGCAAGCAACCTTTTTGCCCTTGCGCTCCCCGTATTTGTTTGCGTTGGTCAATTCCCTGTTGAATTGAGCGAGAAAACCCGCCCGATCATTGATGAACCAATGAGACTTTGCGAGTCTCGCCGCTTGAACGTTGGCAAAAATCCCCATTCCTGACTCATCAAGGCAAGCAAACTCGCAACCTTGCGAGCGATGGGGGCAAAATTGCTTGCCCGATTTACCAGCAGGAGAGAGGGATAAGCCATAAGTTTTATAACCAAGCTTTTCCCCTTTTTTAATCTTTGTATTTGCGGTGGAAAGGAGTGTTTTCATTAGATCAAGACAGTGGCTTTTTCGGTTGGCAGGTTTGCGCTTTTCCCGTGGAAAGCGATGATATCGAATCCCAAGGGGTGGAGAATGTCCGCGAATTTGACTCTCCACAAGCTTGCCCCCGTGAACGTTCCGCGCCCCTTGGTCACATTAATGACCTTAAAGGCACGGGGTGCGCCGTCTCGCGCATAAGCGCGGGGCATTGTTTCAAGCACGATTTGCTGACCCTCGCGGAGATTCCACGGGGCGATTTTTTTGGTTTTCATTGGTTGGTTTTTTGGTTGGTTGTGTTGGTTGGTTTCGGAATCAATTAAAAAAACAAGTTGACCCCAAAACAAAAGGAAAGAAACGCAATCCCCGCAAGGATAATCTCCCCGCAAGGATTGTTGAATTCCCGAATGAT
>Ga0315900_10001108_pt1 | contig 43444 bp, 33 predicted proteins | sample LakEriMetagenome_FD_203521 | JGI IMG/M metagenome (GOLD analysis project Ga0315900, IMG submission 203521) | Freshwater fungal communities from buoy surface, Lake Erie, Ohio, United States - Buoy 12 MA114 | ecosystem: Environmental > Aquatic > Freshwater > Lake > Lake biofilm | place: USA: Lake... | reverse complement strand
CACCACAATCAGTATGAGGTGTGAAGTTAGTTTTATGTTTGCCGCGTATTAAATACGCAAGTTTAGAGGCCAAACGACCTACAACTTCATTTTCTGCGTCAACTAATAACCACTCTTTATCTGAGTTAGCTTTGTTCACGAATTTTGTTTTATAACTTAATGCGTCCACGTTTAATATGTTTTAATTTTCTAAATTGGGCTGCAAATATATGTCTTTTTTCCTACTCACCAAGTAAATTAACTTATTTTTTTAAATAATTTTGTATTTTTGCGCTATTAGTGCAAAAATATCAATATTTACATCCAATGGAGCATTTTATTTTAATGTCAGCAGTCAGAAATTTAGGTTCTAGTTCTGAGAGTGGAATTCAAAAGGAAATACAAAATGTAATTGGTGTGATTAATAAAATTCACAAAAAGCATTTCATCACCAATTTAGATATGGTGATGACTAATGAATTTCAGGGCATTACTAATAGCTTGCAAGGAACTTTGGAAATGATTTTTGATATTGAAGAATGTATTATTGAGAATAATCTTGATTTTAAACTAAAACATGTGTTGTATCATGATACCTTAGAATCTATTCAAAGCAAGCATACTGCTTACGAACGTTTGGGTTTTGGATTAATAGACGCTCGTGAACGATTAGATTTAATTAAAAAAACTGATAGTCGTTTTTTAATAGCGACTAGCAATGAAAAAACGAGCTTGTATTTAAATAATCTCTTTTTAATTTACGAAGATTATTTAGATTCATGGAGAAAAGGCGACTTTGAATACGTGAAAGCTTTTTTGAATCATATGAATTATAAGGAAGTGGCTGAAATGTTTCATATGAATATATCAAGTGGATGGAGAAGGGAAAAAAGCTTAAAAATGAAGCAGTATTACACGATTAAGGAAATGATTTTATCAGTAACCGAGTAGTTATAATTCGGCTTCTTGTTAAGAATTCAAAGCCAGGAAAAAAATAAGATCAAAAAAAAGCGAAATATTTTCTAAAAAATTTTTGTGATTAAGAAAATAGTTGTAAATTTGCACTCCCAATTCGTAAGAAGGGAAGCTGGTCCGGTAGTTCAGCTGGTTAGAATGCCGCCCTGTCACGGCGGAGGTCGCGGGTTCGAGTCCCGTCCGGACCGCAAAATCCTGGTAAGAAATTATCAGGATTTTTCGTTTTATAGATTTTAAACTCTTAAAATTTAAAATTAACACAATTAAACTTTTTATATATTTTTGCGTCCTAGTTTGGCACGAGCATTGATTTACTAGTGTGCATTACTAAAATTAAATTCACGTTTCAGTTTGAAACCGTATTATAAAATATCACTATGAAAAAAATATTCATTTTAATAGCAACCATTTCCTTAGCATCTTTAAATTCTTTTTCACAAGATCAAGATCCTAAAGCTAAAACTGTTTTAGACGATTTAAGTAAAGTAACTAAAGCTTATAAAACAATTACGTCTGAATACATCTTTACTATTTTAAATAAAGACAAAAAACAAACTGAAAAACAAACAGGAAAAGTTCAAGTTAAAGGCTCGAAGTTTAAATTAGATATTCCGGGAAACACCATAGTTTGCGATGGTAAAACTATTTGGGCTCATAACAAAGATGCTAATGAAGTTACCATAAAAAGTTTTGATTCTAATAACGAAGATCAATTAAATCCGTCTAAGATTTTTACGATGTATGAAACTGGTTATAAATATAAATATGAAAAAGAAGAAAAAGTTGGTGCAGCTACATGTCACGTAATTACTCTATATCCTTCTGTTAAGCCTGAAAAGAAAAAATTTCATACCGTTAAAATTTACGTTGATAAAGCAAAAAAACAAGTCGCTAAATTAACTATGATGATGAAAGATGGCAGTACACAAGGTTATGAGATTAAATCATTTAAACCTAATGCTGAAATTGCCGACAATATATTCGTATTTGATTTAAAGCCTTTTAAAGCTGATCAAATTACTGACGAAAGAGATTTATAGTACTATATGCATTTCGGACTCATAGGCAAATCTTTGTCACATTCGTTTTCTAAAGCTTATTTAGAAGAAAAATTTGTAAAAGAAGATAAAGATGGTTTTCAGTATTCTAATTTTGATTTAGAAAACCTAGATAATTTAATCCAAATTATAATAGATCACAAATTATCAGGGTTAAATGTTACGAAGCCGTATAAGGAAACCATTATTCCTTTTTTAAATGAACTAGATTTAACGGCGAAAGAAATTGGAGCAGTAAATTGCATTAAAATCACTTGGAATAATAATACGCCTTACCTAATTGGATACAATACCGATTTCTATGGTTTTGCCCAAAGCATCAAACCTTTTTTAGAACCTATTCATCAGCGAGCATTAATATTAGGAACAGGCGGAGCTTCTAAAGCCATTGCATATGCCTTAAAAAATGTTGATGTTGATTATTATTATGTAACAACTGGAGAAAAAAAAGGTGCTAATTATTTTCATTATTCAGAATTAAATGAACATGTGTTTAATGCATTTAAGTTAATTGTAAATTGTACTCCTTTAGGTATGTTTCCTAAAATAGATGCCTGTCCTGACATTCCTTTTGAGTTGATTAGTTGCGATCATTTATTATATGATTTAATTTATAATCCAGAAGAAACATTGTTTTTGAAAAAAGGAAAGTTGCAAAAAGCAGTTACAATGAATGGATTAAATATGCTGAAATTACAGGCCGATAAGGCTTGGGAGATTTGGCATTCTTAGGTCATGCTGAACTTGATTCAGCATCTCACAGACCCTGAATCTCACGCCAAGGCGTGACAGGGTGACGTAGCAATAATAATTTAAAATTAGTTGAATTTACATGTCAACATAGCGATGTCGTCTACAAAAGGCATTTCTCCTTTAAATTCTTCTAAGTAATACATCATCGCTTTATTAATAAATTCGCAATTAGAATTTTTATTATTGACTAAGATGTTTTTTAATTCATCTACTGATATATTTTCGTCATTACTATTAACCGTATCGGTTAGTCCATCAGTATATGCAAATAATATTGATTGAGGTGAAATTAATAAAGTATCTGTTTCTAACGAATGTAATGGATTTGTGATTCCTAATAAAGTGCAACCTTTATCTAATTCAATAGCATAATTATTATTTATTAAAATAGGGGAGTTATGCCCTGCATTAATATAAGATAACTTATGCGTTCCAATATTATATTTGGCAATAAATAAAGAGATGAATTTTTCAGTCTTTGCATTATCACATATTAATTGATTAATGTCGATTACTACTTCTGTTAAATTTTGGGTGTATTTTAAAAGTACACGCAAGGCAGCTTGCAGATTACTCATCAACAATGCAGCTGCCACTCCTTTACCAGAAACATCTGCTAAGCAAAACACAAACTCTACTTCGTTAATCCAAATCACATCATAGTAATCGCCTCCCACTTGTTGATGTGGCAAGTATAACGCATTCATTTCTAACTCTTCAATATTGGGAAGAGTAGAAGGGAACAGTAATTTTTGCATACTTTGAGCTAATTCTAATTCCTTTTGAATAGCAGCTTTTTGAATGGAAGTTTTATATAGTTTCTTATTTTCGATTGCCACTATCATCACATTTGTTAACGTTTGAATAAACGGTAAATGTTTGATAGCTGAACTCATTTCTATTTTCTTTTCATCAATATCACCGAGTAATACAAAGGCTAGTGGCGTTTGCTTGTGATAGACAGGAATGACGATTTCAAATTTTTGACTTAAATTACCTTTAGAGTATGAGATCGTTTCAATTTCTTGAATATCTAATAACTCTGGTTCAAATACTAAATGATTATAATCTTTATCAACTCCGTATTTTAAAATACAGGTCCATTCGGTCGTAAAACTAAATAGCACAAGCTTTCCAACTTTTAATCTATTTTCTAAAATTTCTTGATAAATATCTAATAGTTGCGCGGTGGAAACATTGTTATTAATAGCCTTTGTCATTTCTAACAAAGAATTCAGTTTCACATCTTTTACAGAATTAGCACTAGGACGGATATTTTTTTTTGGAGCAGACAATTTATTTATCGTACAATTTATGGATTAAAGAAGGTAGTTGTTTTACTGCAAATACTTCACGCATTTTAGCTCTTGCATCAGAAGCTGGTGAACCAAAAAAAGTTTTTTCTGCTGGCACATTTTCACCTACACCACTTTGTGCTTGTATCACGGCTCCATCTCCAATTGTAATATCACTTGACACGCCAACTTGCCCCCACATGGTAACATTATTGCCAATGGTACTGCATCCTGCAATTGCCACATTAGCAGCAAATAAACACATGTCTCCTATTACCACATCATGCGCTATATGAACTAAATTATCTATGATAGTACCTTTACCAACTATCGTGTCAGAAGTAACTCCTTTATCAAAAGTGCAATTAGCGCCTATGCGCACATTGTCTTTTATAATAACGTTTCCACAAGTTTGTAATTGTTCGAAATGTGTTTTGCGATTTTTAAAATAAAACGCATCCGAGCCAATAACTGTTCCTGCATGTATAATCACATTGTTGCCAATCTGGCAATTGTCGTAAACAATAACATTGGGATGTAAAATGCAATTATCGCCAATCACTGCATTATTTCCAACAAAACAACCAGGCATAATGATGGTATTTTTTCCAATTGTTGCCGACGAACTGATTGGTTGTGATGAATATTGTTTTGGTTGAAAATGTTGGGTTAATATATTAAATGCTGTAAATGGTTCGTTATGAATAATGAGTGCTTTTCCTTGAGGACAAACAACTTCTTTATTAATGATAATAGTTGTTGCTGCGGAGTTTAATGCTTTATCATAATATTTAGGATGATCTACAAAAACGATATCGCCTTTAACTACTCGATGAATTTCGTTAAAGCCTGTTATTAAATGATCATCATTTCCAACATAATTAGCATTGATGATTGCCGCAATATTTTTTAGAGTTGTTGGATTAATTTGCATGAGTTACCAGTATTATTTGGAATTTTAAATATAAGTAAAGAATTTTTATAATAAAATGGATAATAACGTATTTTTGCCCAAACATATCGATGTTTTAAATGTTTTGATAGGGTTTATAAGGATTGAAAATTATCACGTCTATATTTTTATTTTTTATGATTTTGAACTTAAATGCTCAAAATGATAAGTCATTAACTGTTTGTAAGTCTTCAGAGACAGTTATAATAGACGGGGAATTAAATGAATCGCTTTGGCAATATTGCGCATCTGCAACTGATTTTTGGCAAAACTTTCCATACGATACAAGTTTAGCAAAAAGTAAAACAACAGCTTATGTTACCTACACAGATAAATCTATTTATGTTGCAGCAATATGTTATGATTCGCTGCCAGGAAATTACGTTGTTCAGTCTTTAAAAAGAGATTTCGCCTATCCTGTAAGCGATTGCTTTGTTTTTACCATTGACCCATTTTTAGACAAGCAGAATGGCTTTAGTTTTGGGGTGAATCCTTATGGTGCGCAACGCGAGGGTTTAGTAGCTGGCGGAGGTGGACAAGGCGCTAATGTAAATTGGGATAATAAATGGTATAGTGCAGTGAAACGAAAACAAAATTGTTGGGTTGTTGAGATGGAAATTCCTTTTAAAACCATTCGGTACAAGAATGATATTAGCAATTGGGGAATAAATTTTTCAAGAAATGATTTAAAGCAAAACGAAAATTCATCGTGGAGCAGAGTTCCCCGTCAGTTTAATGTGTCAACCTTAGCTTATGTTGGTACCTTAAATTGGGATACTTTACCTAAAAAGGCAGGAAGAAATATAGCTATAATACCTTATGGTATTGCAAAAGCAAGTCAAGATTTTGTAGCAAAAAAGCCAGTATTATATGAAGGAAATATTGGAGCAGATGCAAAGATTGCATTATCATCTTCTTTAAATCTAGATATTACGTTTAATCCAGATTTTTCGCAAGTTGAAGTGGATAGACAAATTACGAATTTAACAAGGTTCAGTTTGTTTTTTCCAGAGCAAAGACAATTCTTTATTGAGAATAGTGATTTGTTTGCCAATTTTGGTTTTCGACAAATACGACCATTTTTCTCACGACGAATTGGATTTAATAATGGAAGTGCAGTTCCAATTATTGCTGGTGTGAGATTGAGTGGGAAGCCTAACAAGAATTGGCGTATTGGTGTAATGGATATTCAAACTGCTAAAACACGAATTCAAGAAACAGATGTGTTTGCGCAAAATTATTTTGTTGCAGCACTGCAACGTAATGTGTTTAAACGTTCTAATATTTCTTTTCTTTTTGTAAACAGACAACAATTTGATACTTCAGGTTTTGCAGGTGTAAACTTTAATAGAGTAGTGGGAGCTGATTATAATTTAAATAGTAATGATAATAAATGGATGGGTAAAGCATTTTTTCATCATTCCTTGTCAAATACAAAAAATGAAGATGCTTACACACATGCTACATGGTTATCATATAATACGCAAAAAATCAATGTACAGTGGAATCATGAATACGTTAATAAAAACTACAGTGCTGAAACTGGATTTACTCCGCGAATTTTTCAACTAGATTATTCAAAAAATGTAATAATTAGAAATACTTATTGGCGTTTAGAGCCAAGCATTAACTACTATTTTTATCCTAAAAAATCCATTATTAATAAAATGGGTCCTCGCTGGTACATGGATTATTATGCGAACGATAAGTTCACAACAACAGACATGTTAAATCAATTTGGATGGGATTTTAATTTAACGAATACTTCAGCTCTATCTATTGATTATCATAATTATTACACTAAATTAATTTTTCCTACTGATGTTACGTTTAGTGGAAACGAAGTGATTCCTGTTACAGAATATAGATACCAAGATGTAGGAGTTAAAGTAAAAACGAATCAGCGCAAAATAGTAAATGCATCGGCTGGAGTAAATTATGGTACATATTTTACAGGTACAAAATTATCTTATAATGCTGATTTAGTATTTAGAAAGCAACCATACGCTATTATTACAGCTAGTTATACTCATGATGAAATTATTTTACCTCATTTATCAAAAAAGGTATATTTAGACTTAATAGGACCAAAAATTGAATTGTCTTTTACAAAGAGTGTTTTCCTTACTACATTTATTCAATACAACAGTCAAATTAAAAATGTAAATATCAATGCACGTTTACAATGGAGATTTAGACCAATGAGTGATTTGTTTGTTGTTTATTCAGATAATTATTATTCTGAAAACTTTGGAGAGAAAAATAGAGGAGTGGTTCTTAAGTTTGTTTACTGGCTTAATCCATAACAGGATTAATGTACTCTTAATTTTTGTCCAATTTTAAGATAATAACGTTTATCTGTATTATTTAAAACGCACAATTCTTTCATAGATAGGCCATAACGTTTTGCCACTTCATACCAAGTGTCGCCACGCTCAATAGTATGCAATGTAGCATTGCTAGGGTAGGCGCAAATGCCATAACGTGATTTCTTAATAACAATTGAATCATTAAAGGTTTTATTTTCGATAAACGAAATAATAGAAGATGGATTTAAGGCTTGACCTTTAAAACGTACTTCAAAATGTAGGTGCGGGCCACTACTTCTGCCAGTGCTGCCACCTAATCCAATTAATTGTCCTGCTAAAACTACTTGCCCAGGTTTTACTTTTATTTTTGATAAATGAGCGTAAACTGTTTCTAATCCATTATAATGTCTAATAATAACCACATTGCCATAAGCACCTTTGGCATGAGCAATGCGAACCATTCCATCAAATGCGGCAACAACAGCATCGCCTTTGTGTAAATTAATATCAATGCCTTTGTGCATTCGTCCGTCTCTCCATCCAAATTTTGAATTAACAGGTCCAATTTTTGGATGATGGTAATTGCCTAACGAATCACTTTCGATTTTTATGATTTGAGTTTCAGGAAATTCGGCATCTGGTGTAATTGTAAATACGGTGCTTTCGTCAAAATCATCGTAATAATTAGTTGCCGGAATATTACCATATTTTACAATAGCTAAGTTTGCTTCTTTTGACGATAAAATGCTATTATAATAGCTAATTAATTCAACTTCTGTTTCTTCAATAGTTTCTAAATCTAGTAATGAATCAACTAGGTGAACTAGCTGCTGTTTCGTGACAGTTACTTTGTTGCCAGAAATAACGGATGCATCAATTTTAAGACGTGTGGTGTCCTTCTTGGGCTCTCCATCTGCTTTTGCCATAGTTGGACAAAAAAGAGCAAGTAATAGTATATGAACAATAAACTTCAAATTGTTAATAAGTTGTACGAAAATAGTAAAATTATATTAAAAACAAATTTTTATAAAAAAGTACAGAATCACTATATTTTGCTTAAATACCATAAAATAATCGACTAAATAGTTTGTATTAACAAAAATTATGTGCTAATTTGTTTTATACAATACATAAATAATGATAGCAAACGCTGATATTAAAATTGAAAAAACGGCTCACAGTAGAGTGAGTGAGTATGATGTAAATAATGTTCCTTTTGGAAAATGTTTTTCTGATCATATGTTTATTGCTGAATACGCTGATGGTAAATGGTCTAAATCATATATAACACCATATCAAGACATGCCAATGAGTTATGCGATGTCTGCATTGCATTATGGACAAGCCATATTTGAAGGAATGAAAGCTTATAAATCGGAATCTGGTGAAGTAAGTATTTTTAGACCTATTGATAATTTTAATCGTTTGAATAAATCTGCGATTAGAATGGCGATGCCTGAGGTTCCAGAAGAAATATTTATGGGAGGATTAGTAGAATTACTTAAGTTAGATGAAGCTTGGGTTCCAACTTCAGAAACTGGGTCATTGTATATAAGACCATTTTTAATTGCGACAGATGAAGCCATAGGAGTTAAACCTAGTGAAACTTATAAATTTGTAATTATCACTTGTCCTGCAGGAAAATATTATAGTGAACCAATTAAAGTATTAATCGAAACGAATTATATCCGTGCGGTTCAGGGAGGAGTTGGTTTTGTGAAAGCAGCTGGTAATTATGGACGTAGTATGTATCCTACTAAATTAGCTCAACAAAAAGGTTACCAACAAGTTATTTGGACAGACGGCGCTACACACTCTTATTTAGAGGAATCAGGAACCATGAACTTAATGTTTGTGATTGGAGATACTGTTGTAACGCCCGCTTTAAGTGATACAATATTAGATGGGATTACTCGTCGCAGTGTATTAGCATTAGCTAGAGATTGGGGAATGAATGTTGAAGAACGAAAAATTTCGATACAGGAAATTTTAGATGCTTATGCTAAAGGCGAAATTAAAGAAGCGTTTGGTGTTGGAACTGCTGCTACTATTGCTCAAATAATGGGTATTGGTTATCAAGATAATTATATGGAATTACCTGCAGTAGCAGATCGTAAATTCTCGAATAAAGTAGACGAAACATTAAGAGGTATTCGTAAAGGTAAAATTGAAGATAAAATGGGTTGGATGTATAAAGTAAAATAACGTTCTTCTTATCATTTAAAGAGGCTATTGTATCAATAGCCTCTTTTGTTTTGTAAAATGGTAGTAATCAAAATAGCCTAAAATAATTGTTCAAAACATTTTTTTTATTCCCAATCCAAAACTTTAAATTTGTTGCTCTTGTATTAAAAATTAAACTAATTAAAAACTAACATAAACAATAAACATGGGATATCTTTTCACCTCAGAATCAGTATCAGAAGGCCATCCAGATAAGGTTGCCGATCAAATTTCAGATGCATTAATTGATAATTTTTTAGCATTCGATCCACAAAGTAAAGTAGCTTGTGAAACTTTAGTTACAACAGGTCAAGTAATTTTAGCTGGTGAGGTTAAATCAAAAGCATATTTAGATGTTCAAGAAATTGCTCGTGAAGTAATTCGTAAAATTGGATATACAAAATCTGAATACATGTTTGAGGCTAACTCTTGCGGTATTTTATCTGCTATTCATGAGCAATCTGCTGATATCAATCAAGGTGTTGATAGAAAGAAAAAAGAAGAGCAAGGTGCTGGTGACCAAGGTATGATGTTTGGTTATGCAACTAATGAAACTGCTAACTATATGCCTTTAGCATTAGATTTAGCTCATGGTATTTTGTTAGAATTAGCAGCATTACGTAGAGAGAATAAACAAATTAAATATTTACGTCCTGATGCAAAATCTCAAGTTACTTTAGAGTATAATGATAATAACGAACCAGTTCGTATTGATGCGATTGTTGTATCTACACAACATGATGATTTTGATACAGAACCAAAAATGTTAGCTAAAATTAAAAAGGATATTATTGACATTTTAATTCCTCGCGTTAAAAAGAATTATCCAAAATACGCGCACTTATTTAATAATAAAATTAACTACCATATTAACCCAACTGGTAAATTTGTAATTGGTGGACCACACGGAGATACAGGTTTAACAGGTCGTAAAATTATTGTAGATACTTATGGTGGAAAAGGTGCTCACGGTGGTGGTGCTTTCTCTGGTAAAGATCCAAGTAAGGTTGACCGTTCTGCAGCTTATGCAACTCGTCACATTGCTAAAAACTTAGTAGCAGCAGGTGTTTGTTCTGAAGTATTAGTGCAAGTATCATATGCAATTGGTGTGGCACAACCAATGGGTATTTTTATTGATACTTATGGAACTGCAAAAGTAAAAATGACAGATGGAGAGATTGCTAAAATCGTTCAAAAAGTATTTGACATGCGTCCGTACTTTATTGAGCAACGTTTTAAATTACGTACTCCAATGTATAGCGAAACAGCAGCATACGGACACATGGGACGTAAGAACGAAGTAGTAACTAAAACTTTCAAATCTCCTGATGGAAAAGTAAAAACAATGAAAGTTGAATTATTTACTTGGGAAAAATTAGATTACGTAGCAAAAGTAAAATCAGCTTTTAAATTAAAGTAATTTGTAAAGCTTTGTAAATTGAGAATCCCTCTAACTAAATAGTTAGAGGGATTTTTTGTTATATTTGATATAGAAAAATGGCACAAAAGTGATAGTAATTAATTACAAATGATTACAAATGATTATTATGGTGCCTATAAGCTAGTTATGGGCAAGTTTTAAGGACACAGCGGTAAGACATTGAAATTACCGACCGACAAACAGTCGCATAGCTATTTTGAAAACGAAAAAATAAAGACAAAAAAGACCATGAAAAATAACGTGTTAAAATACGCTCTTATCATAACTCTCTCAATTGGGAGTAAACTATTTGCTCAAATAAAACCTGACATCGACAAAATTGACAATGCCGTTGTTGTTGTAATGATTTATGACTATAAAGGTAACCAAGTAGGCCACGGTAGCGGTTTTATCATTGATGATAAGGGCACTGTGGTCACTAATTACCATGTAGTTAAAGGGGCATCTTCATTAAAAGTTAAAATAGACAACAATGGATTTAAAGAAGTTTATGAGGTTGAGAATATCCTTAGTGGTGATGCATCAAAGGACTTGGCAAAAATCTCTATTAAAAATTTATACTCGAAAAAGTTTCCTTATCTAACTTTATCTAAAACATTTCCATCGAAAGGAGAAGACTGTTGGGCAATCGGGACACCTGCAGACGAAAAATATATGAACACAGTGAGTAGAGGATTAGTTTCAAATATTGACCAATACTCTAACCCCAAAATTTTACAGACAAATGCAGAAATTACTCATGGCAGTAGTGGAGGTGCGCTCATTAATGCAAAAGGAGAAGTAATTGGAGTAACAAGTGCTGGCGACGGGACCGAAGATGGTGCAAGAGCAAGCATAAATTTTGCAATTTGGATAGGCGAACTCAATAACTTAACTCCAATAAATAAAAAAACAGTAGTAGATCCCGCATCTATACCTTGCCAACTCGGTTTTTACACTAACAGTCCATACACAGGTTATGTTTATTTTTATATTGATGGAATTTATGTTGGTAGTTTCTCAAAATATTTTCAAAATAATTATACCCCGACTTGCGGTGATGATGGCACTATAACAAGATATTTATATGCAGGCACTCATTCATATCAAGTTTATTTTGTTTCGACTGGTCAATGGTATAATGGTACAATTACATTAAGTCCAGGACAGTGCCAAATGTTTAGGGTTGGTGGTGTTACTCCTAGCCAAACATATTACCCTAGTAGTAGCAATAATAGTGATAATAATTATTCTCAAATAAAAGATTACAGATTTATGCTTGGTACTGGCTTTACATCTGTAAAATTTATTACCTATTTTAAGGACGGTAAATATGGCATTCAAGGCTTCTGGGGTAGACGTAAATTTGAGCAAGGTGACGTCAGTAGCAGGAAACAAACAGCGATAGTTCAGAAATATGGCGTTGATTTTAGGAGAGTCTTTAGATCCGATAAAAGATGGACGCATTTTTATTTAGGGCCATCTCTAAGAGTTATTAATACCAAACTAAAAATAGATTCAACTTCTTATGTTGGTTTTCCATTAAATTATGTGTCTGGTAGTCGAACTCAAAAGGAAAATCAGATTTTCATTAATGGTCGCGCTGGAGCAGAATTTGTTTTTTTTAACTGGTTTGCTATTAATTTAGATTTCGGTCTTGGTTACTTAACCGGAAATTACTTCCCGGGTTACCTAACTAAGAAAAATGATAAACTCTGGGGCGACATTGATTTAGTAATTGGCATAAGGTTTTAACCAAAAAAAAATATTTTGAATATTTAATTATTTTACGTATTTTATTCTAACAGTTAAAAATTAAATATATGACCAATTTTGAAAAAGCTAAACAAGAGTTTCATCACGCTTCATATCAAAAGTCCTTAGACTTAATAATGAAGTTAATAAAGAATGAGGAGGTGCTTGCTACCTCATTAAATTACCCAGATATTCTTTGGTATTTGGGTAATTGCCGCCTAAATTTATATGAAACCTCAAAAAATAAATCACTTATTTACGAGGCACTGACAGACTTTGCGATTGGTGCAAATGCACTTTATATTCATCACAACACAAAATCAGACGACTTGATAAAGGGAATGAAAAAATGTATTGAATTGTTATAAAACCAGCCCATAACAGCACCTAAAACTTATGCGGGCCGACACCAAAGCTCCCGATAACTATCTGGATTCAAATTCAAAGTCGCTCCCCTTCAGCAAACTCAGGGACCGCAGGAAACATATTTTCATTTTGCAAATGCCTAGAAACATAGTATCTTTATTTAAACGTTTAGTTAGTCACACAATGGCGTGATTCAAAAGGCACTATGGTATCTCCAAAACGATAGCTGAAATCCTAAAAAACTGATAAACAGAAAATAATAAATGAACAGACGACAATTTATTAAGCAATCAACTTTTCTTTCTATTGCTGGTTTGCTTGTTCCTTCTGCATTATTATCATCTTGTCGAAAAGAAACCTTGTTCGAGGACATAAACTTTGATGGCACTGTCATAATAATTGGAGCTGGTGCCGCAGGACTTTATGCAGGATATATTTTAAAATCAAAAGGTATTAATTTTAAGATTATTGAAGCTTCCAATAAAATTGGTGGAAGAATGGGGAAGCTAAATGGGTTTGCTGATTATACAATTGATACTGGTGCGCAATGGCTGCATGGACAAAACAATATACTTGCAGATTTAATAAAATCTAAAAACGTTAAAACAACGTTAGACAATTCAGAGCTATCGTATTGGTTTAATAATCAAATTGTGAATTCGCTTCCCAAAGATCCTTTCATTTTCGAAGAAGATAATCTACCAGATGTGTCATTTAAGGATTATGCTCATCAGCAAGGATTCGGAAATGAGTATGACAATATTGTTGAAGCAATTGCTGGAGATCAAGGAGCTTCTGCTTCTTTATTATCGGCATATTGGAATAATAAAGATGAAGAAAATTGGGTGTCTGGAGATGAAGATTTTAAATTTGAAAAATCATATTATGATGTTATCGAAGAGTACATTGCTCAACCCATTCTTGATCATATAATCTTGAACACTCCTGTTCAAAGCATTGACTATTCATCTGATAAAATTATAATTAAAGATGAAAATAATTTTTCTCATTCAGCTGATAAAGTAATCGTTACTGTTCCGATTTCTATTTTAAAACTTAATGAGATTGGTTTCATTCCAAATTTGCCTACTGAAAAAACAAATGCCTTTGCGAAATTTGGAATGGGCCCAGGAATGAAAGTGTTTTTTAAATTTTCATCAAAATTCTATGCGGATGTATTGTATGGAGGCACAATCTGCGGAGCATATATTGATGATACTTTAAGTAAATCATCATCAGATAATATTCTGTTAGCTTTTGTTATGGGCGACCAAGCTGCCAATCTTCATTCTCTAGGAAGTGATACAGCAATTACAAATGCTCTGCTACAAGAATTAGATTCAATTTATAATGGTCAGGCAACTGCTTCTTTCATCGCTTCAAGTGTTTTTGATTATACTTCAAAACCATACATTAAAGGTGCATATGGCTACAGTACGATTGGAATGGGCGATGCTCGTATAATGGCCGCGAAACCTGTTGACAAAAAACTCTATTTTGCTGGCGAAGCTATGAACACAAATGGGCATCATCAAACGGTACATGGCGCAGTGGAATCAGGATATAATGCAGTTATTAATTTTTTGGATGATTTGAAAAAATGAGATTTAAAAAACTATACGGCTTATCTCTATTGATTTTATCAATGAATTTACCGGCACAAGAACTTAAATTAGACTTGTCATATAAATATATCTATTCTAATCAATGGGACAAGATTATCCAAACGTACAATTTTAGTCGGCCATTCCTAACAGAAAAGCAACCACTTCTCATGAATGGACTAAACACCTCTTTGTCTTATATTTTTAAAAATGAGAAATACTTTAAACATGGGATAAACTTATCCTATTCCTATTTCCGAACTTCAGCAGAAAATGAAAATTTTATTAATACACTTAATTTGCATTTTATAAACCTAGGCTACGTTCTTCATTACCAAAATCCTGAAAAATGGAAAAAATTTTATTCAGAATTAATCGTTTCAGCCACATCAAGTGGACTTTTTAGAAATTTAAACGGAGAACCTTTTGAATATGATGAAACAAAATCAAAAGCTTTTGGTATCGGTGGGGATATTCATTTGAAATGTGGTTACTATTTAAAATTGAAAAATAATAGTTACCTATCTCCATTTTTATCTATTGGATACACACCATATTTATATTCGCCAAATACAGAAGCAGTGATTAACCAAACCAAAAGACTAGTAAGTAAAAATTGGACAGGAATAGTAACGACACAAATTGGCTTGTCATTTCACATAAAGAAGCAAACAAATGACTGAAATAAAAATCATTTACAGAGTAAGGACATTCGTTAGCAGCACCTAAAACTTATGCGGGAGACATCAAAGTATTTGTAAATTTCAAAGTCGCTCCCCTTCGACAAGCTCTTGGACCGCGCGAAAGACTCCCGATAGCTATCTGGATATTTTCGCCCTACCTGCCGCAGGCAAGTTTGTAAAAGTCTATTAAACATTTATCTTTGTTAGTAGTGTTTGGAAGACAATGTTTCAAACGCATTAGCCAAAGCTCCAAAACTTTAAAAGTGGTTTTAAAAAAATAATGATGAAAAGATTTTACTCTATAATTTTAATGATGTTTTTCAAAACGATATTATTCAGTCAAGTTTCAAATGAAACTGACAAAACACTTATTAAAAATTTAGTCATTGAATCTTTTGACGAAATATGGGCTAAATTAAGCTCTAAAAACATTGATAAATACTATACAAAAGATTTTCTGCTTTTGGAAAACGGAGAAGTTTGGAATAACGATACTATTGCAAGCTATTTGAATAAGGCCATACTTCGTACACCGAATCCAAAACGAATGAATACAATTGAAATTATTGAAATTAAAGTCACAAACAAAACGGCTTGGGTTGCATACCATAACTATGCAACATTCACAATTGATAATAAAATCATTAGAAAAGCTCATTGGCTAGAAAGCGCAACAGCAATTTTAACCGAGAATGGATGGAAACTAGATATGCTTCACTCTACTCGAATTAAAAACGAATAGAAACAAATTCTAACACGCTCTTATTATGAGCTTTAATGAATCGAAGTAGTTTTGATCTCATGTTTTACTGTTTTTAGTATTATAACAGAGAGTAAAAAGCTAAAATAGCAAACGATATAATGAGTAAACCAGAAAAACGGTTTATCCAAGTTAATCCACTGGTGGTTATTTTGTTTCTGAAAAAATTTAGCACGGCACTTAAAATTAGCCACCAAAATGCAGAGCCCATAAAAACACCTACTACTAAAGCGGTGGATGATAGATAATTTGTTTTTTCTTGCCCTAAACCAAGCCCAGCAAAAATGGCAAAGAAGGATAGTATTGTAATTGGATTAGTGATGGTTAATAAAAGAGTAGAAGTGAAATTTTTTACTAATCCATTGCTATCAATAGTGGCTTCTTTTGTTGCGGCTTTGCTCATGAGTGTTTTAATTCCTAAGTAAAGTAAAAACAAACCACCAAATAATTTCATCCAAAATTGTTGAGCAATTAAAAAATCCGAAATACTGGTTAAACCATAACCTGCTATAAAACCATAGGTGCCATCAGCTACGGCTGCTCCCAGTCCTGTTACAAAGCCAGACAAGCGTCCTTCAGTCAATGTTCTTCTAATCACCAAAACGCCAATTGGCCCAACGGGTGCGGCAATCGAAAAGCCTACTAAAAGCCCTTTTATTAAATAATCTAAAGTCATATTTATATAAAAAGGAGTTTAAGAAAATGGTTTTAAATTAAAATTTAGGACAGCTTACTAGAATACGTTTGTTGCGTTTTTTCTTTTTAGCCACTTCATATATCAATGATATTTCGTGAGCTCCTAATGAATTCGATATCCCTAATTTTGAGATAGTAAGGTCGTAGCTATAACCAACTCTTAAATTATATTCTGTAATATCAAAGCCTAGTAAAACAGCAACACTTTCTCTGCTGGAATAAGTTGCAGCATATTTTTTAAAAGGTAAGCCTCTGTACCATAACCCTACATTTAAAGGTAAATGGTAATAATAAACACCTATATCTAATTGATCGTATTTTTGTTGGTGGCGATAATTAAAAGCAGGTGAGATATAACGCTTTAACTCTTTTGACTTTTGTTCAATAATAAAACGATATCCACCATGTAAGCTAATGGTTAATGGCAAAGGCACTCTGTCTCCAACTAAACTACTGTTGGGCTGCGTTAAATGCTTAGCACTTAATCCTAACCAATATTCGGTAGAATTTAATAAGGCTCCAGCCGCAAAATCCATAAAATTTAATTGTTCGTAGTTGGCTGCATCTAATGATATGCTTGAACCAGAATTTATTTGATCATTGAACCTTAATTTATTAAAATTTAAGCGTTTCATATTATAGTTTAAGTTAGCTCCCATTCTAATTTCAGAAAACTTGCTAATTTTAAAATGATAAGCATAATTAACTCCAAACTGAGAGTGAGTTAAACCAGCCGTTCCCGCTCTATCTTGCATCACGGTTATTCCTAAGCCACTATTTAAATCCGATAAGTTGTAATCATAGCTGGCCATGTATGTTTGGTAAGCGGTTTTGATACCAGGCCATTGATTACGATAATTAGCTACAAAACGATGTTCGTAGGTAACACCAGTAAAAGCTGGATTTAAATACATAGGTGCCGCGTAAAACTGAGTAAATTGTGGGTCTTGTGCTTTCATTATAACTGAAAACAAAATACTCAAAAGAGTTAATTTAAAATATGTATGAGTTGCTTTAATAATTAATTCTTTGGAGTTAAACTTAATATTAATTCTTTTTCAATGAGTTCGTTCGCTAGCGGTTCTAAATCTAAAATCATTGTCTGAAAACCTTCTTCTTCAATAATGGCTTTATATGGTTTTAATGGGTTAACCACTAAAATAAATTTTCCAGTTTTTGAATTGGCATTATATATTCCAGAAACTTGCTTGCTTTCAATATCAATCAAAGTAATTTTCGCTTTTCTAACTTCATTTCCAAAAACTACTTTTCCCTCTCTTACTTTTAAATCATTATCTCCAAACCGTGTATCAATTATATAAATATCAGAGCTACCAAATGTTTCCTCCTTTACAGAGGAATAATAACCATGTGTTCCATTAGCGTTTAGTACAAAAAAGATATCGTTATTAACTGTATTAATTGGGAATCCTAAATTTTCGGGAGGAGAAAATTGATTGGTTTCTGGATTTAAAGTAGTTTTAAATACATCATATTCTCCCATGGTGTTATGTCCTTTGGAACTAAAGTAAAGTGTTGTTCCGTCGGGATGCAAAAAAGGAGAATCTTCATCTCGCTCGGTATTTATTGTTAATCCCAAATTCATCGGCATCGACCATTTACCATTAGGTAATTTTTTTATTCTATAAATATCTTTCCCTCCTAAACCACCAGGTTTGTTTGAACTAAAATAAATCACACTTGTATCTTTACTAAAACAGGCGCTTGTTTCAATAAATGGAGTATTTATTTCTGGACTATATTTTACAGGTTTCCCCCAACCATTAAAATCCATTCTGCTTAAATATAAATCACCACTTAATTGGTCTTCAGAGGTTCGATAAATCATCATTTGATTGCCGTCAAAACTTAAGGCTACACAAGCATCGTGCGTGTTAGTATTAATAGGTGCTCCTAAATTAGTTGGTGTCGACCATTTTCCTTGTTCTGTTTTATGAGTCATATAAACATCTTCATAAAAGTTGCCATAAGCATCTTTTAAATTGCCAGTACTTCCATTTCTTCTGGATGTAAAATAAATTGTGTTTTCGTCTGGTGAAGCAAGAGGAACGTATTCTGCATAGGGTGAGTTAATATCACTACCCATGTTTTTAATAATAGAGCGGTGAGGTTGACTCATTAAATCAATTGCATTTTTACTGCATAACAAATAATAATTCAGTTCTTCGTCAGAAATACTACGTTTTTTTAGAGGAATGTTTTTATAAGCCGTGTAGCATTTTAGAGCTTCCTCAAAATTTGATGTTTGATGATAAATTCTTCCGAAATAAAATTGTGTTTCGGGAGAGGTACTGTTTTTTAATTTTGATAGATATTGTAAACTGGAGTCAGGAGCTTGATTTAATTTAATACGACTAATAATTGAATTTAAGTTAGCTGTTTCGTGATTTGGATTGATGGCTAATACTTTTTTGTAGGTGTTAATGGCTGTGATATAGTCTTCTGTTTCAAATGCTAAGTTGGCTGTTTTTAAATCTTTAGCGTATAGTGTTGGATTGACGCTATTTTGCGCCAATAATTGTGAAGCGAGCAAAGTAATGAATATGAATAAAAGTACTTTCATGTATTATCTTAGTAATAATAAGTCGCCCGTTTTATTTAATTTTTTGCCATCTGTTGTAGTGGCAATAATTTTCCAAACATACACATCTTGGGTACATAATTTCCCTTTATAATATCCATCCCAACCTATGTTAATGTCTTCTGAAACAAATAGTAGTTCACCCCAGCGAGAGAAAATATTTAATTCGTATTTATCTACCCCTTTAATTACAGGACGAAACACATCATTACTCATATCCGAAGGATTAAATGCACCGCCATTTCCTCCAGATGGGTTAGGAGAAAAAGCATTTGGAACTTCTATGCCACTTTCTAGCTCAGCAATAATTTTTGAGGGAAGATTAAATGTGTCAACGCAACCATTAATATTTGAGGCTACTAAAAATATTTGATACTCACCAGCTTCTTGATAAGAGTGAGAAGGATTTGTAGCACTAGAGGTGTTTCCATCTCCGAAATTCCAATTATAATTAATAGCACCAGATGATAGATTGATGCAGTTTACAACGCCAGATGGAACAAACACTAAAGTAGGATTAGCCTGAAATACAGCAATTGGTTTAGCAAATACTTTAATGACTTTTGTAGAAGTGTCTTTACAACCGTATCCATCTGTTCCAATTAATTGAACCGTAAATGTTTTGGTTACTTGTGAATTATTATAAAAAATATTAGATGCATTATCGGATGAGGATACATTTCCATCCCCAAAATTCCATTGGTAGGTTGCGACATTATTTATAGAAGGGAAATTAACACTTAATGCGGTGCATCCACTATCAGGTTGTGCAACAATAGTAAATTCAGGTTTTGGATGAACAATGATTGGAATGATAATCGTGTCTTTACAGCTTGAAATACTTGAAGCAATTAATTGAACTGTTTGTGTGATATTTGCCGTTGTTGTATTTGTAAAGGCAGTTGTAACATTGGTGTTTATTGATGTTGAAGTTCTTAAATCCCAATTATAACTAACTGCACCAATAGATGTATTGGTAAACGTTAAAGTTTTTTGGGAGCAAGCCGGAGTATCTACCGTAAAATTTGCTTGTGGATTGTGTAAAACTAAAACTGGAAGTATTAAGGAATCTTTACATCCATTTGCATTTAAAGCTAGTAAGGTGCAGTTATATGATTGAGACGATGTGTTGCTTGAATTTGTGTAAGTATGCGCTGTGTTAAACGTTATGTCGGTATTACCATCTCCAAATTTCCATAAATAAGACGTGGCAAATAAACTAGCATTGGTCATTGTGGTGTTTAATGGTGAGCATGAAACACTTGGTGTTAATGCAAAATTAGCAATTGGTTTTGCGTAAATTTCAGGATAACCTAAAGTAGTGTCTTTACATCCGTTGGCTGTTGTTACAATTAATTGAACAGTAAAGGTGAGATTGCTGGCAGAGGTATTGGTGTATGTGTGTATTGGATTTGGCAAATTTGATGTTGGAGTAAAATCACCAAAATTCCATAAATAGTTTGTTGCTCCTAATGTATTATTAGTAAATGTTATAGTTTTAGATACACACTTAGGAGTATCAATACTAAAATTAGCATCTGGTTTAAAGAAAGTGGTTATAGGAATAATAACAGAATCTTGACAACCATTATTATTTGTAGCAATTAATGTGCAACTAAACGTTTGATTGCTGGTGCTACTTAAATTTGTGTAAATGTGATTGGCATTCGTTGATGCTGCTGTAGTGCCATCTCCAAATTTCCATAAATAGGTATTTGCTAAACTACTAGAGTTAGTCATAGTAACCGATAGCGGAGAACATCCGGTAGTTGGCGTCAATAAGGCATTTGCGATTGGTTTTGCAAAAATAGTAGCATTTGCAGTTGCGGTATCTCTGCAGCCATTTAAGCTTGTTGTAATTAATTGAACACTGTATGTTAAATTATTGATTGTACTATTCGTGTAGGTGTGTGTAGGGTTTGGTATTGCGGATAAAGGACTTGAATCTCCAAAATTCCAACTATCTACTGATGAGCCAACGGAAGTATTAGTAAATGTAATGGTTTTTGAAACGCATCTTGGGGTGTCTAATTTAAAGTCAGCAAAGGGTTTATAATACACCAAAACGGTTTTATCTAGTGAGTCTCGGCAACCATTGGAAGAAATCGCTACTAAAGAACAAGTGAATGTTTGATTAGCACTATTACTTGTATTAGTGTATGTGTGATTGCTATTAGTTGTAGTGGAGTTATTTCCATCTCCAAATTTCCAGATATAAGTAGAGCCTGAAATACTCGTATTAGTAAATGTAGTAGCTAATGGTGAGCAGCCTACAGTTGGTGTTACCACAAAGTTTGCTTGAGGTTTTGCAAATACAACAGGATAGCCATACGCTGTATCGGCACATGAAAATGCATTGGATGCAATTAATTGCACCGTATACGTTTTATTAGTTGTGGTTGTATTCGTAAAAACATGAGTTGGATTTGGAGAAAAATTTAAAGGGCTTCCATCACCAAAATCCCATTCATAAGTTACAGCTCCTAATACTGGGGGAAAGTTGACACTTAATGGAGAGCATCCACTACTTGGAATCATCGTAAAATTAAAAATTGGTCTAGGATAAATAGTCACCGTTAGTGAAGTACTATCTTTACATCCATTACTGCTAGTTACTATTAATTGAGGTGTGTAGGTTTGTATCAATAAAGTCGTATTCATGTAAGTGTGTGATAATACAGATGTGGTTGCTGTACTTGTACTAGCGTCACCAAAATCCCAAAGATAACTTGTTGCGCCAACAGCATTATTTGTAAATGTTGAGGCAACTGGCGAACATCCAGCTGGTGCATTTAAAGTAAAAGAAGCAGTTGGTTTAGTAAATACGGTAACAGATGATGTGTGCGTATCAGTGCAACCAGCAGCGGTTGACGCTGTTAAATTTACGGTATAAGTGATATTAGAAGTGGTTGTGTTAGTAAATGCTTCAATAGGATCAACTTGCGATGATGTATTTCCATTTCCAAAACTCCATGTGTATGAGTTGGCGCTAAGAGATGTGTTAGTAAAGTTAACGGTTAGGGTCGGGCAGCCATTAATTGGAGTGAAAGTGAAATCAGCGGTTGGTTTAACATTGATATTAATCGTTTGCAAAACAGTATCAGTACAATTTGCTGTATTGATTATTAGCTCAACTGTGTAAGTGTTTTGTGTGGTGTATGTATGAGAAGGATTTTGTGTTGATGCTGTAGCCGTTGGCGAGGCGTCGCCAAAATTCCATTGCCAATTTACAATCGGGTCTCCAGCGGAGTGGGTTGAATTATCAGTAAACGAAGCAGGGGATAATACACAAGCATTAGCTGCCGTGAAAGCCGCCGTTGGTATTTGATAAACTGTGACGGGTGCTGTGAAAGTATGTACACAAGTGTTCGCTGCTGTGACTGTTAAAGAGGCAACAAAATTTCCTACAGAATTATAATCTTGAGTTGGAGGAAATTGTCCATTAAATGTATTTCCATTACCAAAGTTCCAATTCCAAGCAACTGCATTTACTGATTGATCGGAGAAAGATGCACCTATGATAGAGTTACAACCTTTATTAGGTGTAACGGTAAAATCAGCTGTAGGACGTGGTAAAATATTTATAACCACTTTGTCGGTGTCGGTACATGATGGCCCAGCGCCTCCTATGAGAGCTACAACAGTAATTGTAAAAGTACCAGAGGTATTATAAGTAAATGTTTGAGGACCAAAAGGTCTCGCTACAAAACCTCCTCCAGTTCCAAAATTCCACCTATAAGAATATCCAGGTGGGCTTGTATTAGTAAATGTGACAGCGCTTCCTTGGCAAAAAGGACCAGCAGGAGCAATTACTCCAGCATTAGGAGGATTGACAATAGTAACGGATTGTACTTGAATATCAACGCCACATAAATTACTATCTTGTAATTGCACCGTGTAGGTGCCCACTGAAGGGTATGCGACAGTAAGAGGTGTGGTAGGTGGCCAAGGTCTCCAATTAATAATAGAGTCATATCCTAATCCCCAATAATTTCCCAGGTTCCATTTTTCTTGACGTTGAAAGGTGTTTCCTTGAGGCACACAATTACGATTGGTTGTATTTGTAAATGTAAATACATTATCTGGCCAACATTTTATAATGGCTGATGGCGTAATTGCAGCATCATCTCTATCATAAATTTGAATGGGATTAAAATTGGCGATTGTAGGAATTGTGGTACAATAATTATCTGCGGTTAAGGTTACAGCCGTTTGGCAATTTACTGTGCCTGGTAAGTAATTATGAGAAATAGTTTGCCCAGCATTAGTGTAGTTAAATGTCACAGGCGGTGTTCCATCTCCAAAGTTCCATGTAAAAACAGTTGTTTCTGAAACATCTGTACTAGAATTGGTAAACAATAAAGCTTTTGGTGCACAAGCAGTTGTTACACCTCCTATCGGAATTTGAATAGAAGCATTAACTGGTTTTTCCATAACAACTAATCCTGTGAGTACGCAACCTTGTGATGGAATTGTAATAGTAATTACAAACGTATCTGGAGTAGCAGAGTTATACGTGTGATTGATTAAGCTATTTGCTGCATAAGCCCCGCCAACGGTATTAGCTGTACCATCGCCCCAATTAATGGTGTATGCTCCCCAGTTTGTATTGGAAGCTATGTTCATATTGTAACTGCCTGTACCTTGGCAATTAATAAAATATGGATTGTTTGATAAATTGCCCAGGTAATCAAAAATTTGAGGACATTGAGCGGTTACTAATCTTGAACTGATTAGTAAAAAAAGAATATATAGTGTGCGTTTAAGCATAAAGTACAAAAATAAAAACAGGTTTTATAAGCCGAGTTCTGTATTGTGCAAGCACAACTTTCATCATTTATCTATGCAGCCTACCCTCCCTAATATAACCTAGGTTATTGCCGCGAGTAGCAGCAAAATTAGGGTTTACATGGCCTTACAACATAAGAGGTTTGTCCTATATAATTGTTGCCAACTATACATGTGAGCTCTTACCTCACATTTTCACTATGACCACACCGAAGCGTGGCTACTTGGTTTTCTGTGACACTATCTGTTATACTTTTATTCCTAAAAATATACCCACCCTTTCAGGTGGCAAATTACTCTGCGTTGCCCGGACTTTCCTCCCTTAAAATAAAGAGCGATGAAACAAACCTGTTTTGTTTAAAATTACAAAAAAAAGCTGAATTAAAAGCAACTTTTTATAGTTTGTTGAAAAAAGAAAATACTGTTAATTTTAAGTTATGCTTTTAATAAAAATTGAAGATACATTTCAGCTCTTTGTTCGGCTATGATATCTAAACAAAGCATTATACCAGCTTGTATTAAGAGTCCTAACCCTAAACCTTTCCAAAAAGTTTGTGGAGATTTATAAAAACGAGTAATTAAAAAAATACTTGTGATAATTAAAATAATTTCAATCCATTTAAAAATCATAAAGTTTGTCAGAACTGCTTTAATTCTTGGTATTTCGTTGACTTGTAATTGATTTTTGTTTGTATTAATCATGTGTTCAACCCTACTAATGTCTGTTGATGAACGATTATAAACGTTGAATCCCACAACAATTTGAATAATACCAATAAATAGTAAAGGGTAGGCGAGACCTTTAAAAAATGAGTATTTAATAATACTCAAAAAGATGAGAGCTAAAGTAAAAGCAATGCTTCCAATAATGATGAAAATTAAACTTTCAATACGTTCTTCGGTAAAGTATATCTGTATGAAATTTACATTATTCATTTGTTTTAAACTAAAGGCAAATCAATAATAACTGAAGTTCCTCTACCTAAAGTCGAATCAAAATGAACTGTTCCATTTAAAAATTCAATACGAGTTTGTATGCCTTTTAATCCAATACCATCGAAGCTTTCTAATTTATTAGTGTCAAAACCAATTCCGTTATCTTCAATTAGCACATTTAATTCAGTTTCATGTCGAATTAATTGCATACTAATTTGTGAAGCGTTAGCGTGTTTGATAATATTATTTACAATTTCTTGAATGACTCTATATAAAACTGTTTCTACTTGATTATCTAATCTTGTATCTAATCCTACAATTTCTAAATCTACTTTTAATGTAGGAGCGTTACCCAATTTTGTAATAAACTCTCTCACAGCGCTGCCAAGTCCTAATTTAATTAGGGTATTAGGCATCATGTTATGAGAGACGGCTCTTACTTCTTTAACAGAATCATCAACCAAACTTAAGGCGTTTTGCATGGCTAATTTTTGTTCCTCAGTTTGAGTTGTAATTTTAGAATCGAGATTACTTAAATTTAATTTGGCGGCACTCAATAATTGCCCTACACCATCGTGTAAATCTTGAGCAATGCGGCGGCGTTCTTTTTCTTCTGCGTCTAAAATGGCTTTGGTTCGCAAGTCTTTTTGATTGGCAATTTCTGCATCTAATTTGGCTTGCTGTTCAATTTGCTTTTTGCGATAAAATAAAACTCCAACAATTACTAGTAAAATAACTAAACCAATGACTCCAATTATAATTATGTTTTTAATGAAGGCTTGTTTTTCTTTGGCTTCCAATTCAGCTTTATTTTTTAATAGTTCTAAATCTTTTTTCTCAACATCATATTTAGTTTGCATTTCGGCCATTTGTTTGGCATTATCTTCATTATAGATGGAGTCTTTGTAATTAGAATATAGCTGATAGTATTTTAAACTAGATGGATAGTCTTTTTTAATTTCGTATGCTTCAGCAAGTTTTCCATAGGCTTGTTTCAGGTTTAAATAATTTTTTAAACTCAAAAATATATCTGAAGCTTTAATTAAGTAATCTATACTTTTTGTATTGTTTCCTAAAAGCCTTTCTGTTTCTGCTAAGTTGATGTATGATAAACCAATTCCATATTTATCTTCTAAAATCTCACGAGCCTGTAAAGATTTTTCATAGTAGTCTAATGCTTTTTTATGATTTTGTTTAATTGTGTAAATACGGCCAATGTTATTGTAAACGGCCGCTAAATTGTAAGTTGCATTAATAGTGGTTAATACAGTTTCGGCTTCTGAAAAATAAATTAAAGCAGAATCTAATTCTTTTGCATTTACTAACTTATCTTGTTGTACGCCGTATTCAAATTTTAATCCTCCAATGTTTACTAAATCATTTCCAATAGTCATTAAATGATTTGTTTTTCGAGCCAAGGCAAGAGATTTTCTGTAAAATTGTTCGGCTGGTTTGTTTTGTTCTAATTCGTAATATAGATTTCCAATATTACCTAACGAAATTGCTTGTTTTATTTCATCACCTGTTTTTTCGAATAATTTTAATGATTTAAAATTTATTTCCAGGGCTTCTTGAAACTTACTTTGACGCATTAAAACTGTAGCAATATTGGTGAAAATTCCAGCTACTTTTACATCTTGTTTTAATTTTTCGCGAATTATTAGTGCCTTATTATAGTGAATTAAAGCTGTGTCAAAAATGCTTTTTCTGTTGTAAATACTACCAATGTCACTTTCAGCCTGAGCAATATCTGCATCTCTTTTTGCTTTTGTAGCATATTGTAATTCTTTTTTAGCAAATTCAAGAGCCTTATCCATATCACTCCCCATAAATTCCCAGGCAATGTCACCAAAAAGTTTGATTTTTATAGTATCATGAATTGAAGATTTTGTAGATTCTTTAATTAGGCTATCAATAAAATTTGATTGCGATTGCAACATTATTGGTGCACAAAAAAGCAGAATGAGTATATTTTTCATATTTTGAATCATCAGATAAATATACATTTTTATGCTCAAAAACAATATTTAAAATGGTATCTTTGCCCAATAATGAAAACGAAAACACTCAAAAAAAATAAGGTAAATGTTGTCACGCTTGGCTGTAGCAAAAATATAGTTGACAGCGAAGTTTTAATGGGACAATTAAAAGCTAATAACTTTAATGTAGAGCACGAAAGTGAAAGCGATGATCACAACATTGTAATTATTAATACCTGCGGATTTGTGGAAAATGCTAAGCAAGAAAGTATTGACACTATATTACGTTATGTCGAAGCTAAAAAAGAAGGTAATATCGAAAAACTATATGTTACTGGTTGTTTGAGCGAAAGATATAAAGCTGATTTAGAAAAAGAAATTCCAGATGTGGATGCTTATTTTGGAACGCGTGAATTACCTAAAATTTTAAAAACATTAAAAGCAGATTATAAAAAGGAATTAGTAGGAGAGCGGTTATTAACCACTCCAAATCATTTTGCTTATTTTAAAATCAGCGAAGGTTGCGACAGACCATGTAGTTTTTGTGCTATTCCCTTAATGCGCGGCGGCCATATTTCTGAGCCGATTGAATCATTAGTGAGCAGAGCAAAATTGTTAGCCAGTAAAGGTACGCGCGAATTGTTATTAATTGCACAAGATTTAACTTATTACGGATTAGATATTTATAAAAAACGTGAATTAGCAAATTTGGTTGATCAGTTGAGCGATGTTGAAGGTATTGATTGGATTCGTTTACATTATGCTTTCCCAAGTGGTTTCCCGATGGATGTATTAGATGTAATGAATAAAAGAAATAACGTTTGTAATTATTTAGATATGCCATTGCAACATATCAGTGATAATATGCTAAAAAGTATGCGTCGTGGCATTACCAAACAAAAAACGATTGACACAGTTAATCAAATCAGAGATAAGGTTCCAGGTATTGCAATTCGTACCACTTTAATTGCTGGCTATCCCGGCGAAACAAAACAAGACCATGAAGAAATGTTGCAATGGGTGAGCGATACTAAATTTGAACGTTTGGGAATTTTTACATATTCTCACGAAGAAAATACACATGCTCATTTATTGAAAGACGATGTGAAAGAGAAAGTGAAAAAAGAACGTGCTGATGCGGTGATGAGAGTGCAGCAAGAAATTTCATATAAATTGAATCAAGAAAAAATTGGTAAAACTTATAAAGTATTATTTGATAGAAAAGAGAATGATTATTTTGTTGGCCGCACTGAGTTTGATAGCCCTGACGTTGATAATGAAGTATTAGTAAAAGCTACTGATACAAACTATGTGCGTATTGGTGATTTTGCTAACGTGAAAATTAATGATGCCAGCGATTTTGATTTGTATGGCGATTTAGTATAATTGATGTTTTCATTTTTAAAGAAACCATATCCTTATTATTCCTTTTCGTTTAGAGACGTGTACTCTAATTTTTTGATTGGTTGTTTTGTTGCCTTTTTCTTAATTGTATTTGAGCCTTTTGGCGTTTCAATTTGGCAAACCGATTATAAACTATTGAAATTATTAGGCTTTGGATTGGTGTCCTTTATTTGCCCTCTTGTTTTCAGACTTATTTCTACTTCCATTTTTAAAAAGCAAAACCCTGAAGAAACTTGGACGGTTTGGAAAGAAACCTTGGGTTTACTATTGGTGTTAGTTTTTATTGCGTTTGGCAATTTATGTTATGGTAATTTAATTAAAATTAGCCATATTAATTTTCAAGAATTACTATTAGCATTAGCAGCCACCTTTTTATTAGGGATTTTTCCCATAGCGGCCAATGTTCTTTTAAAATATAATCGTTTTGTAACTCTCAATCAAAAGGATGCTGAGTTAATGGAAGCAGAAGTTTTAGATTTTCAGCATCGAGTAGATGCGGAGACTTCTTCAGAAATAAAGAATGACAGCTTATTAACACCAAAAGGATTGATTTTATATGCTGAAAATGAAAAAGATAAAATCGAGTTAAAGCCTGAGGAACTCTTATTTATCGAATCAGCTGATAATTATTCAAACATTGTATTTTATAGAAACAATAAAGTCAACAAGCAATTATTGCGAGGAAGCTTAAAACGCATAGAATCTCAAATTACATTTCCTTTTATTGTAAGGTGTCACAGAAGCTATATTGTGAATTTGAAAATGATAAACCATATTAAAGGAAATGCTCAAGGCTATAGAATTGAGTTTAAATCCGAATTAAATGATACAATTCCAGTTTCCAGAAATTACAGTAAGGCTCTTTTCGAACGATTAGAATCTTTAAAATAGTAGTTATTCGCCCCAATTTTATTTTTCGCTTTGTTATTCATCCCAAACTTTGATAATTATCCCAAAGTATTGCTAATCAGCCCTTTTATTTGACTTGTGGTATCAAGTTGTTGTAGGTTTGTTTCCATAAAAATCAATAATTATGGAAAAAATTATTTCAATAACACTTTTTATTCATGTGCTTGCAGGAATAGGGGCGCTTACCTCAGGTGCATTAGCAATTATATTAAAGAGAAATACGACAAAACATAAACCCGTAGGTAAATTTTATTTTTGGTGCATGACTATAATATTTGTAACAGCCACTTTTGTTTCGGTAGTTAAACATTTACAGTTTTTATTTTTGATTAGTATTTTTACGTATTATTCAACTTTAATAGCTTACCGAGCATTAAAACTTAAAAATTTACATAAGGGGCAAAAACCTTATTTAGTTGATTGGCTTATTGAAGCAATTGCGGGTATATCTTTTATAGGAATGATTTTATTTGCTTGTATATTTTATATTAAGTATCAAGATATGAACGCAATCATCCCGATGGCTTTTGGTGTACTAGGAATTGTTGGTGTATATAAAAATATCATTAGATTAAAATCTAAACCAACAGAAACATTATATTGGTTGAAAACACATATTGGCAATATGTGTGGCAGTTATATAGGTGCTATTACAGCTTTTGTAGTAAATCAAAGTGAACATATTCCATTACCAGAAATTGCTTTGTGGCTAGGGCCAACAGCCATTATAACTCCAATTATTATCATGGAGTTGAAAAAAGTGAAATCAAATGCTTTGTAAGTTTATTTTAAGGATTTGATAATGCGTTTATCTACGCAGTACTTTAAAAGACCAAGAACACCTTTAGTATCAGTTTTTCTAAAAATGTTTTTACGGTGAGTTTCAACTGTTCTCTCACTAATAAAAAGTGTTTCTGCTATTTTAGCGTTGGGGTACTCTTTGGCAATCAATTCAATTATTTCAATTTCTCTCGCAGATAAAGTAATTTCTTTTGATTCGCTGATTACTGATGCTTTAAGCATTTCAGCACTCACTTCATCGCTAAAAAAAGTTCCACCTTTAGATACTTTATCAATTGCGTTTAGTAACTCTGCCTTACCAGTATTTTTTAAGATATAGCCACTCACACCTGCTTTTAACATGTCGTTAATAGTTTCTCTTTCTCCAAACATGGACAAAGCAATGATTTTTGTTTCAGGACTATTTTTTTTAATTTCCTTAGTTAATTCAATGCCATCCATTTCGGGCATGTTAATATCGGTTAGCACAATAGTGGGTCGAAGATGCAAAATATGGTTGAGTGCTTGTTTAGATGAATTAGATTCTCCAATTATTGAAATCGCAGGTTCATCAGTTAAAAGCGCTTTTAGCCCATCAATTAACATTTGATGGTCATCTACAATATACACTTTAGTTACGCTCATCATTTAATCACAAAAAACAAATTTTGTTTACTAATGTACATATTATTAATACATTTTTAAATGATAAATATCAAAAATCAAAAAGTTTATTTTAAAGAAGAAACAAATGTTTTTTCGTATTCTTCCCATTTTATTTTTTGGTAGTCGCCCGAACCATAGTAATTTAAAATAGGTTCAAAGTTTTTGGGAGGCATAAAACCTTTTAATATATCTAGTCGTTGAATTTGATTGTTTAAGAAAACAATAGAGGGGTAAGCTAATTGATTATCTAAAATAGAGGCTGCAAATTGGTGTGGAGCTTTTGGATTTGAATTATCGGAACTTACAAAAACGTATTTATCAAATTTTACACTATCTTTTGTTTCTGCATCAAATTTTACGGCGTAAAAATTATCGTTGATATATTTTGCAATTTGAGGATTACTAAATGTTTGGTTACTCATCATTTTGCACGGACCACACCACGTGGTATAAACATCAATCATAATAGGGCGAGGATTTTTTTTACATTTGATGTAAGCTTCATCAAAGGTAATCCAGTTTACAGCTGAATTTTCATGAAATTCTGTGTAGGTGTTTTCAGAAACAAAAGAAAATGACGCATCATCTTGTTCGATGAAATTACTTACTCTGTTTTCAGGTGAGTTTATAGATGCCTGTAAGGTGCTTTTTTTACAGGTATAAAACGCAATAGCTAGGATGATAATACCTGCCATTGATATGTCTTTCCAGTTAAACATCATAGTGATTTGTTTTTCAAATGCTGTGCCAAAATTTGTTAATCAAAATGACTTAACAATTATCTAAATGTTAAATTATTTCACTCCGCCCATTAATTTTTTGATTAAAGGAGAAATTGCAATCAGAACTAGTCCAGCAATCAACGCATAAATGCCTAATTGTTTATAACCATCGGCATAAATACTTAGTTTTTCTAAATTGGTTGAGTTTTCGGATGCACTAGCAATATTAGCACCTAATAATCCTGCAAAATACTGGCCATAGGCACTTGCTAAAAACCACATTCCCATAATAACCGCTTGTAGTTTTTGTGGGGATAGTTTTGTCATAACCGATGTGCCAATAGGTGAGAGGCAAAGTTCTCCAAAAGTGATGATGAACCAACCAAAGGCAAAAAGCCCTAAAGAAGAAATCCCATTTCCATCGCTAAATAATTTACTTGAATAGAAAATATAAAAACCAATCGCTAAAAAGATGAATCCTAAACCAAACTTAACAATAGTATTTGGTTCTGCTTTTCGCTTGGCTAACCACAACCATAACAAACCTAAAGGTGTAGCGAAGATAATCACATATAATGAGTTGGACGAGTTGTTTACTCCGTTTGGATCTAATGGAATACCAAGAATGGAATCACTTAAATTATTAGCAGCAAAGATGCTTAAAGAGCCTCCACTTTGTTCAAAAAAAGCCCAAAAGAAAATAGAGAAAATCATAAATAATAAAGCAGCTACTATTTTTTTATTTTCTACTACCGAAAAATTTCGCATCTCAATAATCACATATAATACTGCTAAAGGACCTATGGTGTACATAAACCAATCTGTGTACTCCGTTTTAGCAACCATAAACATTATGACTGGTACCGCAATTAATGAACCTACAAAGGTTAGGATTTCTCTTGTTAGTCTTGTGTTTTTTGGTAAATGTAATAAGGGTGATAAACCAATGTTCCCTAATTTTTTTTGAGTTTGAGTAAAGGTTAACAAACTAATCATCATAAAAATGGATGATAAACCAAAGGCTACATTCCAACGCAAGGCTTCGGGCACTAAAGATGAAATCATTTCTCCTTTGCCAATGGCAATACAAGCATAGCCACCAAAAAATGCACCAGCATTAACCCCTGCATAAAATAGCATAAAACCAGCATCAACTCTATTGTCACCATCTCTGTATAAATTACCTACCATACTTGAGATGTTTGGTTTAAAAAAACCAGTTCCAACCACGTTAAATGCAATTCCTAAAAAAAAGAAATCACTTGGATTAATGGCCAATAAAACACTTCCAATAATCATTAAAATTCCGCCCCAAAATAGTGAACGACGTTTTCCTAATATTTTATCAGCAAACAATCCTCCAACAAATGTAAAGGCATATACAAAGGCTTGTGTGGCTCCATATTGTAAATTAGCAACTACTTCATTAAAATTAAGATGGTTTATCATAAAGAAAACCAACATGCCTCGCATTCCATAAAACGAGAAACGTTCCCACATTTCACTAAAAAATAAAGGCCAAATTTGTTTTGGATATTTGCCTTTAAAATCTTGTATTTCTTCTATTGTAAGTTCTTTAGACATAGTATATTTGTTTTAAAAAAAATCCTACAAGGCAATAACCTTATAGGATTTTTATTTAGTTTGATAAAGAGTATTATCTTAACTCTTCTACGTGTGGTTCGGTATGTTTTTCGTGAATCATTTTTTCTAACCAAGCGCTTAGGATAAATAAAATACCCGCAGCAACTGCTGTCATAATAATAAACAACATAAAGAATTCGTAAAGATTAGTAATTTGAATACTAAAAATAGAAGGATAAATAATAGGCTCAGTACTACCTGCTTCAGCAGTTGGAGGAATTAAAGCGCTTAAAGTACCGGCAAATTTATTTGCTGCTGCATTAGCTAAAAACCAAGTTCCCATCATTAATGATGATAAACGTAAAGGCGCTAATTTAGATACCATTGATAAACCTATTGGAGATAAACATAATTCTCCCATTGAGTGAATAATGTATAAAGAGAATAACCAAATCATACTAGTTTTTCCATCTACTCCTAATCCTTTAACTGCAATAGCTATGATAACATATCCTAATGCTACTAATGCTAATCCTATTGCCATTTTTTTTGAAGACGAAGGCTCTAGTCTTTTTTTGTATAAATAACCCCATATAATAGAAAATAATGGAGCTAAACAAATAACAGCTAATGGATTTACAGATTGAAACCAGCTTGCTGGGAATTCGCTTTTATCAACATTAGGAATATATCCTAAAGCAAATAATAAAATTAAAATTAATGAAACAATACCTGTAGCTACATAATCCATGTTTTTTTTCCAGTCAAAAAACCATTTTAAGCCTTTTGATAAAAAATACATAATTGAGATGCCAGATAATAAAATAAGCCAACCTGGCACATATAAATGCATTTCTCTGTTTACTTGTCTATCGGCAAATAACGTTAAAGATGCACCCGCTTGTTCAAACGCACCCCAAAAGAAAATAACAAAAAATGCTAGTATAAATACTACAATAATTCGTTTACGCTCAATGGCAGTTAAACTTTTATCGCTTAAAATAATAACAGGCATTAAAACCATTGCTCCATAAATGAAATAGCTAATTATATCTAAGTCGTTTTTAAATATTTGTTTAAAGTTTAGCATGAAAAAAATGATTCCAATTGAACCAACAATAACCATAATGTTTTTGAAATCGAGTGCTTTTACTACTAAACCTAGTTCTTTACCTTCTTCAGAGATTAAATATTTTTTTTGATAAATAATAAAAAATATTAAACTAGCAATCATACCGATACAAGCGGCCATGAAACCCCATTTAAAATCCATCGACCCACACACTAATGGTGAGAAAAATGCGCCTAAATTAATACCCATATAAAAAATTGTAAAGGCACTGTCAATTCTTCTGTCTCCAGCAGGATATAATTGCCCAACCATTGTAGAAATATTTGGTTTAAAAAAACCATTACCAATAATAATAGCAGTTAAACCTGCCCACATAATCGAAATACCGCCGTCTGCTCCAACACTTGCGCTCATGAACATTAAAAATTGTCCTAAAGCCATTAATAATCCACCAATGATAATGCTTCGTCTGTTTCCTAAAAATTTATCACATAAATACCCTCCTAATAATGGAGTTAAGTATACTAAGCCAGTGTAACTGCCATAAATTTCAGACGCTTCGTTATCTTTCATTAATAACACTTTAGTCATAAAAAGTATGAAAATGGCGCGCATACCATAGTAACTAAAACGCTCCCACATTTCGGTGAAAAATAAAAAATAAAGACCTTTTGGATGTCCAGTTTTTGGTGCAGTAGTTTGTTCCATATATAGTTTTAGTGTTTTTTTAATTAGTCGACTAAAATACCAATTTTTTACCTAATTCAATAGTTTATCTTAGTTTTTATAAAAAATAAGGGGCAAAAAAAATCCCCAGAAAGTAATTTCTGGGGATAAAATTTTAAATGGTATTATATAACTAAGCTAGTTTTACGTTTACTGCATTTAATCCTTTTTTACCTTCTTGAATCTCGAAAGTAACATTGTCGTTTTCTCTAATTTTGTCTACTAAACCAGTTACGTGTACAAAATACTCTTTTCCTGATTCTTCCTCTTTAATGAAACCAAAACCTTTAGTTTCGTTAAAAAATTTTACTGTTCCTGTGCTCATTTTATTTTTTTAAAAAATTATTTATGCCCAAAGCTAATAATAAATATTTTAGAAAAAAAACTTTTTTCGTAAAATAAAACACCTCGTTTTAGGCTTGTTTACATACCAATTACATCTTAATTAAACGTGCTACTGATTTATGTTTTCCATCTGTCACTTCAACAATATAAGAGCCATTTGCTAAGTTCGAAAAATCAAAAACTTTAGAGTAATTTTCAGTTAATTTGATGCTTTCTGTTTTAACAATATTCCCTAAAATATCATATACATTTATCATGGTTTTGTTTTCATCTAATAAGTTATTAGTGTTAATATCAACTTTTACAGAATTAGAAAATGGATTTGGATATAATTGGATATTGAAAGTTGTTGAATTTGCATATTGATTTAAACCAGTTGCCGCAGAAATTGCAAAAAACTTTTTATTGATATCAAAAAATACATTTCCAACACTTACTACTTTTACTCTGCATAAAGGTTTATTAACTGGTACTACTGGCATTACAATATTTTCAGTCCCATCATTTGGTGTATTTGCTAATGAAAGAGTAAAAGTTGCACCATTATCAGTGCTCACATAAATATCAACATTTGCACAATTCACAGGTGCTGCATTTGTACCATTTACCAACCAATTAATCGTTTGAGTTGAACCACTTGGGTAAGTAATTCCTGAAACACTTTGAGATGTTACGGCAAAAGGTCCAGATGTCCCGTCAACTGTTACTTGAGTGGTTGCAGAACAAACGCCTCCACCGCCCATTTTATTATCGCGAGCTGTAAATCTAAATTTTAAGGACTGAGCTGAATTTGGTAAAAATTCACCTGCTGATGTTGTGTATGTTCCAGCTAAAATATTTGCTAATCTTGGGAACAGTCTTGATGTTGAAGTAACAGGGGCATAAGATCTAAAGAAAGGTTTTGCTCCGTTATTCCAATTTCCAGCCGATGCTCCTAAGTCAATTTCTTCCCATTGATAGGTTAATGCATCTCCGTTTGGATCGGTTCCTGAACCCGTTAATTCAAAAGGAGTGCTTTTTGGAATGGTAATATTTGAACCTGCTGATACTGATGGAGCACCATTTCCAGTAGCTGTCATAACATCGCAATTATTACCGCCACCAGTATTTATAAAATTAGTAATCGCATCGTAGCTATAAGCATGAAAATATGCTATACTGTTTGATGCAATGTCTTGCGGAGAGCAGATACCTGCATAAGCCATAATCGTAACACCACTTCCTGGTTCTACAGCATTGGCAGCACTTCTGTTTCCGCTACAAGAACCGCCATTTCCATTAAAAGTGTGATTAGCTCCATATTGATGTCCTATTTCATGCGCAACATAATCAATGTCGTAAGGATCACCAACTGGACTTGGGCTGCCTGTGATGCCGCTAGCCTTTGAACCATTAGAACATACACAACCTAATTGCGCTAAACCTCCACCACCAGTGCTAAATGTGTGTCCAATATCAAAATTTGCAGAACCTATATTTGTTGTAATGACTGATTGACTTTTTGAAATTAAGGTAGATGCATTGCTGTTATCTGAAGTTGTAAAACCAGAGCCTGTAGCACTTGTATATAACACTAATGTTGTAGTTGGTACTAGAACCAATTTTACCGCTACTTCAGTTTCATACACTCCATCAACTCTGTTTACTGTGGTTACCACTTTGGCTAAAGTTTGTGCAGTAGTTGGAGTTGTACTTCCAGTTGAAGCAATAGCGTATTCTTTTGTACAAGCAACTGCTAAACGATATGTTTTTAAATTTGCTCCTGCGCAAAATGCGTTAGGTGCTGCCATTTTAGCTTGGTTGTTGTTTGACTCAATGTTTCCAATAACTCCTTCACAAAAACCTCTTTCGCTTAATGGTTTAACAAAGTCAGTTGTATAATACGAAATGTAATCAGATGTGTTCCACTTGCAAAAAGGATCAATATAGACGTCACCTTTTGGACTACGAATCATACCATGAAAACCAAATTCAGTGAAATCTAATTTACCACTCGCATAAATATCATCAATACCTTTCACGTTGTAAGTTCTGATATTAGGAAAACTGTTTTGTAATGCTTCTTCCATTACTGGAGATTCAGCCACTTTAAATTGCTGAATGGATCCATCTGGCATTGGTAAACTTAAAACAACAGAAGAATGATCTGCGCTTATATTTTTATCTAATGGAGCTGATGCTAAAATGTTTTTTAAAGTATTTTGGTCTAAGTGAAATGTCTTATATTTTTCAGGAACGATATCTCTTTTTCCTGTCACCGTAATTTCTTTTTCATTAATAGACTTCCATAAGCCTTGATTATTTTGTGCTCTAAAACTTAAAAAAGAAATGATTAAGCCTGATAGAATAAATGTTTTTTTCATATTGTAACAATTTTATAGTATAATAAATTTAATAATCTAAATCGAAAAAAGCAAACTCCAGAAAAAATACAGTTTCCCTAATTATAGATCAGACATAGTAAAATAAGTTTTTTTAACAATTAACCTTGTTATTTATGACTTATGTTATGTTTTTTAACTGATAAATAATATATATTTGTTGTAAATAAATCTTAACCCCAACCCAATCATGAAAAAAGTATTTTTAATGTTAGCTTTCGCTGGATTAGTAGGAAGCGTATCTGCATCAGTTAACTTCGACGATAAAGATAAAGGAAAAAAAGAGTGCAAAAAAGAAAGTAAATCTTGTTGCAAAGAAAAAGCAGGTGCTGAAGGAAAAGCTTGCTCAGGTGAAGCAAAAGCAGGTGAGAAAAAAGCTTGTTGCAAAGACAAAAAAACTGCTGAAACAAAACCAGCTGAAACAAAATAATAGTTGTTTTTAATATTAAAAGCTCATGCATCTGATTGGTGTGTGAGCTTTTTTAGTTTAGAGTTTAGTCTAATTGAACTGACGAAAGCACCCAAATTTTGGTGGCATTTTAACTGTTTATAAATCGCTTTGAATAACTCGTATTTTTTTGCTTTATTTGTTCAAGTGATTTAAATAATAGTAAAAAATATGAAAGTTGGAATTCCATCAGAAATATCCCCAATTGAGTTAAGAGTTGCAGCAACTCCCAAAACAGTGAAGCGATTGCAAAAGCAAGGCTTTGAAGTTTTTATTCAAAGTGGGGCAGGTACAAAAGCAAATTTCTCTGATAAAGAGTTTGAAGAATCAGGTGCTAAAATAGTAGCTACTGCTGCTGATATATATGGCAAATCGGATATTGTATTGAAGGTAAAAGAACCTTCGATGGAAGAAGTAGATTTAATGCACGAAGGTTTGGTGATCTTAAGTTATTTGTGGCCAGCACAAAATCAACCTTTATTACAAAAATTAGCTGATAAAAAAGTAAATGCCGTTGCAATGGATGCGATTCCTCGTATTTCGAGAGCGCAAAAAATGGATGTTTTATCATCTATGGCAAACATTGCTGGATATAGAGCCGTTATTGAAGGTTCATTTCATTTCGGTCGTTTTTTAAACGGCCAAATTACTGCGGCTGGTAAAGTAGAACCAGCAAAAGTGTTAGTGGTTGGTGCTGGTGTAGCTGGTTTAGCTTCTATTGGAGCAGCCAATTCATTAGGCGCTATTGTGAGAGCATTTGATACGCGTAAAGAAGTGGCTGAGCAAATCGAATCGATGGGGGCTACTTTTTTAACAGTAGAGATTGAAGAAGATGGAGCTACGTCTTCTGGTTACTCAAAAGAAATGAGTAAAGAATTTATTGAGGCAGAAATGAAATTGTTCTCAGAACAAGCTAAAGAAGTTGACATCGTTATCACTACTGCACAAATACCTGGTCGTCCAGCGCCGAAATTATGGATGGATTATCACGTAGCTGCTATGAAGCCAGGTTCGGTTATTGTGGATTTAGCTGCTTCAACAGGCGGTAATTGTGCTCTTACAAGAAATGGAGAGGTTTACACAACAGATAATGGAGTAACAATGGTTGGTAAATTAAGTCAATTACCAAGTCAAGCATCTCAATTATATGGTAATAACTTATGTCATTTATTAGATGATATGGGGAAAGCCGAAAAATGGAAAATTGATATGGAAGATGCCGTTGTATCAAGAGCAATGGTAACTTATAATGGTAAAATTAATTGGCCACCTGCGCCATTACCGGTAAGTCCTACAGCTGGAGGCGGCGCTAAAAAAGTAGCAGCTCCAACAGCCGAAGAGGTTAAAATTTCTGATGCCGAAAAATCTAAAAAAGCAGCTACTACAACCATTATTAGTTTAGCTGTTGTTGGCGCTTTATTATTATTAGTTGGGGCATTTGCACCACCTGAATTTATTCAACACTTTACCGTATTTGTTTTAGCGGTGTTTGTTGGTTGGCAATTAATTACCAATGTAGCACATTCGTTGCACACACCTTTAATGGCAGTTACTAATGCGATTAGTGGAATTATTGTGGTTGGTGGTTTATTACAAACTAAAAACGATTTATCAAATCCAATGACCATTTTAGCGGTTATCGCCATTTTGGTTGCCAGCATTAATATTGTTGGAGGATTTGTAGTAACTCATCGTATGTTGAAAATGTTTAAAAAATAATCCACCTTCAGATAAATTTTGGAGAATAAAAAATAAAAAAAGAAAATTATGTTTATCGTAAAAGAAATACAAATGGCAGCCTACTTATTTGCAAGTATCCTGTTTATTTTAAGTTTAGGAGGATTATCCTCACAAGAATCAGCAAAACGCGGCGTATTGTTTGGAATAGTTGGTATGATTGTAGCCATTATTGCTACCGTTTTAGGAGAAGGTGTATCAGGACAAGTATACATTATTGCAGCTATTGCAGTTGCATCACTTATTGGTTTAATGCTAGCTCGCAAAGTAGAAATGACTGCAATGCCTCAGTTGGTAGCTATCTTACATAGTTTTGTAGGTTTAGCCGCAGTGTTGGTTGGTTTTGGTTCATACCTAGACCCACACACTCATTCGTTAACAGGTGCCGCGCATACTATTCATTTAGTAGAAGTATTTGTTGGAATTTTTATTGGTGCCATTACTTTCACGGGTTCTATTATTGCTTGGGGAAAATTAGACGGAAAAGTTCCATCTAAACCTTGGAGTTTTAAAGGATTACAAACCATGAATTTAGTGTTGCTGATTATTTGTACTATCCTAGGTGTTCTATATTCTAAAGCGGAAGGAACAAGTGGCATGTTATATCTTGTTATCATGACGGCTATTGCATCCTTTATTGGTGTTGTATTGGTTATGGCCATTGGTGGTGGAGATATGCCAGTAGTAGTTTCCATGTTAAATTCTTATTCAGGTTGGGCAGCAGCAGCAGCAGGCTTTATGTTAGGTAACGATTTATTAATTGTAACAGGAGCATTAGTTGGCAGTTCGGGTGCTATTCTTTCTATGCATATGTGTCATGCCATGAATCGCTCTTTCTTTTCAGTTATATTTGCAAGTGGTGCAGGTAACGGATCTGGTGGCGAGAAAAAAGCCATTGAAGGAGAAGTAACAGCTTTAAACCACGAAGAAGTTGCGGGCTTATTAAAAGAAGCACGTTCAGTTGTTATAGTTCCTGGCTACGGTATGGCAGTTGCAAAAGCACAATATCCTATTTATGATATGGTTCAATTTTTACGTAAAGCAGGCAAGAATGTACGTTTCGCTATTCACCCTGTAGCTGGTCGTTTACCTGGACATATGAATGTATTATTAGCAGAAGCTAATGTGCCTTACGATATTGTACTAGAAATGGACGAGATTAATGATGATATGCCAGATACAGATGTAGTGATGGTTATTGGTGCAAATGATGTTGTTAACCCAAGTGCACAAGATGATCCAGCAAGTTCTATTTACGGCATGCCAGTTATTGAAGCTTGGAAAGCAGAGAAAGTAATTATTATGAAACGTTCGATGAGTGCTGGTTATTCTGGTGAAGATAATCCATTGTTTTATAAACCAAATTCAGAAATGTTGTATGGTGATGCGAAGGATAGTGTAGAAAAAATAATGGGCTTTTTAAAAGCGTAAATAATTTTAAAAAATAGAGTACATACATTTAACATTAAAAAATTAAAAACTATTAGATAACAAACTAAGTTAACATAACACATTAGCGTTTGCTAACCATCCTGCAGCTGAAAAGTCGAAAGTTCAATTAAGACAGGGAAGTTTAAGCATAACGCTCACGGTAAAGCGTGAGCGTTGCTTTACTTTGTCTTCAGGGCTTCGACTCCCTCAGCTACGAGTAATTGCAACTGTCTCACGCTGATTTATTTAAACTAACCGCTACTGCGGGGCACAGTAGTATAAAAATTATACTATGATTAAAAAAAGTGTACTCTTAACAGCTCTGGCTATAGCCGGATTTGCTGTAACAAGCTTAGCGCAAACAGTTCCTAATTATGTGCCAAGTAATGGTTTAGTGGGTTGGTGGCCTTTTAATGGAAATGCCATTGATGAAAGTATTAATACGAATGACGGAACTGTAAATGGCGCGACATTAACTACTGATAGATTTGGGACTGTGAATAGTGCTTATAGTTTTAATGGAGTAAATAATAGAATTGATTTACCGTTAAATTTAGGTGGGAGTTTAATTAATGCTACGGAATATAGTTTTAGTGGCTTTATCAAGGATTTTACAAATGCTAGTGGTGGAATATTTTCAAATTGGAAAGCAAGTGCAAGTAGTCCAATGGGGATGCTTATAGGCATAAACAATAATGGCCTACTTTCAGGAGGAACCGATCCTGGACAATATATAATAACTTCCAATACAGTGACAACATCAAATTGGATTCATGTCGCTGTAGTATTTAATGGAAATTTAATTGGTGATTTAAATAGGATTAAGTTATATATCAATGGTAATCAGGTTTCAAGTGCAAGTGGTACTGGCATGCTTAACATTGTTTCAAATAATTTAGGAAACACAGCTACTAATACAGCTTTTGGTGCTTGGATGAGTCAGTTCGGTTGGACGGGTTATTTTTCGGGCAAATTAGATGACATAGGCATTTGGAACCGCGCTCTAACATCAAACGAAATTACCGGCTTATATAATGCTAATGTATGTTTTCAAACTATCACAGTTACTGATACACTTTTAATTAATACCAACCTTACTGGGTTTAATCCGGTAACTTACCAAAACACTATTAAAATTTGGCCAAACCCAACTAACGATCATATTACTATTGATAATGGCAACTTAGCTAATTTAACAGGGCATCAAATAAAAATCAGTAATGCATTGGGGCAACAGGTATTTCAGTCTGCTATTACACAACAACAATTTTATGTGGATATGAGCACTTGGGGTGGCAATGGTATTTACTTTGTTAATCTCATTAATGCGCAGGGCGTTACCATTGAAACACGAAAAATTGTGTTGCAGTAGGTATTTGCTATAACATTTATATATGTTCGATATAACCATATATATATATAACAAAGTATAGTAATAAATCTGTTTTAAGTTCTACTTTATAAAAGTACATTTTTAAAATATTTTTTCGGGCGTATTTTTATCTGAGGGGCTAGCACCTCAAAATTTGGGAGATTTTTTGTAGAAATGCAAATAGCTAAGGTATTGTTAATAAATGCTTTACCTAAAATTTAAATGGAAAGAAAAATGTGATAATTTTATATATATAAATTTAATGTTATGAATAAGCTAAATCGATTTTTTGTTATTTTTTGTACAACAAGTTCATTATCTCTGTTTTCTCAAATAGGTTCTGGTGGTTTTAAAATTGAAAATGATGAAACTAAACCTATTCAATTACCTGAAGTATTGTTAAGTTTTGATGCTATCTTAACAAATAATAAAGTTGAATTTACTTGGGCTTCAAATACCGAACTTAATAATAATCTTTTTACCATCGAGAAATCTAAGGATGCTGTTCATTTTGAACAAGTAACCTCAATTAAAAGTTTTGGTAACTACAGCACATTAATTAGCTATTTTGACGTTGATTATGCTCCATTCGGTGGTATTTCATATTATAGATTAAAACAAACAGATAAAAATGGACAAGTTTTATCTTCTCGTTTAGTTTCGGTTAATAACAAATTTGTTTCTAATCATTTAATAGTTAACACAACTGCTATTAATGAGGAAACAGATAATTT
>Ga0315900_10001107_pt1 | contig 43450 bp, 40 predicted proteins | sample LakEriMetagenome_FD_203521 | JGI IMG/M metagenome (GOLD analysis project Ga0315900, IMG submission 203521) | Freshwater fungal communities from buoy surface, Lake Erie, Ohio, United States - Buoy 12 MA114 | ecosystem: Environmental > Aquatic > Freshwater > Lake > Lake biofilm | place: USA: Lake... | reverse complement strand
AACGACCTGTTTAGGTAAGCTGGTATTATTGTACAACTAATTTGATACCATCCACTTGTTTGATATGGGCGGTTGTTCCGGCCTCCAGAGCAGCCCCCTGTACACCTACTGCAATCCACTCTGAACCGCGGTAAGAGGCTTTCCCCTCCCCATTGGCAGGAATCGCCACGGTAATCTGAACAGGGTCTCCGATAAATTCCCGGTAGCTACCGCTTTTTTCGTTGTTTCCGAAATATTGTTGAGCATACTTCCTGAAAACGACTAGCGAGAGCAGGGATGATCCCCCAAAACAAAGCAATTGAGCGGGCAAGCCTGGCAACAAGCCCATCCAAGCAAGGCCAGCGGTGACCAAGGCTCCAAAGCTCAGGAACATGGCAAAAAATGCCAGAGAAAACAATTCCAGCAACAGTGCTACTGCGGCAAGAATAATCCAGAATTGAGGTGAAGACAAGTATTCCATTGGACGATTATTTACTTTGTTGTTTAACCACCGACATAGCTGAGGCTACCAAGGAGGAAATATCGGAAAGGTTGGCGGGTACGATCATCGTATTATTAGTTTTGGCCAAGTGACCAAATTGTTCCACCATTTGTTCGGCCACTCGCAGCTGAACCGCTTCGTAACCCCCTTTCATTTGGGTTGCCTGTGCCACTTTTGTCAAGGCCTCTGCCGTTGCGTCCGCAACGGCGCGGATCGCTTCGGCCTGACCGTTTGCCTCATTCACTTGCCGCATCTGAATGGCCTCTGATTCGAGTACCACTTTTTGTTTTTGGCCCTCTGCGACATTAATTGCTGCTTGCTTTTCACCTTCAGATTGCAGGATGCGTGCGCGTTTTTCCCGTTCAGCTTGCATTTGCTTCTCCATGGCATGCAATACAGATTGAGGTGGCGTGATATTCTTTACTTCGTAACGAAGGATTTTCACACCCCAACCGATAGCGGCCTCATCAATAGAATTTACCACCGAGCGATTAATATTAGTGCGCTCTTCAAAAGCCTTGTCCAGGTCAATCTTACCTACTTCAGAGCGCATAGTCGTCTGGGCAAGCTGGGTTACCGCGAAAATATAATTGGCTACGCCATAAGAGGCCGTCTTAGGATCAATGACCTGTAAAAAAAGGACCCCGTCCACCTGTACCTGAACATTGTCCTTAGTAATACAGATTTGTTCCGGGATATCAATCGCCTGCTCTTTTAAGTTGTGCTTATACGCCAGTCGATCAAAAAAGGGAATAATGAAGTTAATACCAGGAGCCAACACCGCATGGAATTTACCAAGGCGCTCGACCACATAGGCCGTCTGCTGGGGAACCACTTTCACCATCGACATGATGACGAAAATGATCAAGACTACAAGAATAAGGGTAGTGATCATAGTAATAAGGTATGAAAATGAAATGATTGAATGTCTTTCTTATGTGCAATACAACTTCCCAAGGGAAAACGCCTTCAGAACTTGCACCCACCAGCTAGGAATGCTGAGAAATGCAATTGGATCCACACAAGTATTAACTAAACCATCCGGTGCCCATTAAAGTGCCCGACAGTTGTTACTTTTTTCCAAAAATTCAACTTTTCAATTTCCGCTACCTCCCACTTACTACCACTTATTACAAGAGCAGTGATTAATTGGGCATATTCCTAAGCCGGTCAATTTTAATCACCGTAATTACGCCATCGTGAATATCAATGATGCCTTCGTTTTTGAAATCGGTCAAGGTCCGGATCAGGGTTTCCTTCGCTGTTCCAGCCAGGGCTGCCAAGTCTTCCCTAAGCAATTGAATGGGGCCCTGAAGTTGGTCATAGAGGTGGACCAATGCAGTAGACACCCTTCTTCGAACGGAGTGGTAAGCCAGTTCGATCAGCTGTTGTTCCCGTTCTGCCACGTGGCTTGCCAGCATTTTAATAAAACGAATATTGACATCCCGGTTTCCAAACACCAGGGCAGCGAAATCCGCTCGAGGGACCAATTTGATAGCGCAATCTTCTACTGCAGCGGCGCTTTCAGGGTAAAGGGCATCTTGGAAAAGGGCAAGAAAGCCCAAAAAATCCCCTGGTTGTGCCATCCGGACGATTAATTCGCGGCCATCATCGCTGGTTTTATAAATTTTGACCATTCCTGATTCCACATAGTACAACCAGCGCGGATGTTCTCCCTCCTTGAAAATAATATCTTTTTTTCGAAAATGCCGCACTTCTCTGTTTTCAGACAAGTGGCGAATGGCTTCCAGAGCCCTAGCCTCGTCGATAAAATACTCCAAGCTGCCCGATTGTTGGGAAGAGGCCTTTCGCAGGCGCTCGCTCTTTTTCAATCGGCTCTCCACAGTTGCCAGCAAAGCGACATCATCGAAAGGCTTGGTGATGTAATCGTCAGCGCCCAAGGTCATTCCTTTTCGGAAATCCTCCTTTTCTGCTTTTGCGGTGAGAAAAAGAAATGGAATATCGGCCGTACGCTGGTCCCTGCTTAAAATATGCAGCACCCCGTAGCCATCCAGCTCCGGCATCATGATGTCACACAGAATAATATCCGGGTGTTCTGCGAAGGCGACCTCTACTCCTACCTTCCCGTTTTCCGCTTCCACCACATGATAATTACTCAGCATTAGAATTTCTTTCAGGTTCTCCCTGACATCATTATTATCTTCGATGATCAGTACTTTGCTCATTGATCGGGTAGTTATGGGTGGCAAATGTAACAAAATTTGAACGGACAAAGGAATTTCCGCTTTTTACTTACACTAATTTTATTGGAAGCGCCGTTGACTGGAGTCCTAGGCACTTCCCGAACGAATCGGCCTTGGATAAATATCACCCCGGCCGGTAACATAGGTCATCCGATTCAAAAACAAGAGATCTGACCTTTGTACAAGGAAATACAAACGTTTTCTTCATCATTCAAATTTATATTATCATGTTAGCATTTGAGCCCATTTCAAAATTCATGACCACCCACCTTATTACGGTTAATCCGGAAGATTCTCTAACGGTGGTTAAGGACATTTTCGATCAACATAAATTTCACCACATCCCTGTGGTGCGCTACAAAGAAATCGTAGGCATGATTAGCCGCTCCGATTTTGAACACTTCTACGGGGGCGCTTCCAACAGTGCAGACGATCAACAGTTGAATGAAATTCGCTTGAAGCGCACGGTGGTGCAGGATATCATGACCAAGGGTCTAGGAAAAGTAGAGCCGGATGATCGAATTAATGTGGCGTTAGAAATTTTTTGCATGAATTATTTCCATGCACTGCCTGTCGTAGAAAACGGAGAGTTAGTAGGGATTCTGACGCCTTATGACATCATGAAAGCCTTGCTCGACCAAAAACCATCTGCGCCCCATTTGGCGTATGAGTAATTGAACCTCTGCTATGCAAATAATTCCGGTACAAACCAGCTCCCCCTCCAGTGCCTGCACTGGTCAATGTAGTGGATGCGGAAAAATCCACGTTCGGATCTTCGAATCGCATGATTTACCATCCTTTGAGTTGAATGAACGGGTTTCAATGGCCCTGAATGCGTTGAAAATCCCCCATAAGCTCATCAGCACTTCCGCTCCGGAGGCTGCTGAATTAGCAGGAGTCAAGCATTTTCCAGCCTTAAAACTGGAACAGGAGCTGGTTTGTGAAGGATACGTTCCGTCCATCAACCAAGTTGTGCATTGGTTGATGGAGCGGTATATGGATCAGATTAAACTACATCAAATCCGGCATATCTCGGTGCCGGTCGATATGAGTCCGGAGTCAGGAAACGCGCTCCGGTATGCTGCTCAAATGGCCCTTCAACTAAAGAGTCAATTGGAAATCATCCATGTGATGGACAGTATTTTCGAAGGCAGCAAAGCCTCCGCCTCCGGTTTTTTGGCAGGTTATGGGGCGACCATGCAAGCAGAGCTCGATCAGTTTATACAAAAAGAGTTGGAAGGCTTGGAGCCTTCCTATCAGTCAAAGGTATTATTTGGCTTCCCGGACACCGCCCTAATTGAGTATTCTTCTCAAGTTGACCTGATGATTATTGGTGCCAATGGAAACGGAAACCTTCGGCGGCGCATTTTCGGATCGGTGAGTGCGGAGGTATCCCGCGCCGCCCATTGCCCAGTTCTATTGGTGCCGGAAGGTGCCATGTACTACGGATTCAAACACCTCGTGTACACCTGCGATTTTCACTCTCTAAACCCCCTCCGGGTGGTAGAAGCAAGTGCATTTGCTCATCGTTTTGGCGCTGAAATTCATTTTGTACATGTTGGTGGCGAAAAAGAACGCGAGGGAGAATTACCACTAAGTGAAAAGTTTAACCAAACTATGGCTCTTTTGCCACCCTCACTCCAAAAAACGGAATTAGTACGCGTTGTAGGGGAATCAGTAATGACCGCCTTATATGAGTACGCAGGTAATCACCGCGCTGACTTATTGGTCTTTGTGACCCATGAGCGGCATTTCTGGGAAAACCTGCTCCACCACAGTATTACATCTGAAGCCTTAACCGATGCCAAAATGCCCGTTTTGGTCATTCATGAAACCGACTCAACTCCTCCGGAAGGGAAGGAGTGAGGTACTGTTGTTGACTCCATCTCGCTTGTTCAACCCTAACAAACAAAAGCCGCCTTCGTGACTGGGCGGCTTTTTTATTTTTTGAGGGCGGTACGTGGTGTTTGCTGCACCGCCCAGAAGATCTACTTTGTTTATAGATAGCGTTGAACGGCCTCCAACGCAGCAGGCAATCCACTGACATCGCTGCCACCCGCATTCGCGAATCCGGGCTGGCCTCCACCGCCGCCTTTCAGGAATTCTTGAGCCAGTTCCCGCACCATCGTTCCTGCATTGAGCCCCTTTGTCTTCACCAACTCATCGCTGATTTTGATCGTGAGCGATGGCTTATCGCCCGATACAGAGCCAAGCACCAAGACGGCATTCCCCTTCTCGCGCTCCAGTTCTGAGACCAGGGTTTTGATGGCATTTGCATCGCTGAGGGCCACTGTGGTAGCCAGGAAATGGATACCATTTATTTCTTGAAATTGAGTTCTGAGGCCCTCCCTAATTTGGGCGGCCAACAGCAGGTTCAGCTGCTCCATTTCTTTCGCCAGCTTGCGGTTGGATTCCTGTAGATCGGATACCGCTTTTACGGGATCTTTGGCTTTTAATGCATTCTTGATGGCTCCTACTTCCCGCTCAAGGGTGGAAACATATTGCTCGGCACCCGCACCAGTTACCGCCTCAATTCGGCGGACCCCAGCGGCTACAGCGGTCTCTGCAGTGATTTTGAAGAAACCAATTTTTCCGGTGTAGGGAACGTGGCAGCCTCCGCACAATTCGATCGAATAGGAAGGATCGAAGGTGATCATTCGAACCGTTTCCCCATATTTTTCCCCAAATAGCATGGTTGCCCCTGCTGCTTTTGCGGCATCCAAGGGTATATTTCGAGCTTCTTCCAATGCTACGTTTTGCCGAATTTTCTCATTCACCAGTTGTTCTACCCGTGCTAGTTCCTCCTCTGACATTTTCTGAAAATGTTGAAAATCGAAACGAAGGGTCTGAGCATCCAGGTAGGAGCCTTTTTGCTGCACATGGGCACCTAACACCTGTCGAAGTGCTGCATGAAGCAAATGGGTGGCAGAGTGATTGCTTTCAGTTAGGCGCCGTTTGGACGCATCCACTGTACAAACCACAGCGTCCAGGTCAATCGCCTCGGGTAATTTTTCTACCACATGAATGACCAAGGTGTTTTCTTTCTTCGTGTCCAGTACCCGGATGGGTTCATTCCCAAAATACATCCAGCCGGTGTCACCCACTTGGCCTCCTCCTTCCGGATAGAAGGGAGTGCGGTTTAGAACCAATTGGTATTGGGTTGCCCCCTTGGCTGCAACCGTCCGGTATTTGGTCACGTATGCATTTTCTAGTTCCAGTTGGTCATAGCCCACAAAGGCCACGTCCGCTTCATCGCGCAGCACCATCCAGTCACCTACCTGACGCACGGCATCTTTCCTGGAGCGGTCTTTTTGACGAGCCAAGGCTTGCTGGAAACCAGCTTCATCTACCGACCAGCCGCGCTCCCGGGCAATCAGCTGAGTGAGGTCGAATGGGAAACCGAAGGTGTCAAACAATTCAAATGCCTGCTCTCCATCTACGGTATTATTTTGAATATCAAGATGTTCTATTCGCTTAAGCCCACTTTCAAGGGTGCGTAAGAAGGCCCTTTCTTCACTTAAAATCACTTCTGTAATAAAGTGAATCTGCGCTTTGAGTTCGGGGAACACATCTCCAAATTCCTCGGCGAGGATGGGAGTCATGCGGTATAACACCGGCTCCTTGATATCGAGTACGGAGAAATAATAGCGAACTGCCCTGCGCAAAATACGGCGGATCACATATCCTGCACCGGTATTGGAAGGCATTTCGCCATCCGCAATGGCGAAGCTTACTGCACGCAGGTGATCAGCGACCACACGCATGGCCACATCTATTTTATTCCAGTTTTCATGGACTCCAGGGTAGGTACCTTGGTAGCTTTTTTGAGAAAACTGCTCCAAAAAGTTAAATAAAGGCCTCCATAGATCGGTATCGTAATTGGAATCGGACTGCTGAACGGCCCGCACCAATCGTTCGAAACCCATGCCGGTATCCACTGATTTAGCGGGTAGCTCCTCCAGGGAGCCGTCTGCTTTGCGGTTGAACTGCATAAACACATTGTTCCATACCTCAATAACGTTTGGATCATCTGCATTTACCAAGGTTTTGCCATCTACCCGCGCGCGTTCAGCATCTGAGCGCAGGTCCACATGGATTTCGGAGCAGGGACCGCAAGGACCTTGCTCGCCCATTTCCCAAAAATTTTCTTTTTTACCGAATGCCAGAATACGGTCTTCCGCAATGAATTGCTTCCAAATATCGTGTGCTTCCTGATCAAAGGGCAAATTTTCCTTTTCATCTCCTTTAAATACAGAGACGTACAATCGGTCTTTCGGAATTTTGTACACTTCCGTCAGTAATTCCCAGGACCAAGCAAGGGCTTCCTTTTTGAAATAATCACCGAAAGACCAGTTGCCCAGCATTTCAAACATGGTATGGTGGTAGCCATCCATCCCCACGTCCTCCAGGTCATTGTGTTTTCCGCTCACCCGAAGGCATTTTTGGGTGTCAGCCACCCGCTTGGAGGGCGGTGTTTGATTTCCCAAAAAGAAATCTTTAAGGGGGGCCATTCCCGAGTTAATGAACATCAAAGTCGGGTCTCCTTTAGCAACCATGGGGGCAGAAGGGATAATTTTATGGCCTTTAGAGGCAAAAAAATCGAGAAACTGGCGGCGAATTTCGCGTGAAGTCATTCTAGTATGTCGTTTAAAATCGGCCGCAAAGGTAGATAAAAAGCAAGAATTGAATGCCATTAATTCCCAATTAGCATGGAAGGAATAGGCGTAGAGTTGGTTTTTTCAGAAAAAAAGACGGTAAGATCTAAAAGAAAGAAGGGTGCATCGAGCACCCTTCGAAGGGAGCCTCGACTATTCGCCGGTTTTCTTTCCAGCAGCTTTAACAACCAGAAAAAGAGCCGTTCCGACAATCAAGAAATTGATTACCGCATTGATAAAGTTGCCGATTAATACAGGGCCAACCTTGATGGCAGAGAAGTCAGCATTGCCGGTAACCATCGCTAAAATCGGCATCATCACATCCGCTACCAGGGAGTCTACAATTTTTTGGAAGGCTCCTCCAATAATAACGGCAATGGCCAGAGCGAGTACGTCCCCGCGAAGCAGAAATGCTTTTAATTCATTTAACATACGTTGTAGATTGTTTTGTGAAGGGAAGAAATTGTTGGACAAATGTACCAAATCTACCGGATAGCAAAAGAAAACAGACAAAAAAGCCATTTTGCTTCCGCAAAATGGCCCTATTTCAATCATCAAAACCAAAAAAATACGAGTGTTCGAGCGGGAACAGCTTTTTCACCTTGCCCCAACGCTTCGGTCTATTTACTCACAATCTTCCTTCAATTGCTTGAGTTCCTCCTTCGAATTTAAGGTCACCAAACTGCTGTCTGCGGTCATCTGCACTGTGATGGGGAACACCAGCTGTGGGCGTCCATGCACGCCGGGGTTATTTTGCCTCCATTCCCGCACCCGATCGCGCATTTCCTGACGATTTGCTACTTCCACCGTGCTACTGTCCGGAAATTGCAAGGTAATGGGAAAAACGAGGTCAAAACAAGACAGTCCGTGGTGGCCATGTCCTTGCGGCCCATGGTTGCCAAACGTTCCCCTGCAGTCGGCTCTCAACTCCCGAAGGGCATCTTCATTTTCGACGGTAATCAACACTCCATCCTGATCCAAAACGGAAATTGGGAAGACAAACTGAATTGCCGGGCGATGTCGGCGAGGGCCATGTCCATGGTGGCCACCACCTGCTGTGCCATTTGCTTGAAAATAACCCCGAAGGGTATCTTTCAAGGCCTCGTAAGAACCCACTTCTACTGTGCTGGAGTCGGGTAATACAATAGACAGTGGGAAAACCAGCTCATAACAGCCATACCGACCAATCCCCCCGCGTTCCTGAATGGAATACAACGATTGGTCAACAGCCTCCTCAATCGTGGCATCCGCTGTATCCTCCGATTTGTTGCAGGCATTTAAAACTGCCATCAAGGCGATGGCAGGGACGAACAATAACTTAAGCAATTTCAACATCTGTTAAATGAATTGGGTTAAAGAGTGACTTGTGAAAGCATCGCGATGTAACAAACAAGGTCAGGCATTTCAGGAAAGGGTTGCAACAACACAACTTATTTTTCAAAAAAAGAAAAAAAATAGGTTTCGTACCTTGGCAGCCGAAGTGCTTCTGAAGGCATACCTCATCCACACGCATGATCCCCGCCCTACTCCACCGACTAGACCTGAGCCGTTCTATGCAACTGTATCAATTGATGCGCATGGGCACGGCGGTATTAACGGGCATATTATTGGCAAAAACGGGCTTGACAACCGAAGAGCTCGGGCGTTGGGAGGCACTGCTTTTTATAGGAACTCTGGTACTGTTTACAGGAGTTAACGGCCTGCTTCAGGCCATAGCACCCAATTACTTACCGCTCAGCGAACGCGAAAAGCCCCTGTTTTTTCAAGAGGTGCTTGGGGTCTTCTTGCTACTCGGCGGGTTCCTTCTGATCAGCTTTGTTTTATTGGAATCAACGCTGGTGCCGTTCCTGACTGGATTTAGCAACTTACCCGGGTTTAAATGGTACGCCCTTTTTCTCTTTCTACAACTGCCTTCCTTGCCCACGGAAATCTACTTTTTATTAAAAGAACGCCCAAAAGCTATTTTTTGGTGGGGATTTTGGGGCTTTGGAGCTCAATTAGTTGCGGTGGTGTTCCCTGCCTGGCAAGGATGGGGACTAGAAGGGATGCTCCAGCTCCTGTGTTGGCAGGCAGCCCTAAAAGTGCTGATCACCCTTTGGATACTAGGACCTTTTTCTGAAGGCCCTTATCGGTTTCAACGCATTCGGCGGTACCTGAAACTGGCTTGGCCGTTGGTAGCGACCTCTTTTACCGGCAATTTGATTGTATTTTTTGATACTTGGTTGGTAGCGCACTGGTTTTCAGATGGTAGCACCTTCGCCATTTACCGCTATGGCTCCAGGGAATTTCCGCTTGCGCTGGCATTGGCTACCGCACTGGGTACCGCAATGGTTCCCAGGCTGACCGCCAATTTGGAGGAAGGTCTTCAGGAACTAAAGCTCCGAAGTTCACGGTTGTTGCACACGGTATTACCCCTCACCGCGCTCCTACTGATCAGCGTTCACGAATGGTTCCCGGTGGTCTTCCATCCAAATCTGGCACCAGCAGCCTCCCTTTTTTCGATCTACCTGCTCCTGAGTTTGAGCAGGGTATTACTTCCTAATAGCGTATTAATCGGCCTATCGGATACCCGAATCATCTGGAAAGTGAGCCTTATAGAGCTTGTACTCAAGGTGGTGACGGGACTTCTATTTTTGCGGTTGTGGGGATTGGAGGGATTGGCTTGGTCGGCAATTCTTTCTTTTTGGTTTGAAAAAATAGCCCTCGGTACCTGGCTTTGGAAACAACATTCCATCACTCCTGATCGATGGCTCGACTGGAGAACCTATGGTTTTTATAGTATTTTGCTTCTTGTTTTGTTTGTAATGGTGCATGGCAAATAGGGAGCCCGTAGTCTTTTTTTCCTAAAAAAGCAACCTTATCTCCCAGACAAACAACGGGAATCAACAAATAAGGAGAACTCTTTTTGGGAAAAAAGGCCTGTAGAGCTGAAAAGAAAGGAGATTTTTTCCTTTCCCCTCTACTTTTATAAACAATCCTGGAGGGAAGCAGCTAGAACCTGCGGCTATTCTACTACTTTTGCCCATAAAAATTCATATTTATGGAAATAAGAAGCTTATCCCCCGAATCGGTCTGGACGCATTTCGCTGAATTGAATGCGATTCCACGCCCTTCCAAACGAGAAGAGAAAGCAGCACAAATGTTAGTGGACTTTGGCCATCGACTTGGCCTAGAAACGATCCGCGATGCTTTTGGGAATGTGATTATCAAAAAGCCCGGAACAGCGGGTAAAACCAAGCGGAAACCGGTCATACTCCAGGCCCACATTGATATGGTGCACCAAAAAAACGAAGGCACCAACTTTGATTTTGAACAGCAAGGCATCGAAATGTGGGTAGATGGCGACTGGGTGCGTGCTAAAGGAACCACGCTGGGCGCTGACAACGGACTGGGTGTAGCCGCCATAATGGCGGTACTTTCTTCCTCCGACCTAGCCCACCCTCCAATTGAAGCCCTTTTCACCTTGGATGAGGAAGCCGGAATGGGCGGAGCCAAGAATCTTGGGAAAGGACTACTCAAAGGAAAAATCCTGCTAAACCTGGATACAGAGGAAGACCATGTATTCACCATAGGTTGTGCAGGTGGTCTGGATACCCTGATTGATTGGTCCTACAAAGAGGAACCCTGCCCTACACAAGCTACTGGAATCAAGATTACCCTGAATGGACTCAAAGGCGGGCACTCTGGAATGGATATCCACACAGGTCGTGGAAATGCCAATAAACTTATGAATCGAGTATTGTCCGCTTGCATCAAAAGCGGATTGCGCATCGGCTCTATCCAGGGTGGAAGCGTTCGAAATGCCATACCCAGAGAGAGTGTCGCTCAGGTGGCTGTTACCAAACTGTCGCTCTTTGAAAAAACCTTTCAAACGATTGTGGCGGAGATCCAAGCCGAATATGCAACGGTCGAACCAGGGCTTTCCATTACCTGGACCGCCACTGCCCCACCTAGCTCGGTCATGAGTGCCCGAGACCAAAAACGCTGGCTCGCAGCCGTTCGATCGGTCCACAACGGCGTCTTCAGAATGAGTCCAGATGTTCCAGGCTTGGTCGAAACCTCTTCCAATTTCGCCTCAATCGAGCTAAAAGAAGGCCGCTTCCAGGGAGGGACCCTTCAACGCAGTGCCATTGAATCTGGAAAACTAGAGGTTGCTGCCGCTGTGCGCGCTCCTTTTGAGCTTATTGGTGCCAAAATAAGCTATGCCAACGGCTACCCAGGATGGAAACCCAATCCAAACTCACCGGTGCTCCACCAAATGGTCCAGCGGTACAACCAATTGTTCGGCCACGAGCCCGTGGTAGAGGCTTGCCACGCTGGACTAGAGTGCGGAATAATTGGAGAACGATATGCGGGATTGGATATGATTTCCTTTGGCCCTAATATCCGAGGCGCACACTCTCCCGAAGAATGCGCCAGCATTTCTTCCACTCAAAAATTCTGGAAACTACTACTCGCCACGCTCAGCGAACTGTAATAATTTGTACAATGTAGGCTGCTACCTCGACTCCAATAAGGGAAACCACCCCTTGAAACCGATGAGGTAGCAGCCTTTTTAGAGCGTGCCATTTAAAGTTTGAAACCCTATTTGCGGGATTCATCGTACCTTTGCGGGCTTATGAAAAACACAAAAGGTACTGCCGAAACGGCAGGTTTGTCCTCCCCAATAGCAGACCTACCCACTGCGGTAGATCAAGCCTCCCTGGAATACATCTCGGTGATAGGAGCAAGGGTGCATAACCTGAAAAATGTCGATGTGCGGATTCCTCGCAACCAATTGGTGGTGATTACTGGAGTCAGTGGTTCTGGCAAAAGCTCCTTGGCCTTCGATACCATTTATGCAGAAGGACAACGGCGGTTTATGGAAACCCTCTCCAGCTACGCCCGCCAGTTTATCGGAGAAATGGAGCGCCCGGATGTAGAGCAAATCTCCGGACTCTCTCCCGTAATCAGTATTGAACAAAAAACAACCGGTCGCAACCCGCGCTCGACCGTGGGTACGGTAACCGAGGTATACGATTTTCTGCGTTTGCTTTATGCCAGAGCGGGGGAAGCCTATTCCCACGTAACTGGAAAGAAAATGGTGAAATTCACCGAGGAACAAGTACTCGAAAGCATTTCCGAACGTTTTGCAGACCAAAAAATAATGATCCTGGCACCTCTGGTGCGCTCCAGAAAGGGGCATTACCGCGAGCTCTTTGATCAAGTTCGCCGTCAAGGATATACCAAGGTCCGGGTAGATGGTGAAATCCTCGATCTCGTCCCCGAAATGCAAACAGATCGGTACAAAATTCACGACATTGAGTTGGTAATTGACCGCCTTCGAATGGGCGAAGACCGAGGAGAACGCCTCGCAGAAAGTGTAAAAACCGCTATGCGCATGGGCGAAGGTATGATGATGGTGCTTCCCATGGAGGCTGGCGCCTCGGTAGCCAACTACTCCAAGCGACTCATGTGCCCTGAATCCGGGATTAGCTACGAAGAACCTTCTCCCAATACCTTCTCCTTCAATTCACCTTATGGCATGTGTCCTCACTGCAAAGGGGTTGGAGAAGTCCATGAGGTAGATATGAAGCGAATTATCCCAGACCCCAGCAAATCCATCAACGACATTGGAATTGTTCCCTTCGGTGAGGTGCGCGAAAACCTGACGTTCAAACAACTCAGAGCACTCGCTAAAAAATATAAATTTTCCTTTTCCACCCCGGTACAAGAAATCCCGGAAGAAGCGCTACAAGTGATGCTCCACGGTGGAGGAGAAGCCTTGGAAATTGGTGTAAACTGGGGTGGAGAAGAATGGACCTACAACCTGGTCTCCGAAGGCCTGATCAATATGCTCAAGCGGTACTACGCCGAAAGCAGCAGCGAAAAGGTACGTCAGTGGGCAGAAGACTTTATGACGGTTCAAACCTGCCAGGAATGCCATGGAACCCGGCTCCGGTTGGAAAGCCGCTGGTTTAAAATCGGTGAAAAAAACATCGCTGAATTAAACGAAATGGGCCTTCAAGAATTGGCCGATACCCTCTCCTCCATCGAATCCAAACTCTCCGATCGACAAAAGGCCATCTCCAAAGAAGTACTCAAGGAAATCCGGTTCCGACTTCACTTCTTACTCCAAGTAGGCCTCGATTACCTCACCCTGGGCCGAAGCGCCCGAACCCTCTCCGGAGGAGAAAGCCAACGAATACGGCTGGCTACCCAAATAGGCTCCCAACTCACCGGGATCACCTACATCTTGGACGAACCCAGCATCGGACTCCACCAGCGCGATAATATGCGGCTAATTACGGCTCTAAAAAACCTTCGTGATATCGGAAATACCGTCCTCGTGGTAGAGCATGACCGAGATATTATGCTGGAATCCGATTACCTGATTGACCTCGGACCAGGTGCTGGCAAGCACGGCGGCGAAATCGTGGATATCGGAACTCCCTCCGACTTTTTACGACAACCCACCAAAACTTCTGATTACCTGGCTGGCCGTGCCCGCCTGGAAATCCCCGTCCGCCGACCAGGTAAAGGGCAGTTTCTTCGATTGACCGGCTGCACCGGACACAACCTGAAAAACGTACATCTGGAAATTCCACTGGGAACATTCACTTGTGTTACAGGCGTCTCCGGCTCCGGCAAATCCTCCCTGATCAACGAGACCTTGTTCCCTATCCTGCAACAACATTTTTACAACAGCCTCAAACGCCCCCTTCCTTACACCGAAATCAGTGGACTTGAGCTGGTGGATAAAGTGATTGAAATTGACCAAAGCCCGATTGGACGAACCCCTAGAAGCAACCCTGCCACCTACACCAATGTATTCGGGGATATCCGAAAATTATTTGCCGATACACCTGAAGCCAAAATTCGAGGCTACCAACCGGGGCGCTTTTCTTTTAATGTAAAAGGAGGACGCTGTGAGGTCTGTGAAGGCGGAGGCATGAAGGTCATTGAGATGAACTTTCTTCCAGATGTATCCGTACCCTGCGACCGCTGCATGGGGAGACGGTATAACCGCGAAACTTTAGAGGTACTCTACAAAGGAAAATCCATCTCCGATGTGCTCAATATGACCATCGACGAGGCTGTAGAGTTTTTCCAGCCAATTCCGCCGATTTTCCGAAAAATAAAAACCCTTCAAGAGGTGGGGCTCGGATACATTACCCTTGGCCAACAAGCCACTACCCTCTCCGGAGGAGAAGCACAACGGGTCAAACTGGCTGAAGAACTCTCCAAAAAAGACACCGGAAAAACCGTCTATATCTTGGATGAACCTACTACCGGCTTGCACTTTGAAGATATCCGTCAACTGCTAACGGTGCTCAATAAACTGGTGGAAAAAGGAAATACCATCGTGGTCATCGAACACAACTTGGATGTCATCAAAATGGCCGATCACCTGATTGATATCGGTCCCGATGGCGGAACCCGGGGCGGAACGGTGGTGGCCACCGGCACTCCGGAGCAAGTTGCACAAGTAAAAGAGAGTTGGACAGGGCAGTTTTTGGTAGAAGAATTAAAACGCTAAGAACGATTGACAGGTCCGAAAAACTGGTTTGCGTTTTTCGGACCTGCCACTCCAACAACTATTTTTGAAGTTGGGTCCGGTAAAGAATTACCTTGTTTTTTTGATCGTAAATCTCTGTAATGGGTCCTACCTGGACCAGTTGGTTCTCCTCTAAGTACTGATTCATGGCAGGATACACCCTTATCAAGCCCACGAGGATGGATAATTCCCCCTTCCAAGGAAAAGTGGCCGTTAAATACTCGGTCTTTGGTGCCTGCCCGATCTTAACAGCCGAAAGCGCCGTTAACTTTGCCATCTCCAGGCTGTCCGCAACCCCAATGATCCAACCAATTTCAGACCTCAAATCTTCCGTGGCAACCTCCTGTGGGTTGTCGTAATACGTCCCAAACGCCGTTTGTGGCTGTAGGTTAGACCCCTCCTGAATCGCTTTCTGAACCCGCTCAATCACATCTGGAGCCTGTTGATAGTCTCCCCGGATTGCTTCATACACCAGCCATTCTCCTCCCTGAACCGAGGTGCTAAACTTAACACTGGAAAAACCTCCATAATATCCAAAAATTGCCAGTACAAACAGCAACAATACCAGCACTGCCAATCCGAATAGTTTAAGTATTTTCATAACGAACGAGTAAAGAGTTAGGTAATCCCACAAATCTAAGGAAAGGAAAGGACAAAAGGGCGTTAATTTATAAAAAAGGAACCCTTCTTCGCTTGTTTGCCCCCTTTTTTCTTTCAACAATGCACGTATAACGCAGTCCCCAATATGGACGACTCTTCCAAATGCCTATCTAAAAACGAGGACCCGAAACACCAAAAAGAAAGGGTTTCAAGCAGTCTAATGATGAGACCACTTGAAACCCTTTTCACAAAACAGCAGATCGCTTACTTTCCGCCTGCGATGGCTTTTATTTTTTCTTCCAGTTCCAGCTCGTCTCCTGGGTTATACCCCAAGTGATCGTACACAATTTCACCTTTTTGATTGACCACCATGGTCAAGGGAGGATTGGGTACGTTCATCGCCAATTGAAATTCCTTAGAGGTATCTGTGACAATTTTGAAGTCCCAACCTTTATTCGCCACAAAGGTTTTTACCCGCGCAGTGGTCCGGGCGTCATCCACACTCACTGCCACAAACTCAACGTTGTACTTTTCTTGCCACTCTGGATAAAGGTCTTTAATTGCATCCAACTCTGCCACACAAGGTTTACACCATGTAGCCCAAAAGCTGAATACCGTGATTTTCCCAGCTGGAGCCAAGTCTTGGACTTTAACAGTTTGACCCTCTGGGGTCTTTACATTCACATCCGGCAATTTTCTGCCCTGCGCATGAAGAGAAAATACGGTGGATAACAAAAGCGAACATACAAGGAAATACTTCATGGATATAAAAAAGGTGTTTAAATGGCTGAAGTGAATTGGATTAACATCTTTTTGAAAGCGGCCACTTTTTGGAACAAAGCAGGTCTCAAGAAAATTTTCCATCTCAAATCAAAAAAGTAGTTTGACGAAATAAAGCATTAACGGCCTAAATGTAGCAGCTTCAGGTGGACATAGAAAAAAGATTGACGTTAGTTTAACATTTCAACTGGTAGAAGGACGGCTCCATACCAGCATCAGGGCGGGTGTCCAGCCCAATACCGGATGCCATTCGGAAGCAAAATCGCAGCGAAGCCCTTTGAAGAGTTCTAATCCAACTCCAAAGGCCAGGCGGAGGGGCTGGTTGCGCGCACCCAACCGAAACGCCCAGTTGGGATAAACCTGATACACCATTCCAAAGCGGGTCTGAGCGGGAGCACGCAGGGATTTACTAACCTCAAGGGTCCACTCCAGAAGATTGGAGAGGACCCAATGTGCCCCTAAGCGCATGGATTGGAGCGTAAGAAGGTCCTTTGAGGGGAAGGGATCCTCCAACACCGCACCAAAACGCAGTTCAGGTATTGGTTGAAGTAAAATTCCGAGTCCTACCCGAAACCGGGTGAAGGAGCCATCGGTTTCTGCTGCAACCCGGGGGATCAAAAAGCTGCCGCCCACCGCCCACTGTTCACTGAGCTTTCGGCCGTAGCTGGCTTGAAACCGCTGCTCGCTATACCCTTCCATGCCGGTATGGACGAGGCCGAAGCCCAAACCGGTCAGAGTAGTTAAGGGAAAAAGCGCCTGCGCGCCTTGACTGTGAACAGAAACCAGGCCGTAGGGGAGAGCGGACCAGGCGGAGAGCTGCCTGCCGTTTAATATTCCCAGTTGGGCCGGATTAGAAAGTCCGCCGATGGAGGGAGGAAGGGCAACTGCGGCCCCACCGAGGGCCATTTGGGCAGCATTTTCAATTGGGCGCATGAAGGCCTGAGCGCTGGCGGAAGGGAGTGCGAGCGCTAAAAACGGTAGAAAAATCAAATTACGGTTCATTATTTCATAAGTAAATGAGCAATATAGCCCTTGACCACGTCGAGCCCACGGTCAAAGCTTTGGTTGTTGTTAATTACAATATCCGCTTCTTCTTTATGAGGTGCAATGTATTTTTCGAAAGCCGGCAACACATGGTGCTGGTATTGGTACAACACATCTTCCACCGGATAATTACGCTCCACCTGATCCCGATAAATCCGACGAATAACTTTTAGATTTTCCTTGGCATTGATAAAAATCTTCAAGTCGTACATGGCTTGTACTTTTTTAAAATGAAATACAAATAAGCCTTCAACGAGAATGACGGGAGCAGGATGAAACACCAAGGTTCGGGGTGTTTTGAGCGGATTGTTGAAGACATGTTCCACCCGTTCTACTGTTTTCCAGTTTAACAAATCTTCCAGTGCCACTCGGAACGCCTTTTTATCAAAAGATTTTGGCAAATCAAAGTTCTTTTTCCCATTCGGGTCCTCCTTTTGAAATTCCACGGGCAGGTAATAGTCATCCATCGAAATGATGCAAACCTGTTCTTCCGAAAATTGCTCCCGGATCCGGCGGATAAACGTTGATTTTCCCGATCCGCTGCCTCCGGTTATTCCAATCAAGAAAGGTTTTGCGGGGCTATTTTGCTGTTCTGCTTGTTGCATAGTAGTTTTTTTCAAAAAAAGTTGGGTGCAAATTTAGTTCATCGATGGTCATTCACCTATCATCGCGTACTTTTGGCCGCGATTTTTTCATGCTCACAACTTTTAGTACAGAATTATGGATCGTTTGATCGGACTACTTGGCATCGTTTTAATTCTGGGCATTGCCTGGGGTTTTTCTAACAACCGCAAAGCTATTAACTACCGTACGGTAGGGATGGGACTGCTTTTACAGGCGCTTTTAGCTGTTTTTATCCTTAAAGTGCCGTTAGGGAAATCTATTTTTGGCTGGTTGGGCGAAAAAGTCACCAAAGTTTTGAGTTTTTCGGATGAAGGCGCCAAGTTTGTTTTTGGCATTTTGGGCGATGATGCCAAGCTCGCCCCGATGTTCGGAAATGACACCTTTATCTTTTTTGTGCGCATCATTCCCACCATCATCTTTGTTGCCTGCCTGGTGAATATTTTTTACTACCTGGGTGTCATGCAATGGATTGTGGAAAAACTGGCCAAGGGTCTCAATTACGTCATGAAAGTCAGCGGGGCGGAAGCCTTGAGTAATATTTCGTCTGCTTTTGTGGGACAAGTAGAAGCTCAAATCATGATCAAACCTTATTTAAAAGGAATGACCAACTCCGAATTGATGGCTTCCATGTCCGGTAGCTTCGCCTGTATTGCTGGCGGGGTGATGGCCACCTACATCAAATTCGGCGTTCCGGCAGAGTACTTGATCGCCGCCTCGATCATGGCGGCACCCGGCGCCTTGGCCATCGCAAAAATTATGTATCCAGAGACCGAGCAACCGGAAACACAAGGACAGGTCAAGCTGGATGTGAAAAAAGAGCATTCAAATCTGGTGGACGCCATTTCTGCCGGCTGTTCCGACGGTCTCAAAGTGGGCTTAAATGTAGCGGCAATGCTGATTGGCTTTTTAGCCCTGATTGCCCTGGTTAATTTTTTATTGAATAATTTGGGTGGATTAGCGGGCTATGCAGAACTAAGCCTGAACACGATTCTAGGCGGCATCTTCTCCGGATTTGCCTGGGCCATGGGCGTTCCAGGAAATGAAACCATGACTGCAGGAGCCCTGATGGGCACCAAACTGGTTGCCAACGAGTTTGTAGCTTACCTGCAACTGAAAGATTTGATCGCCACCAATGCTTTATCCCCCAAAACCATCGCGATCGTGAGCTTTGCACTCTGTGGCTTTGCCAATTTTGGATCTGTGGGCATACAAATCGGTGGAATTAGCGCACTGGAACCTAGCAGAAGGGCCGATCTAGCACGCCTGGGATTTCGGGCATTGGCTGCCGGATCACTGGCCTCCTACCTGTCCGCTACACTCGCCGGCATGTTAATCTAAGCCCCTTTTCCGAACCCAATCCACAAAAATGAACGTTCAACGCGCGTTTGCAGAGGTCACTTTCGCTGAAGAACTAGAGGCACTTCAGCAACAAGATCGGGATCCAAGGCCAGAACAATGGAGGCTGTCCCCACGGGCGGTGCTCACCTACCTTATGGGAGGAACCCTCGAAAATGGTCAACGCATCACTCCAAAATACATCGGTAATCGCCGCTTAATTGAAATCGCGATCGCCACGTTGGTCACCGACCGCGCCTTGCTGCTCTTTGGCCTGCCTGGAACCGCCAAATCATGGGTATCCGAACACTTGGCAGCGGCTATCTCCGGCAATTCAACCCTGCTAATTCAGGGTACCGCAGGCACCGGGGAGGAAGCTATTCGATATGGATGGAATTATGCCCGGCTCATCGCAGAAGGACCCTCCGAACAAGCATTGGTCGTAACCCCTATGATGAAAGCGATGCAAAGCGGTCAGCTTTGCAGGGTGGAAGAACTGACGCGGATCGGATCGGATGTGCAAGATAGCTTGATCACCTTGCTCTCTGAAAAATTGCTTCCGGTCCCAGAATTGAACCTGCAAATCCAGGCAGTACCGGGTTTCAATGTGATTGCCACTGCTAACAACCGCGATAAAGGCGTCAATGACCTCTCCGGAGCCCTCAAACGGAGGTTCAACACAGTGGTCCTTCCCACCCCAGCGACCCAGGAGGAAGAAGTAAGCATCGTGCTGCAACGAACCGCTCCTTTCAAACACCAATTAAAACTTCCGGAACAAGTAAACCTGCTGGCTGATATTCAACGCATTGTCACCATCTTCCGAGAACTCCGCAGTGGAATGACAGAAGATGGTAAATCCAGGGTTAAAATACCCAGCAGTACCCTCAGCACTGCCGAAGCGATCTCTGTGGTCAACAGTGGAATGGCACTCGCAGCCCATTTCGGAGATGGCCGAATGACCGCCGCGGATATCGCCTCCGGACTTTCCGGGGCCATCGTCAAAGATCCCAACCAAGACACCCTCGTCTGGAATGAATACCTAGAAACCATCGTCAAACGACGGACCGGCTGGGATGACCTCTACCGGGCCTGCAAAGAATTTGAATCATAAACCTATGTCAAGAGCACAAACGACCTCTCACTTGCTGATGGTGCGTCCAGCCCAGTTTGGATTTAACGCAGAAACAGCAGAAAACAACGCGTTCCAAAGCAGAGACCAGCGCCTTAGCCCTTCTGAAATGCGCGAAAAAGCCATTGAGGAGTTCGATCAATTCGTCGCCCAATTGCGCGCTGTCGGAGTGAATGTTCTCGTAGCAGAAGATAGCACCGAACCCGCCAAACCCGATGCAGTCTTTCCCAATAACTGGGTAAGCTTCCACCAAGAAGGCCATATCGTGACGTACCCGATGTTCGCCCCCACCCGGCGACTGGAACGGAGCGAGGCCGTCCTACAAACCGTGTTGGATGCGGGCTTTCAGCAAACAGGCTCCCGCTGGCACCTGGAGCAAGAGGAGGCCAACAACCGTTTCCTGGAGGGTACTGGTAGTATTATCTTCGATCACCCCCATCGCTTGGCCTATGCCTGCTTGAGTCCAAGGACAGATGCCGCACTACTGGATCAACTTTGCGACCTCCTAGGTTACAAAGCGGTCGTCTTTCACTCAGTGGATGCCCATGGACAGGCTGTTTACCATACCAATGTCATGATGGCCTTGGGTGAAACCTTTGTGGTGATTTGTTTAGAAAGTGTACCTGATCCGGAGGAAAAAGCAAAACTACTGGCACTTTTTAACGAGACCGGGAAAGAAGTGGTTCCAATTAGCCTGGAGCAAATGAACGCCTTTGCAGGCAATATGCTTCAGGTGCGCAATCAAGAAGGCAAGACCTATCTAATCATGTCTGAAACCGCCTATCAGTCCCTGAGTCCGGCACAAATCGAGCAGCTTCGTCGCCACACTGAGTTGCTCCACAGCCAACTGAATACGATTGAAACCTATGGAGGCGGCAGCGCCCGCTGCATGCTAGCGGAGATTTATTTACCGAAAAAAAACTAGTTTAAGAGGAGAAAGGGAGGAAAAGGCCGTTGTTTTATTTTTTTCAAAAAAAAGACAACGGCCTGGCAGCGATTGGAAGAAGCAGCTCGTTATCTATTTATTCTTCAATCAACGAGCCTTAACCATGACCATTACCCTTTCTTATACCGTTGGCTTGGCAGCAATTTACGCCATTCGTAAATTTTTTATTTTGCGTACCCTTCAGCGCATTTAAGGAGTGCTTCCCATACTCTTTTTAGCAGCGCCCAGCTAATTTTTTGCTAAAACCGTAGTCAACCGTGCCTTCCGAAGGGTTTCGAGTTGTTCCTCAAAAAGCACTTTATCCGATACCTTGATTGGTTGTGTTACAATAAGTTGTTCAGCCCTTAAATCTGGGATTTTTTTTCCATATTTTTCAAAATAAGCCCCTAACTGACGATGAAGCTCTTGGAGCGTCTCCATCGCTTCTTGGGGTTCTTGAAAAGGCAGGGTCCGAACCGCTGTCCGCAGCCACTGCAACCAAAAAGCGGTCTCCGCCACCGCAGTAATGCTGCTACCTCCCTCCAAAAATCCGAGGTACTGGTATAACTTACTCGCCCAACCAGGCTCCTCCGTAGAGGCAGGAAACACCCAACTCAAAACCCCCTTTCGAAGTAGTTCCAGCGCAGCCTTCGGCTCTATCCCAAGCTCCTGAAATGGCCTTTGCTCTCCCGGTGTCCAATTTCTAACCGTTTCCAGGCCAGGAACAGAGGTGCTCAACTGCACCGATAAAGAGCTGTAAAAAACAGGCAAATCCAGAAGAACCTCCAAAAATCCCTCTAATAACTTGGGATGAGGCCTTCCTTTTTCTGTTGTTGTTTGTAAAAACCACAGTTCCTCCGAAGCAGGTGTGGAGGAAACCTCCAGCACTCCCTCCTGGGTAGCCAGGTCCAACCACCAATCCAGGAGTTCTATTCCCAGATCAACCGCCGATTCTGGCCATTGCTCCACGGGAATTTCTTTTAGATCCAGGCAGGAACGCAGCAGCCCGTGGTTGGAGTGCACCAATAAGCGCTCCAGGGAGGAAAGCTCCAGCAGGCGCAACTGTTGTTTTAATAGATCAAGCAGAATAGTAGATGCAGGTGGCAAAGCAGAGGGAAGCTCTGCCTCCACTTTCCAACCAAAGGCCTGAAATACCTGAAGGGTAAACGCCAGCTGAGAACCTGTCTTTTCTCCCATACTGATCAAACGGGAAAAACGCGGGCAGCATTTGCCGAGGTCACCTGCAAAACAGTAGAAATAGGGAGCACTTTAATTTCTGAAATCATCTCGGCCACCAACCGAACATACGCACTTTCATTGCGTTTTCCGCGGTGTGGGACCGGTGGCAGGTACGGAGCATCCGTTTCGAGTACGATATTTTCCAAGGGCACCTGTTTTAGTACCGCTGGAAGTTCGGATTTTGGATAGGTAACCGTCCCACCGATGCCCAGGAGAAACCCGAGGTCAACCATGCGTTGCGCCTGTTCAAGGCTTCCTGAAAAACAGTGAAAAATACCGCGAAGGCGGCCATCCTGTCCGGCTTTTACCAATTCCAGACACTCTTCATTGCTCTCACGAGAGTGAATAATAATGGGAAGATCCAGGTCTTTGGCCCACTCAATTTGCCGGGCGAAGGCAATTTGTTGTTCGCGGAAGAAGGTCTTATCCCAATACAGGTCGATGCCGGTTTCACCGACGCCGGCCCATGTTCGTTCAGAAAGGTATTTTTCCACCACCGCCAGCTCCCGCTCGTAGTCGGCCGTCACCGAACAAGGGTGCAGTCCCATCATGGCAAAACAATGTTCTGGGAAGGCTGCTTCCAGTTCCAACATGGCTTCTATGCTTTCAGAGTCGATATTTGGCAAATACATTTTGCGAACTCCTGCTGCGAGGGCCCGTTGAATCATTTCCTTGCGGTCGGAATCAAACTTGGAGGAGTATAGATGGGCGTGGGTATCAATGAGCGTAGCTTGCATATCCATTTGAAAGAGAGGCGCAAAGGTAAGATGACTTGGGATTTCAGCACAAAAGGAGCATAAAAAAAACCGCCTCAAGGGGTATTGAGACGGTTTTATGGTAAAAGCGAGGGTGTTCTGCGCTTATTTCACTTCTTCGAACTCTACGTCCTGGGCTTGTCCGCCACCGGAAGAGGCTCCTGCGCCACCGGTTGGACCTGCTTCTGGGCCTTGTCCATCCTGGGTAGCGGCATAGATGTGCTGGCTAGCAGCGCCCCATGCCTGGTTCAGTTGCTCCAGTGCGGCATCGATCCGCGCCAGGTCTTCCACTTTATGGGCTTCCTTCAGTTCATTAAGAGCGGTGTCGATGGTTGCACGGTGATCAGCGGGCACTTTTTCGCCATATTCGCGGAGTTGTTTTTCCGTTTGGAAAATCATCGAGTCTGCTGCATTTAATTTTTCAGCGCGCTCGCGGGCCTGACGATCTGTTTCCGCATTGGCCGCTGCTTCCGCCTTCATCCGTTCAATTTCTTCTTTCGACAAACCGGTGCTGGCTTCGATTCGGACATTCTGTTTTTTGCCCGTTCCTTTATCCATTGCGGTAACAGAGAGGATACCATTGGCGTCCATATCGAAGGTTACCTCGATTTGTGGTACCCCGCGCGGTGCTGGTGGAATTCCATCCAGGATAAAACGGCCTACGGTGCGGTTATCGCGTGCCATGGGACGTTCGCCTTGGAGAATATGGATTTCTACCTGCGGCTGGTTATCAGAGGCCGTAGAATACACCTTTGATTTTTTGATTGGAATGGTAGAGTTGGCTTCGATGACAATATCGTACATATTGCCCATGGTTTCGATACCCATTGACAGAGGTGTTACGTCTAACAACAGGACTCCACTTACATTTCCACTCAATACTCCTCCTTGAACGGAGGCACCGATGGCAACCACCTCATCCGGGTTAACGGAGCGGTTCGGCTTTTTACCGAAGAATTTTTCTACTTCTTCCTGGATACGAGGAATACGGGTAGAACCACCTACGAGGATCACCTCATCCACTTCGGAGGCAGACATACCGGCATCCTTGAGTGCTTGGCGGCAGGGTTCCAGGGTGCGCTGCACCAAGGTATCGACCATTTGCTCGAAGCGAGCACGGGTCAGTTTGGTCACTAAGTGTTTGGGGACACCGTCCACTGCGGTGATGTAAGGAAGATTGATTTCCGTTTCAGATCCGCTGGAAAGCTCGATTTTTGCCTTTTCTGCGGCTTCTTTCAAGCGCTGAAGGGCCATCGGATCTTTTCGGAGGTCCATGTTTTCGGTGCGTTTGAACTCATCTGCCAGCCACTCAATGATTACTTGGTCGAAGTCATCTCCACCGAGGTGGGTATCACCGTTGGTTGATTTCACTTCAAATACCCCACCACCGAGTTCGAGGATCGAGATATCGAATGTACCACCCCCTAGGTCATATACTGCGATTTTCATATCGCGATCACCCTTGTCCAGGCCGTAAGCCAAGGCAGCAGCGGTGGGTTCGTTTACAATTCGTTTCACGTCGAGTCCTGCGATAGCACCCGCTTCTTTGGTTGCTTGACGCTGGGAGTCGTTAAAATAAGCAGGAACGGTGATAACCGCTTCTGTTACTGTTTCACCGAGGTAGTCCTCCGCGATTTTTTTCATTTTTTGCAGGGTCATAGCTGATATTTCCTGCGGAGTGTAGAGGCGACCATCGATTTCTACCCGGATGGTATCGTTGTCGCCGCGGACCACTTTATAAGGTACTCGATCAATTTCTTTCCCTACTTCGCTGTGACGCATCCCCATAAAGCGCTTGATAGAAGCTACGGTGCGCTGTGGGTTTGTGACTGCCTGACGTTTTGCGGGTGCGCCTACCTTGCGTTCGCCATTATCGAGGAATGCAATTACGGAAGGTGTCGTGCGTGCGCCTTCATCGTTGGCGATCACGACTGGTTCGTTACCCATCATGACCGACACACAGGAGTTGGTGGTACCTAAGTCAATGCCGATAATTTTTCCCATATTGGATGTTGATAAAATTTTAAAGTTAGAAATGGTTTTGGATGTTTTCTCCTTCCTTATCAATCGCTGTGCCACTGAAAAAAAACCTGACGGTTTGTCAGGTTGGGTTCCTGAATGGCAGAGCTCCGGGCAGCCATCTGACAAAGCGGCTCGATCCGGAAGCATTAGGAGGCAGCTCCAGCCATGTACCGCTCTTATTTTCCAAATGTTTCCGGCAGGTTGAAACTTTTTTCCACCGGGTTGTTTCAATAACTTTGCAATCTATTGAACGAAAAGACGATTTATGACCACCCAATCTATACCGACGCCTTCAGCGCCGCTTTCTAAAGAACGCCTTCAGCAGCTTTACCGGACGGCCTGGTGGTTGGCGCTGGCGACCATTGTGTACAATTTGGCCGAAGGCTTTATTTCCACCTATCTAGGTTTGGAAGACGAGAGCTTTACGCTTTTTGGCTTTGGCTTGGATAGCTTCATTGAGTGCATTTCCGGGATGGGGATTGCCCACCTGGTTTGGAGGAGTCGTTCAGAAGCCACTTCCCAGCGCGATTCGTTTGAGCGGACCGCACTTCGAGTGACTGGATTTGCCTTTTACGGCCTGGCCATTGGCTTGTCTGCCACGGTGGTCTGGAATATTTGGAGTGGGCACCGTCCTGATACCACTATCTGGGGGATAGTGGTTGCCCTGGTATCGATCAGTGTCATGTGGGCCTTGATTTGGCAAAAAGAAAAAACAGGCACCGCACTTCGCTCTGAAGCAATTTTAGCGGACGCGCGTTGCGCCCGTGTTTGCCTTTGGATGTCTGGAATTTTACTCGCCTCCAGCGCAATTTACGCCTATACCGGTTTCCCTTACGCGGATGCGCTGGGGACCATAGGATTGATCGTATTCTCTATTCGGGAAGGAAAAGAATGTTTTGAAAAAGCCAAGAGCGATCAGCTCTGCACCTGCCACACGTAAGACCATGTTACACACCACCCAACTTCAGTTTGCCTACCCCGGGGGACAACCCTTTTCCTTCCCTGATTTTCAGTGTGAAAAGGGGGAAACCCTATTAATTACCGGAAAATCGGGAAGCGGCAAAACCACCCTTCTGCACCTTCTGGCAGGCATTCTCCAGCCAACTGGCGGAGGAGTCTGGATAGACGGCATCGATCTTGCTACCCTTCGAGGTAGCGCTATGGATCGATTTAGAAGTCAACAGATCGGTTTAGTGTACCAGAAACCCCATTTCGTGGCCTCCCTTTCCGTCCTCGACAACCTCCTGTTGCCTTCCTTTTTTGGACAAAAAAAACGCTCGAACCAGCAACTCCGGCACCTGGCAGATCAACTTGGGATTGCCCATACCTTGTCCAAAAAACCATTTCAATTGAGCCTTGGCGAGCAACAGCGGGCGGGAATCGCCCGGGCCCTCGTCAACGAACCACCCGTGCTACTGGCCGATGAGCCCACCAGCTCCTTGGACGATGAAAACGGTCACAAGGTATTTGAACTCCTGCAAGAACAAGCCCTCCAACGGGGAGCCAGCTTGATTGTGGTCACCCATGATAACCGCCTCAAGGCAGTCGTGAAGCGCCAGCTCCAACTGCACTAAACTCCTCTCTACCTATCCAACCGCCATCCATCCGTGTTAGCAAAAATTATTTTTGGAAACCTTCGCCACAAACCGCTTCACACAGCGCTTAGCGTGGCACTCCTGGCCTTGAGCACCGGTATTATTGCCCTGCTTTTGTCCATGCAGACCCAAATTGAACAAAAAATGGAGCGCGATTTGCAGGAAATTGATCTAGTACTGGGCGCTAAAGGAAGCCCTTTACAGCTGGTCCTCTCTGCCGTGTACCACCTCGACGCCCCCACCGGCAATATCTCCATGGAGGATGTTCAAAAAATAAAACGGCATCCTCTGGTCAAACAAACGATCCCACTGGCGTATGGGGACAGCTATGCCTCCTTCCGTATTGTTGGAACCGACTCTAACTATGTCAAGAAATACGATGCGAGGCTACAATATGGCCGGCTCTTCGCAACAGACCTGGAGGTGGTGGTTGGTGCCTCCGTCGCCCAAAAAACGGGCTTACAACTCGGCCAAACCTTTCACAGCACGCACGGTGAAGCTGCGCAGGGAGATGTCCACGAAGAACATGACTATGTAGTAGTAGGGATCCTCGAACCGAACAATACCGTATTGGACCAGCTCATCCTCTGTACCGTTGGAAGTGTTTGGGCCATCCATCAACCCAGTGAAGCCGAAAGCAACCACGAAGGACACGACCATGAAGGGCACGACCATGAAGGGCACGACCACGAGGAACATGATCACGAAGCAGCAGAACAAGAATTAACCGCCCTATTGGTGAAATTCCGTTCTCCAATGGGAATCATGACCCTGCCCAGAATGGTGAACGAGACCACCCAAATGCAAGCAGCCGTTCCTGCCCTGGAGATCAATCGCCTTTTGGGGTTGATGGGAATTGGCACTGCCGCGCTACAGGCGCTTGCCCTGGCTATTTTGGTCATCTCTGGATTCAGCGTTTTTATTACCCTGTACAACCGGCTCCAGGAACGGCGCTACGAACTGGCCCTGCTCCGCTCCTTGGGCTGTCGAAAAGGACAGCTGTTCTTTCTAATGATTGCAGAGGGCTTCCTCTTGGCCATCTTGGGTTTCGCAGGCGGCCACCTTCTCAGCAGGCTCGGTCTTGCGTACGTCAACCAATCCTCCCAAGCATTTCATTTTGCCTTCCAATACGATTGGGTCCCTACCGAAGCCTGGCTCTTGTTGGGCAGTCTCCTCGTCGGCATCTTGGCAGCCCTAATTCCTGCCTGGAAAGCTTATCGAATGGATGTTTCGGCAGCACTGGCCGATCCCTCCTAAGCAGTTCAGGTTCATACCCGGGTAGTGGCCAGTACTTTCTTGATACTGTACCGGCCACTGCCCTTGCCCATCAGCATCAATAATCCGCCGATGATGGCCATGTCTTTCATGAAAAGAATACTCTCCAAACGGAGCTGCTCCTTTGGGGCATTCCAAAAATCATGGACAATAAAGGTGACTGGCAGCCAGTAGCAGAGCAACAATAAGCCGCCAAACGTAGCGCGATATCCTGTCAACACCATCAATCCTCCGGTCGTTAGCAGAAAAATGGCCCCGTACAAAAACGCATCCTGGTTGTTGTCTAATCCATAATTGGTCATCGTCTCTCTGGTTTTTTCAAAATACCAGATCGTATCCCAAGCCTCAAAAATGAAAATGGCAGAAAGAAAAATCCGCCCAATCAAATCAATAACATCTCGCATAATCCAATTTATTTTAGTTCGAGCAACGCAACATTCTCAATGTGGTGGGTGTGAGGAAACATATCCACCGGGCGCACTTTCACCACCCGGTAGAGCTCCGACAACAACTGAATGTCCCTGGCTTGTGTGGCAGGATTACAACTCACATAAACGATTCGGGGAGCAGCAAGTTCAAGTAAAAACAAAATAGCTTTCTCGTGCATCCCCGCCCGAGGGGGATCTGTGATCACGACGTCCGGTTTTCCGTGCTTTTCAATGAACTCGGACGACAAGACCCGGCGGACATCCCCTACATAAAAGACCGCATTATCAATGTTATTTAACAACTGATTTTCCTTCGCATCCTCAATCGCCTCGGGTATTTCCTCAATCCCAATCACCTCTTTACACAGGTCCGCCACATACAAAGCAATACTCCCCGTCCCTGTGTACAAGTCAAACACCCGTTCATTTCCCGTGAGCCCGGCGAACTCCCGGGTCGTATCGTACAAGGCTTTGGCCTGCCGACTGTTGGTTTGGAAAAACGATTTTGGGCCAATTTTAAAGCGTAATGAGCCCAATTGCTCAATAACGTACCCTTTTCCGTGCCAGGCGATCATTTCCCGATCAAAAACCGTGTCGTTCAACTTGTCGTTGATACAATACACCAGGGTGGTCAGGGTCGGAAAGCGATCCAACAAGGCGCTCAAATACGCCTGAATTGCCTCTTGGTCATCGTAGGCGAAACTAAACAACACCATGATTTCACCCGTGGTACACAGCCGAACCATCATATTGCGCAGAAAACCAGTGTGGCGGCGCACATCGTAAAAGTCCAGCCCCTGTTCCAGGGCAATCTCCCGAGCCGCATTTCGCAGGGCATTGGAAGGCTCGGTTTGCAACCAACATTTTTCAATATCAATCACTTTATCGAAGGCACCCGCCTTGTGAAAACCCAACCCACTACCCGCCACAATACCGGTGTTCAGCTCCTCATTGAGCAGCCAACGCTTGCTGGCAAATGCAAATTCCAGTTTATTTCGGTAAAAAACCGTCTCCGGTGACCCCAAAATAGGCTGCATCTCTCCCACAGGTACTTTTGCAATGCGCTCAAAGGCATCTACCACGCTCTGGTGTTTGTGCCGTAGCTGCGTAGCGTAATCGAGGTTCTGCCATTTGCAGCCCCCACACACCGAAAAATGCTGACAAAGGGGCTCAATACGATCGGGCGATGGCTGTACCAAGCGCTCCAATCGGCCCTCTGCAAAACCGCCTTTCTTTTTTTGGACAAAAATATCGGCTACATCTCCCGGAACAACCCCTTCCGCGAACACAACCATGCCATCTTCGGTACGCCCCACTCCCTTGCCCCGGTCCGCAATCCCGTGAAAGGGAACCGCCGGAAGCACCAACTGTTTTCTTGCCATAACGTTGTTACATATTCAAGCCTCCGCAAACCGACAGGGTTTGTCCAGAAACGTATTTGCCCATATCGGAGGCTAGGTAAATGCAAGCATTGGCGATGTCCTCGCCCGCACCCAAGCGTCCCAATGGAATAGAAGTAAGGTATTTTTCTTTGGTGGACTCGTCCAAGATGGCGGTCATTTCGGTTTCAATGAACCCCGGAGCAATGGCATTGCAACGGATTCCCCGAGAACCGTATTCTTTTGCAATGGATTTGGTGAAACCGATAATCCCTGCCTTGGAAGCGGCATAATTGGCCTGTCCCGCCTGTCCGAATACCCCCACGACTGAACTCATATTTATGATACTTCCTCCACCCGCTTTCATCAGGTGCCGAAGCGCCTGTTTGGTCATGTTGAAGACCGACTTCAAGTTGGTATCGATGACCTCATCCCACTGTTGCTCGGTCATCCGAAGCATCAAGGTATCGCGGGTGATGCCTGCGTTGTTCACGACAATATCCAAACGGCCAAAATCGGCTACTACTTTGGTAATGAGTTCAGCGGCCTGCTCAAAATTAGCCGCATCGCTTTTATAGGCACGCACCTGTGTGCCCAGCTCCTGGGCGAGGGCCTCCGACCGGGCCGCAGATCCATCGGATACGTATGTGAAAGCGACGGAAGCGCCCTGCGCAACAAAACCGCGAACAATGGCTTCGCCGATGCCCCGTGAACCGCCCGTAACGAGCGCAACTTTTCCTGCAAGTAAAGTCATAACCGTATTTTTCGTTAAATTAAATCATCTTTGCCCCGCAAAAATGGTTAATCATTTACATATTTCGGAAAAAAACAGCTCGAACTATTGAAATCGACCGCTTATGTGGCATTTCAGACCCCAAATTTCCGACGTTTCGTCGGAATGCGCCTGATGACCACCCTCGCTATTCAAATTATGTCGGTATCCGTCGGGTACCTCATGTATGAATTGACTGACAGCAAACTCATGCTGGGCTACATTGGATTGACCGAGGCGATTCCTGCCATTGGGGTAAGCCTTTTGGCCGGCCACCTGGTAGATAAATACAACCGCAAAATCATCTTACTCCTTTGCCTCAGCGCCCTACTCGGCTGCGCCATCGCTTTGTTTAGCCTGGTCTGGAAGCAGACCGGTGTTGGCACTGCCAGCTTGATAACAGGCCTTTTTTCCGTTATTTTTCTCACCGGAATCGCCCGCGGCTTTCTGAGCCCCACCAATTTTGCTCTGCTCCCTCAGCTGGTAGAAAAAGAGCACTGGAGCAACGCCATTTCCTGGAACAGTAGTACCTGGCATGTGGCCAGCATCACTGGACTGACCCTGGGCGGGTTGCTCTATGGCTTTGTCGGGGTGGAATGGACCTTCTTGATCATGTGTACCCTACTGGCAGGGGCCCTCTTTTTTGCCATGCAGATCAGCCCGCAGGCGCCCGTGGCAGCAGATTTTACAGAGCCCGCACTGCACAGGATCAAAGAAGGGCTCCGGTTTGTATTCAGCCGCAAACTCATTCTAAGTGCCATCGCGCTCGACCTCTTTGCAGTCTTATTTGGCGGCGTCACCGCGATTTTACCTGTATTTGCTAAAGATATTTTATTCACCGGCCCCGAGGGAGTCGGTTATTTAAGGGCAGGAATGGCACTTGGAGCTATCTTGACGGGCATGGTGTTGGCCTACCGGCCCTTGCGGACCAACGCTGGTCGAACCATGATTTGGAGCGTGGCGGCATTTGGGGTATGCAACCTGGTATTCGGACTTTCCAGCTGGTTTTGGCTCTCCTTTGCATGCCTGTTTTTCGCTGGCGTATTCGATGAAGTGAGCGTTTTTCTACGGCAATCCCTGGTTCAACGACACACCCCGCCCCACTTGATGGGAAGGGTTTCTTCGGTCAATGCCATTTTTGTCACCTCATCCAACGAAATTGGAGCCTTTGAAAGTGGGCTCGCTGCCAGTCTGCTTGGAACCGTCCCCTCCGTTGTTTTTGGGGGCACCATGACCATTCTGGTTGCTACAATTACCTGGTGGCGCTCCCCGGAACTCCGACAGTACCATATTAAAGACTGATGTTATGCGCGTTGCTGGTTTTACCTTTATTCGAAATGCCGTACGATATGACTATCCCATCGTAGAAGCTATCCGTTCCATTCTCCCCCTCTGCGACCTGGTGATCGTGGCCGTCGGACAATCGGAGGATGGCACGCTGGAGCTGATCCAAGGCATCGGCGATCCGAAAATAAAGATTTTGGAAACCCTATGGGACGATCGGCTTCGGGAAGGAGGCCGCGTCCTGGCAGTTGAAACCGACAAGGCATTTCAAGCCATACCGGCCGATTACGATTGGTGCATTTACATCCAGGGAGACGAGGCCATGCACGAACAAGACCACGCCCTTCTCCGCCAACAAATGGAGGCGCATCTCCATAACCCCGCCATTGAAGGATTACTGCTAAATTACCACCATTTTTACGGTTCCTACGACTACATTGGGAGCTCCAGACGCTGGTACCGGAAAGAAATCCGAATTATCAAAAACAAGAAAACCATTTTTTCCTACAAAGACGCACAAGGATTTAGACTTCGATTACCCAATCAAAAAAGCCGCAAACTGCAGGTAAAACCGGTAAATGCCTGGATCTACCATTATGGATGGGTAAAACATCCCGCCCATCAACTGAACAAGCAACTGAATTTTAATAAACTCTGGCATCCGGATGATTGGGTGCAGGACCGGTTTGGCCAGCAGGAAGAGTACCAATACGATGGTTCAGAACCCCTTCGACGATTTGAAGGCAGCCACCCGGCAGTCATGCAACCACGGATCCAGGCTGTGAATTGGCAATTCAACAGCGACCCCAGCCGCATGCGCCGCAGTTGGAAAGACCGGATCTCCGACTGGTTGGAACGAACCACCGGCTGGAGACCCGGGGAATACAAAAACTACGATCTGAGGTAAGCCCGCTTATTGGCGCACTAAAACCACAGGCCCTTGTACCGATTTGGGCAAAATCAAGGCGAGACTAGCCCTTGACGTGTAGGATTGCTCCTCTCCGCGAACCACCTGGTACGTCCATACCAACGCGCCCTCGGCATTTTTCACCAAAGAAACCACTTGAATCGTGGTAGCCACCGCACTTTCAGGCTCCGCTAGCGCGATGACCCACTGTTGGGTGAAATCAATCGGAGTAGGAATCCCCCCCGATCCCATCACAGGGGCTGTACCAAAGACAGCTTCAAATTCAGCCTGGGTAGTGAGCGCTAAAGGCACTTGTTCTACCCCATTTTTGACAAAATAACGCTCCGCCACCGTGTAGGAAACCTGGGTTGGGGTAGCAGAAGCAGGCTCGGGCACCGTGGTTTTGGGAGATTGACAGGCAGCGAAGGCCCAAACCAGCCCGAAGACAAAAGAAGAAAGTCGGAAAATCATTTTAAATAGATTTAGGTAAAAAAAGAGGTGTTTTCTCCAAACAGGTTACAGAATTTGATTGAACTCCAACCGCTCCCCGTCTGGCCCTGCAATATTAAAGTATTTGCAGCCATTTTTCCAAAACGGCAAATACACCGGTGCCTCCTCAAAAATATAAAAGCCCGCCGCTTTTAATTCCTGAAAAGTGGCCTCCACATCCGAAACATCAAAAGCGATATGGTCAATGTGGCCGTTCTCGCGGTTGCGAATTGCCTCCAGCTCCTTTTCGGGAAATTGGTACAACTCCAATACGATAGCATTCAACTGCAACATCGCTACCTGACCTCGGTCGCCCTCATAATCAAACTCCGATTCCATCACTGGCTCAAAACCCAAGCGGCGGTAAAAAGAAATAGAGCGGGGCAAATCCGTTACCGGAATTCCAATGTGTTGTAAATGATTGATTTTTAATTTCATAAAAATTTAAAGAATACAGAAATACTTGTTTTGCCTACGATTAGGGATTAAAAAAGGGTAAGGTAATGCATTCCCTAAACAAAAAAGCCCCTCTTTTCTATGGCCAGCGGTGATAAATGTCACCGGAACTTTACGCTATTTGAACCAACTTTGTTCCATCTAAAACTAAAACACTAACCATGAGTAAGATTGTCATTGTAGGTGGGGGAAATGCAGGTATTTCTACTGCTTCCAAGCTCCTGCTGAAAAACCGCCAACTGGATATTACGATCATCGACCCAGCCGAAAAACACTATTACCAGCCCGCCTGGACCTTGGTGGGAAGCGGTGTTTTTGATCTCGCCGACACCGAGCGCAACCAAAAAGACGTAATGCCCAAAGGCGTCCACTGGATCCAACAGCGGGTTGATCGGTTAGAACCTGATCAAAATCAAGTTATTTTGGACAATGGAACGGCAGTTTCCTACGATTACCTGATAGTAGCCGCTGGCATTCAGCTAAACTGGAACGAGGTGAAAGGCCTAAAAGAAACCTTGGGTAAAAATGGGGTCTGCTCCAATTACAGCTTCGAACACGCGCCCTACACCTTCGAATGCATCCGCAACCTGAAGGCTGGAAATGCCATTTTCCACAACCCCCACACCCCAGTAAAGTGCGGTGGCGCCCCTCACAAAATTATGTACATGGCCGCCGATTACTTCCGCAAACACGGGGTGCTCAACAAGATAAACATCCAATACTGGAGCGGTGGAACCCGTTTGTTTTCGATTCCTGACTACGAAAAAACCCTTTTGGAAGTCTGTAAACGCGGTAATATTGACTTGCATTTTTACCAAAAACTGGAAGAAGTGGATGGCCCCGGCAAACGCGCCAAATTCGTTGGCTTTGGCCCCGATAACAAAGAGGTAGAAACCTGGGTACATTTTGATATGATCCACGTGACACCTCCGCAGAGCGCTCCCGACTTCATCCGTCAAAGTCCGCTGGCCAATTCTGGGGGCTGGGTGGACGTAGATAAGCACAGCCTCCAGCATGTCCGCTACCCCAACGTCTTTTCTTTGGGCGATTCCGCTGGATTACCCACCAGCAAAACCGGTGCCGCCATCCGGAAGCAGGCCCCTGTATTGGTGGAAAACCTTCTCGCTGCCATGAAAGGCACCGCCTTGACGGCTTCCTATGATGGGTACACCTCCTGCCCGGTGTTAACTGGGTACGGAAAACTGATGTTGGCCGAGTTTGACTACAACAACCAACGCAAGGAAACCTTCCCCTTCGACCAAAGCAAAGAGCGCTGGTCGATGTACGCCCTCAAGCGCTACGTACTTCCCTGGTTGTATTGGGCCAAGATCCTTCCTGGCACCGCCTAAAACGTAAAAAATCCCGAATGTTGATCTGATCAAGATTCGGGATTTTTTTTGGTGGATGCGATGGCCACAAAACAACGCACAGAACAGGAAGGGGGGGGGGTTAGCCTACCGCTGTTAAATTAAGGAAATCAATTGTCCGATGAGGCTCTTTGCCCGTACAAACAATCGTTCAATTTAAGGTGGGCTTTGTGGTGATTTTTGTGACTGTCGTTTATTTCACATGGGCTATTGAGATGGCACGGCCACGCCCCTTGGGTGGGGCTATTGCCGGGTGTTTTGTGGATGATCTGCATGAGGGTAGGAGCTGGGGTGGAGGGACACTCTATTTTGCCAATTTTGGGGCACCCCATTTCAGTTGACCATTCATATTGTCGTAACTTTAAACTACTAAAATAGCTGTTAATCAAGGGACACCTCTCGACAGATACACCAACTCCTAGTTAACCGTAAATCGAAAAGGGGCTTTAGCCCTGCAATCTCAATAGCCCCAAGCGACCCACCAATCAGGAAGGGGCTTTAGCCCTGTTATCTATAAACCCAAGGCGGTGCAATAATCAACAGGGGCAAAGCCCTGTGAGTCTATCAATAGTCAGCATTTCCATCACAAAACGCATCTTTAAAAGGAACGATTGTTTTGACAGCTCACTGGGCAATTCATTTCCTTAACTTAACGGCGGTAGGTTACGCCCTGTAATTTAAGTGCAGCGTTTGGGATTAATGCACTCATCCAACTTTTGTTCCTGGATTAATTCCACCCAAAAAAGGTACAATTGATAAGGCCGACCACGACCCTTCTTGGTACAAGATTTCCTTAACCTTTCTGAGGTAGGCTAAGAATGGTATTTTTTTTCGGAAAAAAAGACTCAATAAACAGCCTTGGGACCGATTACCTTCGCCCCATGCCGTTCAAAAATAGCTTTCCAGAGACTGCAGGCATACCGGACCCGGTCATCGTTTTGTGTAGTTCGATGGTTTACCAAATGGATTTCCACATCTTTCAAATCCGGTAGCACCAATTTAAACCGCTTGATGAGTTGCAGTTCAAAGGAATCTGCCTCCAGGTTTTTTTGAGCGTACAGGCTGGTGCCCCGATCCCCATTGTTTTCCAGCATATCCGAATAGATCACCACTTGGGTTTTCCCCTGGCCTTGCTGCCCTTCCGTCAGCTCTGTTAGTTCCTGGCAGAGCGGTTCGTAGAGGCAGGTTTTTTGGAAACCCGTAGGCATGCTATCCAATTGAAAACCTTTGAGCCCCTTCAGGAAATTTTGGTAATCTTTGGGGAGGATACCATTGGGATCCACCTCATCTGGAAGTGCCGGAAAGCCCATTTTCAGCAGCGGCTTATTTTGGCAATTATCGCGCACCTGCACCACTTTTAGTCGGCCGCCCAGACAAGGCTCGCAGGGGAAAAAGCCTCGTAGTTCCTTCTTAACGAGTTGAGTAGCATCTGAGCGAATCGCTTCGAATACCCTTGGGTCGGTTTGGTCCAGAAAGATAAGGAGTCGGTTTTCGCGGGGATTTGCGCAATCCTTGCAGGAACAATTGATTAAGGCCAGCAAGAGTATAATAAAATAAAGGAATCGTTTTTTCCAGTTCATTTGACAGTTCTAGTCCAATTTTAATTCTAATCAACGGGTGTAGGTGGAAAGTCCTTTTCAAGAGCCCAAAGGAAGCTATTGGCACTTGGCAAGGCTCTTAGCCCTCTTCGCTAATCAAAAGGTTTGAAAGGGAGAAGCGTTTCAACAAGCTCTACCTTTTAATGAATCTGGTCCGGCAAAAGCTCCTTTGCTGGCCGGACCAGAACTGCCGAATGGGGCAGAGGGTGGCACCCATCGGCAAGGACAGGTGACCCGGGGATAATGTTTCAAATCGTCTTTCTAAAAGGGGCAACAAGTGGATTAGAGATTGTTTTGGTATGACAACAAAAGGCCGAATCTTGGGGCGAAGCCTGCCCCAATTCGGGCAAGCTCCCGCAAACCTAAACCAAGCCTTTTTATTATTTTCAACTAATTAGTAATTGACCACTCCCATTTAGTAACTGGCGGTTTGGCTGAGTAATTGGATTTACCCAAAAGTTCATTTTACTGTATTTCTCTAGGAATACATCTCAATAACTTCGAGCTAACCTAAAGCCCAAATACCCTGCGCTTAGTGAGCTGGCGAATCTGCGGCGGTTAGTTGTGCGACAACGAGAGGCATTATCTCCCCAAGAACCTCCTCGAAACACACGATAAAATCCTGAGGTAGGCCCCACTGGTTGAGACTGTTCTTCCACCTTGTAATCACCATACCAATCCGAACACCACTCACCCACATTTCCTGTTAAATCATATAAACCAAGCTCATTTGGTTTTTTTCTTCTTACCGGCTTGGTTCCTCCTCCTGAATTCTCCTTGTACCAACCAATTTCCTCCAATAAGTTCCCTCCTGCATATCGAAACCTATGACTCTGCCTCCCTCCAAGCGCGGCAAATTCCCACTCAGCTTCGGTGGGAAGCCGATATTGGACTCCCGTGCGATTACTCAACCAGTTTGTGTAAGCCACAGCATCATCCCAACTCACGTAATAAACTGGATGCTCCTCGTATTTTCCCTCGATACTTTCATTAATGGCCGAGTTGCTGCGCCAATTAGCTCTTGACCTTCGTTTTTCTGCATCCGTTCGATAACCGGTTTCATCAACAAATCGCTTGAACTGCCCCACGGTCACCTCCGTTTCCCCCAAAAAATAATCTTCAAGAGAAACTTGATGAGAGGGCCGCTCGTCTCGTGCACATTCCCTTTGTTTCTTGGAACAGCCCATCTGAAAAATACCACCTTCAACCAAAATCATCCTACCCGCCAAAGTGTCTGAATAACTAGTGATCTGGTTTTGCAACGTCGAGGGTGTTTGCGACACCTCCATCCCAGATTGTCCTGGTGTTAATATCAGTTGACCGCGAAGACTACTTGACAGATAAGGGACCTGCTCAACCCCATACACCTGCACAGCATCTTGCGTCGCAGCAGCAGTCTTAGTAAACACCTGAAAAATATCTAAACCGGGCTCCTTTAAAAAACGGGCTAACGCGGTTGTGTACGGGCTATTTGGCCCATCACCATCCCAAGCCTTCTTACCAGGTGCCGTCGCATACGCCACAAGCGAGCCTTTGGGCGCAGTCAGCGCAGCCAAACCAGCTCCCATACTTTTACTCCAACCTTTCGGCAACGGATTGTCTCGGCAAGCATCTAAAACGAGTAATTTAGTAACAGCTCCAGCTGCGTCCATACCGTCGAGAATCCTCGCAGCGTCCAAACTACAGTACTTAATATCTGACTGACTGTTGGGCTTACCATCCACCGGCAACAAATAATTGGATCCGTTCACCTCCAACCCATGCCCGGAATAATAGCACAGCGCCAGTTCATATCCCCCACTCTCAATTTGCTCTGTGAACTTAGTCAGACTTTGCTCCATCACCTGCAAACTAGCATCTATTACTAAAATTACATCAAAGTTTAATTGACAAAGTGTCTGCTCCATTAGTACTGCATCATTCATTGGGTTTTTTAAGCGTGCTCCATGTGCGTACATTGAATTACCTATGACCAAGGCTATTCGCTTTCCGGGAATGGGTGAGGCCGGTTGGCCTGGCTGCAATCCTTTTCCAACTTGGGCGTTTGAAACAATGACCAACACCAAGCTAATAACGACCAATACTCTTTTTTTTAATACCATCCGGAAAATGTTAGTTGTTATCATAGGTAAACCTTCTCATGGCTCCAAAGAACCGCCACCAGCAAACGCAACCAAAGGTACTCTACTACTTGTATTGGAAAGCAACAAAATGGTTCAATTAAGTGTGCCCCCCCTCAAATGGAAATATTCAATTTATCAAGGCATCTCAATACCAGCTCAACAATCTGGTCAACTTACCAATGGCTCAGCACCACCTTATCATTCACCTGTCTGCCCCAACCGAACCACCCGGAAACCCCGGTTGTTGCTCCGGGAGGTAGGCGGTGCATGTATCCGACTGCTTACCCTCGAACGGGTAGCCTCCCGATTCCAGGCACCCCCGCGCAAGACCCGGGAGGGACTCCTTTCTGGCCCCAGCTCCTGCACACGACCCGCTTCGTGGTAGGACCCGTATTCATCCAAACACCACTCCTGCACATTCCCACTCATATCATAAAGCCCTAGTTCATTCGGCAATTTAGTCTGGACAGGATGTACCAGACCTCCTGCATTGTCCCAATGCCAGGCGACAGAATCCGCCTCCTGGCTACCAGCGTACAGGTTCCCATTGCTGAGGATACCTCCCCGGGCAGCATACTCCCACTCGGCCTCCGTCGGAAGTCGGTACACCCAACCGGTCTTCTCCGTCAGCCAGGCCGTATAAGCGCAGGCATCCTCCCAGCTAAGGTGCAAAACCGGAAAATTGCCCTCTTCCGCCGCTCGTTCCTGGCCCCGTTCATCCATGCGCCAATGCACGCCCTGTCGGTACACCAATTCTGTTCCCCGTCGAATAAAACTCCCGGTTCCCCGTTCTGCATCGGTTCGATAGCCAGTGGCTTGTACGAAGGCACTGAATTGAGCGACCGTCACTTCTGTCGCCCCCATGAAAAAATCACCCACTTCCACGGTATGCACCGGCCGCTCGTGGCCGGTGCAATTCTGCTGCTCCGAGGTGCAACCCATTTGGAATCGTCCGCCTTTTACCCAAATCAGGGCTGGAAAAGCATCCCGGGCGCTATCAGCCGGAGGTTGAGCTTCTAGTTGGCCAGGATCGTTCAAAACGAGGGCAAGCACCAACACCCAGCCCCCGCTTTTGAATAGGGTCGTAGTTCGCATGAACACTGATTTTTTTACGAAAAATGAACGACAAAGGTACGCGCCAACCGCCACGATCTTTTTATCTTCCTACCCCCTGGGAGCCAAATTTTCAGAAATGGCCCCTTTTTCAATTTCCTTTTTTAAGCGTTTTTCAAATATATTTTTAAAATTAATAAAAAAACACCCCATTTTTTATTTTCACAAAAAATTGAATATTAGTTTTTTGTGAAAATAACACCCAAAAAACACCTCTTTTTCCCAAAAAAAAGAATCAAAATTTGTCCGGTAAAGGCTAGGAGGTCCCCCGACCTTTGCAGCCAGAAAGCAGTGGACAGCCTCCAATCGCTTTTCTATCATACCATCTCTTTTATCTTTACTCGATCTGGTCTCTTGCTTTCCACCGGCCCTCTGGGTCCGGTGGAAAGCGCATTTTACCCAATCCCGTTCCACGACCTGCACGTTCCTCTCACAAAAAAGCCCTACCTTTGCCGATCTAATCTACTATTACATGTATAAACGATTTTTTTCACTCGCTCTATCTGTTAGCCTGCTAGCGGCTTGCCAATCCGACCCCGCAGCCAATACCAGCTCCACACCCGATCCCAACCAGCCGGTCATCGACTCCGCCACTGGACAAGCCATTCGCCTCCCCAATAAATGGAAAGGAGAAGCAGCCTGCGATCTTCTGACCGACCAAGAGTTTTATGGTCTGTTCAAGGTAGAAGAAAAAAGGGATGTGGCCAATCGCCGCACCTTGCCCAACGCCAACTACTGCCTGCGCACCTGGAAAAAGCCCGACTGGAGGGAACGCGAGGTCCTGGAAACTAAAAATCCAAAAATCGCCACGAACCCGGAAAGCATGCTTGCCATCGAAGTCCTGGACTTTGGCACGCCCATCGTCGCCCAAACCCAATTTGAAAGCATCCAAACAAACGCTGTAAAAGGCTACCGCACACCGGTGCCCAACCTCGGCGAAGGCGCCCTTTGGAGCACCGAAAATAGCATGCTCCTGTTCAAAAAAGGGCACCTGTGCATCCAAATTAAACTCGACCATGCCGATTCAGTAGACGAGAACCTGCCGCTGGCCGTCGAAATCGCCAAACTGGCCCTGCAGAAAATGTAAATACCCCGGCAACGGAACCAACCCTATCAACAGAAATATCTGTCCCCCGTTGCAGCAGTTTCTCCCGGCATGGTGTATACTTGCCGAATGAAACACATTCCATTTCTCTTTCTGGTCTTTTTTCTAACAACTGCTCCTGGCTACCTACCTGCCCAGGAGCAGTTGTCGTTATCGTACTTTCTGCCCGCCGGCAGTTATGACCCCAAGGTGCCCACCCCCGCCCAATTCCTGGGCGAGGAGCTCGGCTCGAGGCACCTGAGCCACGACCAACTCCTGGCCTACATGCGGCAGCTGGCCAGTACCAGTCCACGGATTCAACTCCAGGAATACGGGCGCAGCCATGAAAACCGACCGCTGGTCTGCCTGCGGATAGCAGGGCCTACCCTTCAACCCCAACTAGAGGCCCTCAAAGCCCGAAGAAGGGCCCTCATTGAAGGAAACTCCTCAGCTCCGGCCGACTTGGAGCGGATGCCCGGCGTCCTTTACATGGGCTATTCCATCCACGGCAATGAAGCTTCCGGCTGCCATGCCGCCGTCGCGGTCGCTTATTGGCTAGCCGCCGCACAAGGCCCCGCTATCGACGCCCTCCTGGAAAACAATGTGGTCCTCCTCGACCCCTGCTTTAATCCCGACGGATTGCAGCGTTTCTCCAGCTGGGTCAATAGCCGACGCAGCCAGACCAGCAGGACCGATCCTGCCGACGATGAATTCAACGAACATTGGCCCGGTGGACGGTACAACCACTATTGGTTTGACCTCAACCGCGACTGGCTGGTGCTGCAGCAACCCGAATCGGAGGGAAGGGTTCGCCTATTTCAGGAATGGCTCCCCAATATCCTCACCGATCACCATGAAATGGGCAGTAACAGCACCTTTTTCTTCCAGCCTGGGGTGCCTACCCGAGTTAACCCCATCACACCCGCCCGCAACCAAGAGCTGACGGCCGAAATTGCCCGTTTCCATGCCAACGCCCTTTCTGAAAAAGGAATCCTCTTCTACTCAGGGGAAAATTTTGATGATTTCTATTACGGAAAAGGCTCGACCTATCCGGATGCCAATGGCAGCATCGGCATCCTCTTTGAACAAGCCTCCAGCCGAGGCAGCGCACAAGAAACCAGCAATGGAATCCTCACCTTCGCCTACAGCATCCGGAACCAGGTAATCACCTCCTTCAGCTCCCTGAAAGCCCTGGAAACCAAACGGACAGAGCTCAATCAATACCTGTTGGACTTTTACCAAACTGCGCGAAAAGAAGCCGAAAAAAACCCTGTAAAAGGATAACTGATCCAAGCGAAAGGAAAAGATGCCTCCCATCTCCATGAATTTGAGCGCATTCTGACGATCCACCGGATTCAGTTCCACCCTCTGAGCGAAAATACCCGCGTCCAGGACCTGGAATTTCACAAAGAATCCGCCATCGTGGTTCCCACCAATCAAACCCAATACCGACTGATCCGGGGCATCTTCGAGCGGCCCACTCAATTCCGCGATAGCCTCTTTTACGATATCTCCGCCTGGACCCTACCGGATGCGTTTGGGCTGCAATGGGCACCCCAGCATGGTATGTGGCTGCGCCATGCTGGCGCAGAGCAGCGCCAGCATGGCGCAGCCACATACCAGCATGGCACAGATACGGCTGGCACAGATACCTATGGATATATGATACCAGCCGATGCAGCAGGCTTGCCCGCATTGCTCGTGCAGCTGCTCAAAAAAGGATACTGCGTCAAAACGGCCACCCAAACGTTTGAAATTGCCGGACAAACTTTCCAGCCCGGCAGCCTGTTCATCGCCTCCGACCGGCAGCCGGGCGACCTGAACCGCCTACCAGCCCTCTTGGAAAGCGCTACGCCGCACCACCTGGCCGTAGAAGAAGGGAGCAGCGACAGCGGTCCATGGCTCGGCAGCAACCACTTTGTAAACTGTAGTCTACCGAAAGTCCTAATCGCCACAGGAGAAGGAATAAACCCCTTGGATGCCGGTGAAATCTGGCATTATTTGGATACCCGACTGGGACTGGCCTGCACCCTGGTCGAAAAAGACCGCCTTGCCAACCTAGCGCTGAGTAAATACCAGGTACTGATTTTGCCGGATGGAAATTACAAAGAGTTGTCGGCCGACAAGCTCAAGGAATTTGTCCAAAATGGAGGCACCTTAATTGCGACAGGCAAGACGATTCAGTGGCTAAAAACGGCTGGCATCTCCAATGCGGAAGCCAGGCAATTGCCCGCGGTATCCAACCGTAAA